>Ga0315281_10005839_pt1 | contig 17559 bp, 11 predicted proteins | sample YL17G07_0_MG_FD_204540 | JGI IMG/M metagenome (GOLD analysis project Ga0315281, IMG submission 204540) | Sediment microbial communities from Yellowstone Lake, YNP, Wyoming, USA - YL17G07_0 | ecosystem: Environmental > Aquatic > Freshwater > Lake > Sediment | place: USA: Wyoming | collected...
GAAGAAAAAGTAGTCCTCCACTCGTGCCTTTCTCTGCGACAAAAAGCGCTCTATCAACAAACAGTTCCAAGTATTCAAAATGAACAAACCTCTTCTCGTCAGTCTTTTGGTTCTGTGCGTTTTCCTCTCCGTAACCGCTCAGGAGCGTGAGGATACATTCATCCCGGAGACTGATCCTCTGGTCCTCGCCAAGCTGGCGACGTGGCAAGACGACAAGTTCGGTCTGATGATGACCTGGGGGATTTACAGTCAATGGGGGATCGTCGAGTCGTGGTCACTCTGCGCAGAAGATGAAGGATGGTGTCAGCGCACAGGTCCGTACGCGGCAGACTATGAAGCATACAAGAAAGCCTACCGCGACCTGAAGAAGACATTCAATCCAGTGAAGTTTGACCCCGTCCGGTGGGCTGAGGCCGCACGGGAGGCCGGTATGAAATATGTCGTCTTCACTGCTAAACATCACGATGGATTTTGCATGTTTGCTACGAAGACGACGGACTACAACATCACCTCACCGGAGTGCGCTTTTCGCTCCCATCCCAAAGCGAATGTCACGAAGGAGATCTTCGACGCATTCCGCAAAAATGGATTGATGATCGGTACGTACTTCTCAAAGCCCGACTGGAACTCCCCGGACTATTGGTGGCCGTACTTCCCAACTCCTGATCGTCACGTCAATTACAATCCTGCCAAATATCCTGAGCGGTGGCAGAGGTTCAAAGATTTCACCTACACACAGATCGAGGAGCTGATGACCGGCTATGGTGCTGTCGACATCCTCTGGCTCGATGGTGCCTGGGTGCGGCCGTTTGAAAATATGCCGAAAGAATTTGAGTCGTGGGCAAAGAAAAATGACTACCACCAGGATATCGACGTGGCCCGCATCGCCCGAATGGCTCGCGGATATCAGCCGGGGCTGATCGTCGTTGACCGGTGGGTGAACGGTCCGTATGAGAACTATCTCACACCTGAACAGAAGGTCCCGGAGAAGGCGCTAGGCGTTCCCTGGGAGTCGTGCATCACGATGGCGACGAGCTGGTCGTACGTCAAGGCCGATCGCTACAAATCGGTGCGGCAACTGATCCACTTGCTCGTGGACATTGTTGCCAAGGGGGGCAACCTCCTTCTGAACATTGGCCCTTCTCCGGAAGGGGAGTGGGCTCCCGATGCGTATGATCGGCTGAAGGGAATCGGTGAATGGATGAAGGTGAACAGCGAAGCCATCTATGGAACTCGGCCGATTTTGCCCTACAAGGACGGCAGAGTCTGTTTGACACAGAAGAAAGAAGGCGGCGCGGTCTATGCGATCTACCTCGCCGATGAAAACGAAACTCAGCCTCCGAAGGTAATCCAACTGAGGGACCTTCATCCGTCGGACAATGCAGAGCTCGTGGTTCTTGGAGCGGGAGGGGAGTTGAACTGGAAGAAGGAAGGGAACGGAATATCGATTGAGATTCCAGAGAAGATACGACAACAGCCGCCATGCAAGCACGCGTGGACAATTCGTATCTCGAAGGTTCAGTGAAAGCCCTGAGTGATATCGGAAACGGGTTAGATTCACGCCTGAGGAAAGTAATAACCTCTCTCATTTGTGAGAAGACATAATTCGTGGAGTTTGAACCCCTCTCCTGCCCTGCGTAAAACGCCTGTTTTTGGAACGAAGTCCAACCCTATTTACAGTGACAGTCCGGCACGTTTTTGAATGTTGAAATCCGCGTCATCTCTCTGACAACTGGAGCAGACAATGGATAGACGGGCGTTTTTCAAGAAGAGTTTCGGCGCATCATTGCTGGCAGGCTCGTATCTCGCACTCAACAGAGAAGGACTTTTCGCTTCGACAGCGCGGTCGCGCACCTCGCTGCCGTTTGATCTCGTCGCAGTACGAGGAGGGGAGCCGGAAGTGATGTTCACGAAAGGCATGGAGGCGCTGGGTGGAATCGGTGCCTTTGTCAAGAAGGGACAAAGGGTTGTCGTCAAACCGAACATGGGTTGGGATGTTCCCCCTGAGCGAGGTGGCAATACCAATCCAAAGCTCATGGCCGAGATCGTCAGGCAATGTCTTGGAGCCGGGGCAAAGGAAGTCTACGTCTTTGACCACACGTGCGACAGCTGGCAGCGCTGCTACAAGAACAGCGGGATTGAAACCGCGGTGAAAGATGCCGGCGGGAAGATTGCACCTGCGCATACCGAGGGCTACTACCACGATGTCACGATCCCCGGTGGAAAAGTCCTCACGAGAGCGAAGGAACACGAGCTCGTTCTGGAGTCTGATGTCTTCTTCAACGTCCCGATCCTCAAGAACCATGGTGGTGCCCGGCTGACAGCCGCGTTGAAGAACCTCATGGGGAATGTGTGGGATCGGCGATTCTGGCATGCGAACGACCTGCATCAGTGCATAGCAGACTTTGCGACCTTCCGAAAGCCTAACCTCAATATTGTCGATGCATACTACGTGATGAAGCGAAATGGTCCGCGTGGTGTGTCGGTCGAAGACGTCGTGACGATGAAGGCGCAGCTTTTCTCCACCGACATAGTTGCGATTGACACCGCGGCAGCGAAACTGTTTGGCATGGACCCGAACGACGTCGCCCATATCCAGATCGCCGCTGAGCAGAATGTGGGTCGCATGGATCTCGAAAAGCTCAACATCAAGCGGATAACGGTGTAGGGTGGTAGCTTGCAGCGGCTGAAGAGCATACGCGTTGTTGTCTCCCTCCTGTTTTTTTCCCTGCTGAGTATCTTGTTCCTGGATTTCGGGGGCGTCGTTCCCACATCCCTGACGATCGTTCTCGTCGCGCTTCAATTCGTCCCCTCGCTGACGAAGACGCTCGCCCTCCTGAGCGTCACCTCGCTCGGTCTCCTCTTTGTCGTCTTGCTGACGCTGGCGTTCGGCAGGGTGTACTGCTCCTCACTCTGCCCGTTGGGCACGCTGCAGGATATCGTTATCCGCCTGGCCAGGAGGAATCGCCGGCGGCGCTGGTTTCGGTACAAGAAGCAGCCGGTTCTGTTGCACTATTCTCTCCTGGCGGTCGCAGCGATTGCCTTTGTCGGTGGCAGCGCGCTGTTGCTGAATCTTCTCGAACCCTTCAGCAACTACGGTAAGATTCTGTCAAGCCTCGTGAATCCCATCGTCGCCCTGGGGAACAATGGCGCGGCGTATGTGTTGGGCCGCTTCGGACTCTACTCGTTGCCGACCATCGCGCTTCGCTACGTTCATATGAGCGCTCTTCTCTTTCCGGTCGCCTTCCTCGGTGTCGTTGTCTATATGTCGTACAACCACGGGAGGTTGTTCTGCAACAGCCTCTGCCCTCCGGGAGCGCTGTTAGCAATACTGTCGCGCGTGTCCCTGTTTCGAATTGTGATCGATGAGAAGACCTGCACGGACTGCAAGCTCTGCGAAAAGGTGTGCAAAGCGAACTGCATTCAGGCTGACACGAAGCGTCTCGACTTCAGCGCCTGCATTAGTTGTTTCAATTGCATTGATGTGTGCCCGAGTGTCGGCTTGAAGTACGAGGGATTCTGGAAGACGAAGGTTGCTGCTGTTCAAGTGGATAACGGCAGGCGCACGTTTATCAATGCGGCAATGACGTCGGCAGCTGCAGCGCTTATGCCAGGCAGGGGACCCAAAGATACTGCAAAGGTTCCGACGCTGAGCTTTGATGAGAACAGGAACCGTCCGGTGGTGCCGCCTGGCGCGGTCAGCGTCGACCATTTCTCCAGGTTCTGCACAGCATGTCATCTCTGCGTGAGCGTCTGCCCCACACAGGTTCTGTATCCTTCGTTTCTCGAGTACGGCGTGGCTGGCATTTTCCAGCCCAAGATGAATTACGACGCGAGCTACTGCAACTACGACTGCATTCTGTGCACGCAGATCTGCCCCAGCGGCGCCATTCTTCCCGTCGATGTCGACGCCAAGAAGCTCATTCAGATCGGCAAGGCGAGTTTCGTGAAAGAAGATTGCGTCGTCGTTACGAAGAAGAAGGACTGCGCCGCATGTTCCGAGCATTGTCCGACAAAAGCCGTCAAGATGGTGCCATATGAGAAGAAGCTGATGCTGCCGGAACTCGACAACGACATCTGCGTTGGATGCGGTGCCTGCGAACATTCCTGTCCCACCACACCGCGCAAGGCGATCTACGTTGTCGCGAACTCCGTACACCAGAAAGCCAAGAAGCCGGCGGTCCAGAAGCTCGAGGAGGCCATCGACAAGAGCAAAGAGTTTCCGTTCTGACATTCCCATTTTTGACAAGACGACTCGAGCTGTTCTCTCAGCCTCGCTGGTACATCCACTCGCCACTTCCACAGGTTGCCTTTCAGTCTGAACTGCAGTAGCTTAGTGCTGTAGAATTTGCCTGCCGTTACCGTAAGTCCCGATTCCCACCAATGGAGGTCACTATGATCGGGCAAACAATCTCTCACTACAAGATTCTTGAGAAGCTTGGTGAAGTCCCAAAATGGCCCGCGAGCGCTTTTGAGCGAGCGGTTGCCATTTCGAGGACCCCGACGCCTTTTGTCGGGGGCCGCAATCGGGGGTGCGTATCATTGGCCAAACGGTGTCACACTACAAAGTCTTGGAAAAGCTCGGCGAGGGCGGTATGGGCGTCGTGTACAAAGCCGAAGACACGAACCTCGACCGACTCGTTGCCCTCATTTAAGCCCACCCCCTTTCTTTTTCCCCCTTCAGAAGGGGGAAATGAAAAGGGGGTCGCATTGACTCGGAGTTGACTGATGATAGGACAAACGATATTCCACTACAAGATTCTCGAGAAACTTGGTGAGGGGGGCATGGGGGTCGTGTATAAGGCCGAGGACACCAAGCTCAAGCGCACCGTCGCACTGAAGTTCCTGCCTCGTGGCTTAGAGGCGCACGAACCAGAGCGTGCGCGATTCTTACAGGAGGCCCAGGCGGCTGCCGCGCTCAACCATCCCAACATCTGTACCATCCACGATATTGCCGCAGAAGGCAACCCCGCCTCCGCTGACGCTTTGGCGGGCAGGCAGCAATTCATTGTGATGGAATATGTGGATGGAGTGACGTTGCGAGAGAAGATTGCAGCAGGCAGCCTGCAGATGGGAGACTGCATCGGGTACGCAATACAGGTTGGTGAAGCGCTGCAAGAGGCTCATGCCAAGGGGATCGTGCACCGTGATATCAAGGCCGAGAACATCATGGTGAACACGAAGAAGCAGGTGAAGGTAATGGATTTTGGGTTGGCCAAGCTGAAAGGTTCTCTCAAGCTGACGAAGACCTCAAGCACAGTCGGGACACTAGCGTATATGGCACCTGAGCAGATCCAGGGTGAACAGGTCGATGCGCGGTCCGACATTTTCTCGTTTGGGGTTGTGCTGTACGAGATGCTGACGGGCCATCTGCCGTTCAGAGGAGAGCACGAGGCGGCGATGATGTATTCGATTCTGAACGAAGAGCCGGAGTCGCTACAGAACTATTTACCTGACGCGCCATCGGAGTTGCTGCACGTGTTGAACCGAGCGCTGGAGAAGGATGCGGAGGAGCGGTATCAAACCGTGCATGAGATGTTAATTGATCTGCGGCGGTTGAAGAAGGAGACAACGAGGGTTGTGCGGCCGGTGGCGCCGACGGCGGAACCTTCCGAAGGTCTATTCGAAAAACTAAGGAAACCTTCGGAAGGTTTCCTGCGAAAAAAGTGGATACGCCCATCTGCGATTGGCGTGGGAGCTGTCGTGATCTTGGCGCTGGTGTATTTCCTCGTCTGGCCATTGATTCACTCGCTTCTCTTCCGCAGCGAACGCATTCCGATCGCAGTGATCTCGTTCGAGAACCAGACGGGCGATCCGCAGTTCGACTATCTCCGGTCCGCTATTCCCAATCTCTTGACTACCAGTCTCGAGCAATCAACCGCGCTGCGCGTTACCACATGGGAACGGATGCGGGATTTGCTGAAGCAAATGGGGAAACCAGACGTTCAGGTGATCAACACAGATCTGGGCTTTGAGCTGTGCCGCAAGGATAGCGTCAGAGCGTTAGTGACGGGAAGCTTTGTGAAAATGGGCGATATGTTCGCAACGGACGTCAAGGTGCTGGACGTGGAAAGCAAGGCACTCTTGAAGAGTGCAAGCTCAAAGGGAGAAGGAGTTGGCAGCATCCTCAAAGTCCAGATTGACGAGCTTGGCAAGCAAATCGCGACGGGGATCGGACTACCGGAGTCAATAGTAGCGACTGAGCAGAAAGCGATTGCCAATGTCACCACCGCTTCGTTGGAAGCATACAATTTCTATCTGAGAGGTGTTCAGGACTATGACAAGTTTTACTACAAGGATGCGCGGCAGTTCCTTGAGAAAGCAATCGCGCTCGATTCCACGTTCGCGATGGCGCACCTCTATCTTGGTCGCGCCTGTGGTGCGCTGGGAGATCAGCAATCGCGACGTACGGCATATGAGCGTGCTCTCAAGTTCTCGGGGAGAGTCACAAGAAAGGAGAAGCTCTTCATAGAGTCCGCTTGCGCATCAGTTGTTGAGGGGGATCGGGAAAAGGAATACCACATTCTCAAGCAGCTTGAAGCAGAATTCCCACAAGAAAAAGAGGTCCACTATCGTCTCGGTCTCTTCGGGCGGGAGGACGCTATTGCCCAGTTACAGCAGGCAATAGCTTTGGATCCGACGTATGGCGCCGCGGTGAATCAGCTCGCATACCAGTACTCTTTTACGGGAGACTATGAAAAGGCGCTCGAGTGGTTCAAACGCTATGCATCGATATCGCCCGGGGATGCAAATCCGTACGACTCGATGGGGGAGATGTACTACTTCATGGGAAAGCTTGATGAGGCCATCGCAAGGTTCAAGGAGGCGTTGGAGATAAGACCGGATTTCGACTCCTATTTCAGCATCGCTTACGCGTACGCTCTGATGGAGGACTATGGGGAAGCAATGAAGTGGGCCGAGAAGTACCCAGTGGAAAACCGGCCTCTGGTACGGGACTTCCAAGTACACTTCTGGCGATGCTTTTCTGCCTACTGGCTTGGCAGTAGCTCGGAAGCGTCGCGGAGGATTGCGGCGGCTTCCGCGGTGTTCCAAAAAGCAGGCAATCCAGAGTTTGAAGGGGGGATTGAGCTCCTGAGAGGTGTTGTTCTCGCGGATCGCGGACAGTTCGAGCCCGCCAGGAAAGCTTGGGCGACGGTCAACAGGCTTATGAGTGCAGCGAATCCACAATATTCCGAGTTCTACGATGGACTTTTTGGGCTTCAGCAGGCGAAGCTTCATTTAAGAGAGGGCCATACGCAACTCGTCGAGAAGGCGCTCACCGAAGTGACTCCTACCCTCCAAAAACTCACAGGTGCTCTGAGAACGTGGCTCTCGTTTCAGCATCATCAAGTGCAAGGTGAGTTGTTGTTGCAGGGGAAGCTGGATGAAGCGATCCGTCATCTGAAAAACCCGCCAGGCTTGCCGATACCGACTCTATCGGCCGCTGGATACATAGGCTACTACAATATCATTTTCCTTCGCGATGGATTGGCAAGAGCATATTTGCAGAAGGGAGATCTCGACTCCGCGATCGCAGAGTACGAGCGCATCACGACGTTCGATCCCTCAAGCAAAGACAGGAGATTGGTTCGTCCTTTGCATCACTACGAGCTTGCGAAGCTGTATGAGAAAAAGGGGCTCAAAGAGAAAGCGATTGCGCAGTACGAGAGATTCCTCACACTGTGGAAGAACGCCGACCCCGACCGTCCTGAGCCGAAGGATGCCCGGGCGCGGTTGGCAAGGATGAGGGAACGAAGACTCCGGTAGCCGCAATCTTCAGATTGCGACAATGCCCAAATGGATGCTCCGCTCGCAGACTGAAGCCCGCCCGACCACGTCGTTCGGGCGGGTCTGCGGCTACCGACAGCTTCTTGGTGGCTGCAATCCTTCAGGCTACCCAAACTACTGAGACAGCCGCAACGAATACCTGCAGGCTAGCATCTCTGGCACCAAAACCAATTTGCGGCACAATGAAGCACCAGGTCTGCTCTCGACACGGCCAGCTATTGTCCAAGACACTCGGCTTCTGCGTCTCCTGTCTCCGCGAACGACCGTCGGAATTCCGACATCAGGTCGAAGTAGTTCACGCCCAGTCGCGCGCGCCGTTCAATCTGCCATCGAGGCCACCGAAAGATCCTTCTGGCATCCGCTGTACGCTCTGTAGCAACAATTGCGTCATCGGGCAAAACCAGCGTGGGTTCTGCGGTTTGCGGACCGTCCAGAACGGTAAGCTGAGACATCTTGCCGGCACACCAGAGCACGGGCTCCTCCATTGGTATCGGGACCCTTTGCCAACGAATTGCGTGGCTGACTGGGTCTGCGAAGGAAGGAGCCATCCCGGCTACCACAACCTGGCGGTCTTCTACGGTAGCTGCACGGCAGATTGCCTTTTCTGCCAAAACTGGCATTATCGTGAGATGTCGCCGCAGACAGGCGAAACTCTTAGTGCGCATGAACTGGCGTCAGTGGTAAACCCGCGCACATTTTGCGTATGCTATTTCGGTGGCGATCCTGCATCGCAGATGCCGCACGCGCTAGCGACATCCAAAGCCCTCGCACGCCGAGGTGTCCGCATCTGTTGGGAGACAAACGGGACGATGCATCCGAAATTCCTGGATGCGGCCGTGCAGTATTCTCTCAATACCGGCGGGTGCATCAAATTCGACGTGAAAGCATTCGATGAGGAGCTGCACCGGGCACTGACCGGCATTTCCAATGAAAGGACACTGGATAACTTTGCGCGAGCCGCGCGGCGGATTACAGAGCGCCCGGAGCTACCGCTCGTGGTAGCGAGCACACTCCTTGTGCCGGCGTACGTGGATGCTGAAGAGGTAGGTAAGATTGCGCGATTCATCGCGGGTTTCAGTCCGAACATTCCCTATTCGCTTCTTGGCTTTGCCCCTCAATTCTTCATGTCGGACTTGCCATGCACGTCAGTCCAACACGCTGAGCGGGCGGAAGCGGCCGCGCGCGCGGCTGGACTCCTCAACGTTCGGATCGGCAATCGGCACCTCTTGGGAAGGGATGGATACGGCCCATGAACAAGGAGATCCTTCTGGTACCGGTCGGTGTGGTGCCGCCTGAAGTCTGCAAGTGGCTTGAAGGTGCGTTGCCTCGCGTCTTCGATTGCTCGTGCCGTGTTGCACCTCCGGCGCTGCATCCAGACTTCGCTTGGAACAAGCGTCGAAAGCAATACCGTGCAGAGTCGATCCTGGAGCGAATCCAGGCCGGAGATGCCGCGTGGGCATTGGCCATCGCGGACCTCGACTTGTACGTTCCCGACCTGAATTTTGTCTTTGGCCTCGCACAAGGGGTGATGGCGCGGGCAATCGTTGCCGTGCCGCGGTTGCGGCAGAGTTACTACGGATTGCCGGAAGATGCTGATCTCTTTCGTCAGCGTGTGGTGAAAGAGGCTGTTCACGAGCTTGGACACGTCTTTGGGCTGGAGCATTGCCACGATCGACGATGTGTCATGGCGTTATCAAACTCGCTGGAGGATACTGACTAGAAGGGATCGCAGTTTTGCCCGGAGTGCCATAGGATTCTTCCGCCTTGAGTCAAAAGACAACGATGGAAACCCGATTCACTCGAGAATCGCTCCTGCAGGAGAGAGTAGGCGACAGAATCCGCTGCAACACTTGCGAACGGCGGTGCCTGATTGTCTCCGGCGGTCGAGGGTGGTGCCGCACTCGGCAGAATCGAGACGGAAGACTCATGACATTGATTTACGGCGCGGTCTCGTCCCTCGCGGCCAATCCAATTGAGAAGAAGCCGTTCTACCATTTCCATCCCGGTACTTCTGCGTTCACTGTTGGCAGTTGGTCGTGCAACTTCGGCTGCCCGTGGTGCCAGAACTGGGACATCAGCAAGGCAGCGCCTCCGGCTAGACCCGAATATGTCTCGCCGGAGCTGTTCATCGAATTGACGGAGAACTCTGGATCTCAGGGCACCTCTATCTCGTTCAATGAGCCCACGCTCTCGCTGGAGTGGTCCCTCGATGTTCTTCGCCTTGCCCGAAAGCGCAATCTCTACAATACCTTTGTGACGAATGGATATATGACGCCGGAGGCGTTGTCGCTCTTGACTGACGCAGGACTCGATGCGATGAATGTGGATATGAAGGGTGATGCCGTGGCCGTGAAGAAGTTCTGCAAAGGGATTGATGTGGAGAAGGTCTGGGCGACGTGCAGACTTGGCAGATCACGTGGTGTGCACATCGAAATCACGACACTCGTGATTCCGACCGTCAATAGCGCGGAGACATCACTGAGGTCGATTGCCGAACGCATCGTAAGCGATGTGGGTCCAGAAGTGCCGTGGCACGTCAGTGCCTACTACCCTGCTTACCGCTTCGACGCGCCGTCGACGCCGATGGAGACGCTGGAACGTGCCTGGAGAATTGGGAAAGAAGCCGGACTGCACTTCGTCTACGTCGGTAATGTCCCCGGACACCGCTATGACAACACCTATTGCCCCGGATGCGGCACGCTCCTCATTCGTCGGCGTGGCTATGATATTGCGGCGAACCTTGTTCGGAATGGGCAATGCCCGAATTGCGGACATGGTGTGGCAGGGGTCTGGAAATGACCGATGCAGGAGAGCCCTATCCCGGGGCGAGGATCGACGACTGAATCTACAGTTGAACAGTCCCAACAATTACTGATCATCATTACGGAGGCACATGTCATGCGCTGCACACACATCAAAGCATCAGCCGGCGTTCTTCTGGGAGGTCTTCTCTGTATCAGCATGGCGCTGTCGCAGCAGCGTACCATCAAGCTGGAAACACTGCTCAGTGCTCCATTTCCATCGTCGCTTCAAGCGGCTCCGACCGCTGGAAAGATCGCCTGGGTGCAGAGCGCGCAGGGCGTTCGCAACATCTGGATCGCCGAAGCCCCCGACTATCGCGGCCGCCAACTCACAAGCTTCACAGTTGATGATGGGCAGGAGCTGAGCAGCCTATCCTGGACGCCTGATGGCAAGACGATCATCTTTGTGCGCGGCAGCGCGGAGAGTCGCCAGGGCGAAATTCCAAATCCCATGAGCAATCCTGCCGGCGTCGAACAGGCGCTCTGGCGCATCTCCGCTGACGGCGGAGACCCGAAGCGCATCACCGCCGGAAGCGGTCCCGAGGTTTCTCCACGCGGCACCAGCGTTGCGTTCCTGAAACGCGGCCAGGTCTGCCTGGCGAGACTCGACACAACCGGAGAGGTCGTGCAGCAGATTCACGCCCGCGGCACGGCGAGCTCTCTGCAGTGGTCACCCGATGGATCAAAGCTGGCCTTCGTCAGTACTCGCAGCGATCACGCTTTCGTCGGTGTGTATGATGTCGAAGCGAAGACGCTTCGCTATCTAGATCCGAGTGTGGACCGGGATAACTATCCCGTTTGGTCTCCCGACGGATCACGCATCGCCTTCCTGCGGTTTCTATCCTCTGCCGAGCCCCGTCTGTTCAGACCGGAACGATCTGCCCCGCCGTGGTCGATCATGATCGCGGATGTTGCTGCGCAACGAGCCGTGAAGCTGTGGCAGGTGGATGAAGGGAGGGGAAGTGCTTTTCAAAATATCGTGGCGGAAAACCAGATACTCTGGACTGCTGATGACCGGATCGTGTTTCCGTGGGAGAAGGATGGATGGACACATCTGTATGCGATTTCGGTGAGCGGCGGGAAGCCGTCGCTCCTGACACCCGGGGAGTTCGAGGTGGAGCACGTAACCATCTCCGCTGATCGCCGGCAGATTTTCTTTGACTCCAATCAGGGAGACATCGATCGGCGGCATATCTGGCGAATTGACTTCAAAAATAACCGACCCGTTCAGGTCACCCGAGGAACGGGAATCGAATGGTCGCCGGTCGTTACAGGCGATGGCCAGACGCTCGCCTTCTTCCGCTCTGACGCACGCACACCGGCTCACGCAGCAGTCATTGTTGGATCGGGTCAGGCGAAAGAGCTTGCTCCAGGGACAATCCCTGCCGATTTCCCAGTCCGGATGCTCGTTGAACCTCAGGCTGTTACGTTTGATGCCGCGGACGGAATGACGATTCCCGCACAACTCTTTCTTCCCACAAACATTGGCAAAGGTGAGCGGCGTCCTGCGGTGGTGTTCTTCCACGGAGGTTCCCGACGACAAATGCTGCTCGGCTGGCACTACAGCAGCTACTACCACAATTCCTATGCGCTCAATCAGTATCTGGCGAGCAAGGGATTCATTGTGCTCTCGGTGAATTTCCGCAGCGGAACTGGCTATGGGATGGAATTCCGTGAAGCACTCAACTATGGCGCGGCTGGCGCAAGTGAATTCAACGACGTCCTCGGTGCAGGTCTGTACCTTCGCAGTCGCCCCGATGTCGACCCGAGTCGGATCGGTCTCTGGGGCGGCTCGTACGGTGGCTATCTCACCGCTCTTGGGCTCGCAAAGGCATCGGATCTCTATGCTGCAGGAGTGGATATCCACGGGGTGCATGAGTGGAATCTTGGGATCCAGATGTTCCTTCCAACATACAATCCGAAGGAGTACGAGGAGGCGGCGAGGGTCGCGCATCAATCGTCTCCCATCGCCTACGTGGATGGCTGGCGGTCACCGGTGCTTGTCATCCACGGCGATGATGACCGAAACGTTTCATTCACTCAGACGGTCATGCTGATTGAGCAATTGCGCAAGAGAAACGTCGAGGTTGAACAGCTGGTGTTCCCAGACGAGGTCCACGGTTTCCTCTTGCACGCGCACTGGGAGCAGGCGCTGAAGGCAGCAGCCGAGTTCTTCGAGCGGAGATTGGGAAAGAAGCCCTAGCCTGCTCATTTCGCAGCATCGCAGATGTCCGTCTTATATACCCTGTCTTACCTATGTAAGAAGACGGACATCTTCCCGCCGTTGATTCTTCCTAATAAATCCAATACTATTGTGCGTTACGAACCCTCAGCCTCCTTGTCTCAAAAAAGGTAACCGTCCGTGCAGCTTTCCCTCGTCGACTGGCTCATCATCGTTGCGTATTTTGCGTTCAATCTGGCTATAGGTTTCTACTACCGTAAGAAAGCCACAGGAAGCGTCAGCGATTATTTTGTCTCGGGCAGAAACGTCACTTGGTGGCTGGCCGGAACCTCAATGGTGGCGACGACATTCGCAGCCGACACTCCGCTTGCTGTCACGGGACTAACAGCCAGGAACGGCATTGCGGGGAACTGGATCTGGTGGAGCATGGTCTTCAGCGGCATGCTTACCGTCTTCTTCTACGCCAAGCTCTGGCGACGGGCGGGCGTGCTCACTGACGTGGAGTTCGCTGAGTTCCGTTACTCCGGAAAGCCGGCCGCCTTCCTCAGAGGATTTCGCGCTCTTTATCTTGGGCTACCAATCAACTTGATCATCATGGGTTGGGTCAATCTCGCAATGATCAAAATCCTCTCGCTCATCCTGGGAGTCGATAAGATCTATGCGGTGTACATTTGTATCGGGATCATGGTCCTGACAGCATCGATCTCCACCCTCTCCGGCCTCTGGGGTGTGCTGGTGATGGACCTTTTCCAGTTTGTGCTGAAAATGGGGATGGTTATAGCTCTTGCGGTCTTTGCCGTCGATGCGATCGGTGGCATGTCGAGCCTCAAGGACGGCCTGATGCAGCTAGACCAGGCGAGGAACGCCGGCACGGGGGCAACCGGGTCGGTGACATCGTTCACTCCTGACCTGAACTCTCTCTGGATGCCGATGATCACGTTTTTCGTCTACATTGCGGTCAACTGGTGGGCAACATGGTACCCGGGCGCCGAGCCGGGAGGCGGTGGCTACATCGCGCAACGCATCTTTTCAGCGAAGAACGAAAAGCATTCGATCCTCGCCACGCTCTGGTTCAACATCGCTCACTATGCGATACGCCCTTGGCCATGGATCCTGGTTGCGCTTGTCGCGATGGTTGAATTCCGTAACGATCCGGCGTTTGCGCAGGATCCGGAGTCCGGGTACATCCGCATCATGATACTTCATCTCCCCGTTTCCCTGCGCGGTCTGATGATCGCTGCCTTCGCTGCAGCGTATATGTCGACGATCGGGACATCTCTGAACTGGGCCGCATCGTATCTGGTCAACGATGTGTACAGGCGCTTTCTCAAGAAGAAAGAAACGGAAAAGCACTATGTCACCACCTCGCAGATCACGACAGTCTTCCTGATGGTGTGCTCAGCTGTGGTGTCGTTTTACATGGAGTCGATCGCTGATGCGTGGATGTTCCTGATGGCGATCGGGGCGGGAACCGGCTTGGTCTACATCCTCCGCTGGTTCTGGTGGCGGATCAATGCCTGGAGCGAAGTCTCTGCAATGATGGCGGCCTTCATCGTCTCGCTGGTCATGCAGTTCGAGTTTCATCTCAGCAGCGAGAACGCTTTCGATTTCGCCTACCTGGTCATGATCACGACCGCAATAACGACCGTCATCTGGCTCACCGTCACGTTCCTCACCAAACCGGAACCTGACTCGATATTGATACCATTTTACCGCAGGGTGCGGCCTTCCGCGACATTTTGGGGTCCCATTGCTGCAAAAGTCCCAGACATCGTTCCTCAAAAGGAGGGCCTCTTCAATCTCACAAACTGGCTCTTCGGCTGTCTTTTGATCTACATGACGCTCTTCGGATTTGGGAAGATCATCTTCGGCGAGCTTCTATTGGGGACGGTCTTCCTTCTGATCGCTGTTGTTGCGTTCACGGTCATTTATCGAAATCTCTCAAAACGTGGCTGGGAATCGCTGAGCCGGTAGCCATCGAAGATGAGGGGAGGGGGAAGTATGAAGAGGAAGGGCAAAAGTGAAAAGTGAGAAGTAAGAGGCAAGAAGTGGGCAGAAGGCAGTGTGGGGAGAAGTCCGAACTGCGAACACTAGAAGCCATCTCAAAAATACTCACGCAAAGACGCGAAGACACAAAGCAAAGAAAGAAATTGACTTTTTTGGTGACTTTGCGGTTCCGCTCTCTGAATCCCGCTTATGAGCGGAATCCAGGAGCGGGACTTGGCGTGAGACACTTCTTTCTTCGGAGAGGTTTTTGAGATAGATTCTAAACTCAGAATCTAGAACTCGGAATCCAGAAGTCAGAATCCAGAGCCTGAAACATGGAACCGAATCGTCAGATCCCGCTATCGCTCCGCTCAACGGGATTCCCGCCTGCCATTCTAGTTCGTCGGAGGCGGGCAGGCTCAAAATTACAGCCACTCATTCCGCTTTTCCCGCCACAATAATAATACGCATAAGGCGGGATCCCGTACAGCGGGACCAGAATCCCGCTATGTAAGCGGAATCCAAGAAGCGGGACATAAAACGTTCGTGGGTAATTTTGGAACTTGGAACCTGAGACTGAAAACTCCCTGCAACGCCGTTCACTCCTCTTGATCGGAGCTTCGTCCACAGCGGCGATCGGCGGCTTTCTGTTCGGATTTGACACGGCCGTCATTTCCGGCACAATCTCTTTCGTCAAAAGCCAGTTCGCTCTCAACACGATCGAAGAGGGTTGGTACGTCAGCTCTGCACTTGTCGGCTGCATTGCAGGTGTCTCGTTTGCCGGTACGTTGAGCGACCGGTTTGGCAGAAAAACCGTCTTGCTCCTCTCTTCATTGTTGTTTCTCATCTCAACCGTCGGTTGCGCCATCGCACCGACCAACCTCGTGCTTGTGTTGTCCCGTCTGGTTGCCGGCACGGGGATCGGTGTCGCCTCGATGCTATCACCGCTCTACATTTCCGAAATCGCTCCTGCAGCGTACCGTGGCCGACTCGTTGCACTCTATCAACTTGCGATCACGATCGGCATTCTGTGCGCCTACTTCTCGAACGCGTCGGTGTTGAGCATCTCGGAAGGGTCATCCTTCTCGTCGGGTCTCTTCAAATGGATCTACGCAGACGAAATCTGGAGGGGAATGTTTGCCAACATGCTGATCCCTAACCTCTTGTTCTTGGTCTTGCTGTTGCTGATCCCCGAAAGTCCTCGGTGGCTGATATCGAAGGATTTCACCGACAAAGCACGATCCATTCTGGCGAGAATTCAGAATAGAATTACCAGTGACGACGAGTACAGTGAGATGGTTGCCACGATCCAAGAGGAGAAGGTTTCGCTATCGCAGCTCTTTCGGCCCGGCTTGAGAACGGCGCTGCTCATTGGAGTCTTCCTGCCGATTTTTTCACAGATTAGCGGCATCAATGTGATCATCTACTATGGTCCAAAAATACTCCACGAAGCGGGATTCTCTATCAGCGGCGCGCTCGGCGGGCAGGTAACCATCGGCATTGTCAATGTTCTCTTTACCTTGCTGGCGATCTGGCAGGTGGATAAGCTGGGACGCAAGCCCTTGTTGCTGTTCGGCATCGCGGGCGTGGTCGTCTCGCTGATTGCCGTCGGAATGTTCTTTTACAATCAAGTATCGCAGGGCATCGTGTTGATCATCTTCATTCTGTTCTTTATTGCCTGCTTCGCGTTCTCGCTCGGTCCCGGTACGTGGATCGTTATCTCGGAAATCTTCCCCACGCACATACGCGGCAGGGCGATGTCAATCGGGACGTTTGCGTTGTGGTCGGCGAATGCCATTGTGGGACAACTCTTCCCGTGGATGCTCGAGAACATCGGTCCGGCAAGGACATTCTGGACGTTTGCGGCGATTTCTCTTCCGGCCTTTTTCTTCGTCTGGAAGGTGCTGCCCGAAACGAAGGGAAAGACCCTTGAAGAAATTGAACGATTCCTGCAGCGGAAAGGCGCTCAACAATGACAAGCAGAGAACGAGTCGTAACGACCCTTCATCACCGGCAGCCGGATGCGATACCCGTCGATTTTGGCGGGACAGCAGTTACCGGCATGCATGTCAGCTGCGTCGCCGCGCTGAGGGATCACTACGGACTTGAGAAACGGCCCGTCAAGGTGCACGAGCCGTATCAAATGCTTGGGTTCATCGATGAGGATCTCAAGCATGTCCTCGGGATTGATGTAGAAGGGGTGTATGCGGCGGAGACATTGTTTGGCTTCCGCAATGAGAATTGGAAACCGTGGAGAATGGACAACGGTTTGGAGGTTCTCGTCTCCGAGCACTTCAAGACAACCAAGGACGAAAAGGGCGACACGCTGGTTTATCCCAAAGGGGACCTCTCCGCGCCACCGTCAGGCCGCATGCCCAAGAATGGGTTCTTCTTTGATTCGATCATCCGGCAGGAGCGAATTGATGAGGAGAAGCTCAATCCGGAGGACAATCTCGAGGAGTTTGGGCTCATATCTGAGCGCGACCTCGACTATTTCGAGCAGGCCTCGAAAGAAATGGCGCAATCCGGTAGAGCTGTAATCGCGACGTTCGGCGGAATGGCGTTTGGTGACATCGCGCTCGTCCCCGCTCCGTTCCTCAAGTATCCAAAGGGTATCCGTGACATTGAGGAATGGTACGTCTCTACATTAACGCGGCAGTCGTACGTTCGTGCGGTTTTTGAAAAGCAGTGCGAGCTCGCAATTGAGAATCTCATCCAGATTCACAAGCGCGTAGGAAATCTTGTTGACGCGGTGTTCATCTGTGGCACCGATTTCGGGACTCAGTGGTCGACGTTTTGCTC
>Ga0315281_10005840_pt1 | contig 17559 bp, 16 predicted proteins | sample YL17G07_0_MG_FD_204540 | JGI IMG/M metagenome (GOLD analysis project Ga0315281, IMG submission 204540) | Sediment microbial communities from Yellowstone Lake, YNP, Wyoming, USA - YL17G07_0 | ecosystem: Environmental > Aquatic > Freshwater > Lake > Sediment | place: USA: Wyoming | collected...
TGAATGCCTTAATCGTTAAATAAAACGCCTCTTCTGCGGTCCCCGGCGCATATATTACCCTTGCAAATTCACCGTGCCCGGCATGAAGAAGAAAATCCAAGTCTGCCTGTTCGGTCCGGGTAGGGAAACCTGTCGCGGGCGCCGGACGCTGGGCATCTACCACCACAATCGGCGTTTCCGTCATTGCGGCGAGACTTAACCCTTCAACCATGAGCGCAAACCCGCCGCCTGAAGTAGCGGCCATTGAGCGGACCCCCGCGAAAGAAGCGCCGATAATCATATTGATTGCGGCGATTTCATCTTCCGCCTGCTCTACCACAATATGAAAGTTTTTGGCATAATGGGCTATCGTATTCATAATACTCGTAGACGGCGTCATGGGATACGCCGAGTAAAACTTGCAACCCGCCTTTATCGCGCCGAGCGCGATCGCGTCATTGCCGTTCATCAACAGGGCTTGGCGGGCGACGCCGGGGTTTATTTCGAATTTATCTTCTTTAAAATTGTCCTTTGCGAAATCATATCCCGCCTTTGCCGCCAGGATATTCTTATTGATAAGCTCATCTCCTTTATCCGCGAATATTGCCTTGATGGTCGCTTCGAGATGCTCAAACTGCACCCCCGTCATCCCGGCGATGACCCCGCAGGAAACCGTATTCACAAAAATATCGCTGCCCCCTACGCTCGCCGCCAGGGCGTAGAGAGGAACGTCAAAAAGGATGTCGTCCTTGTCGGAAATATTAAATTTCGTTTTATCTAAAACTAAGATTCCTCCTTTATTTAAATCAGCCCGATATGAGACGGCACTTTTTTTATCCAGCGCTACCGTGATATCCGATTTTTGGCGCAGCGCATACAGCGGCTTATCTGAAATCCGTAGTTGAAAAAAGTTATTTCCGCCGCGTATCCTAGACATATAATCCTGGTTTGCAAAAATACCATATCCAGCCTTCTTGAATATCCGGCATAAGGCCGCGCCTATGGTCTGCATCCCCTGCCCTGCTTCACCCGCTATCTTTATAGTAAGCTCATTTTTCATTGGTTAAGCCTCGGGGTCTACCGATGCTCTCATGTCTTATTCTCCATTATGCTATTTTCAATTCTTTGCTATTTTGCCACAATCCGTGAATATTACAGTAACTGGAGGCATAAAGCGTTCCCGGTTTGTCGGTCTTAAAACTCAGCTCCACTTCCGCATGGGTATAGACCGTACTTGTATCCGCTCCGTTAACCGATGAGCCGTGGGCGGTGAATTCCGCCCTGCCGATCTGATAGGGAAATTTCTCTCCTTGGGGATGGAAATATAATTCAATCCAGCTGATATGGTGCTCGGTTTTATTGGGATGCGCGATTTCTTTTCCTACCGTTACGGTAACCCTGAAAAACTCTCCCCTTTTTACCGTGTCCGACCCCTCAATCACGGGGACATGTTTCTCCGCTTTCCAGTCAGCGCTCTGAAACAAATTATTTAATTCAGTCATTTTCTCCCTCCTATTCCTTTCACCAGTAGCGGTATCTTTTTTAATTACCAATAGTATACCACTAATTTTCCGCCAATCAACTGCAGCAGCATAATTTAATAGGGACAGCGACTATTTTTCCTAACCCTGGGGGACGGTTCTGTCACGGGTAAAACCTGGTCAGAACCGTCCCCTAAAGTAAAAAATAGTCGCTGTCCCTATTAAAAAGTTTGAAATGGGCGGAACGCTAAGGAAATTATCCTGCCCTTCTTTCTTTCTTCTTTTCTTTATCCTTTTCTTTCTTTTTTTCATGTAACTTTTTAAACTGTTCCGGAGTGAGAATCTGTTTCATGGAAATTATGTTATCGACTCTTTGTTCGAGCTGCTCTCCCGTCAATGTTTTAATTTCCGCCACCAGGACATTGACCCTGTCTTTATTTATCTGGGGCTTTTCCAGCTCTTCTCTAAGTTCTAACATCTTATCGCGCAGTTTATTCCTTAATTCAGCCCCTTTTTCCCTGTTCATGCTCTGCTGTTTTTTAATCTTCTCCTGCTGTTCGGGAGTCAGATTAAGCGTTTTACTGAAGTCGTCCGTCTTTTCATATCTGCGCTGGGCCGGCCATCTCGAAGCACCCCCCTGGGCATAAGCATTAAGCGTTACCATGCAGGATAACAGCAATACCGCAGCCAAACAAGCAACCGTATACCTTAATTTTGTATGCATATGAACCCCCTTTTTTTAGAACTACACATCATCTTAACTTCCATACAAAGTCCTTAATTGGTCTACTGTCGGACGCCCGGGGTAATATTCGCCCTGCGGCCCTATATAACCACTATTAATCTTCACCAGTTTAACGGGAGTATAACTGCCGTTTGAATTAGGGACGTTTATTACCACGGTTTCCCCGGGTGACGTTGCGGACGCCGCCGAAGGCGAATAGGCGACAACAGAATTTACCGCGGGAGCCGGCACAACAACGTATCCCCCGGGAGAATCCATGTAATAAGCATTATCATAGCAATAATATCTGGCATTGCCGACTACAACGGTCCTGCATCCAAACGGGAGGATATCAACAATTATTCCTATCGGAGCGGGGATAGCGAAGTAAAACCCAAAGAAACCCCTTTGGTAAAACCTGCCCGAGCGATAACGGTATTCCCTAACGACAGCTCCATGCGAATCGCGGTCGTGGCGAGGGCCGGACCGGTCAAAGGCAAACGCATCCGTAGAGGACACGCAAAACATCAGGCCAAGAGCCATAACGAACCAGAACTTCTTTGAAAAAATTTTGTTTGTCATCTTTTCTTCCTCCTTAAACAAGCATTGCCTATGGCGTTTAATGCTTGTTTAACTCCGCACTATGTGCGGAGTCTTCGTTTTCTTAGACAAGGTAATTCCGTAATAAGTTCCTTTTTTATTATAAAAAATATTCCTCTATGCTCGTGCCCAGGTCAGCCTGATTGGTTGCCGGATTGCTTCCTGTATCAACGGCCAGGCCCGAGAGAAACTCTCCTTGCTCCTGAAAATAGCTGTTGACCGCTTTCCTGCTTCCAAGGGATATATTTATTACCACCGCCACTGTAATGAACGCCGCCAGGGCCGTGCTAAGCGCAAAAACCGGCCTCCGCCTGTTTAAGAATCCGCGCAAATAATCCCACAGGCCCAAGAATAAACCTTCAGTCTCCGCTTCTTCGGCTTCTATGCCCTCTCTTATCCGTTCCCAGACGAAATCAGGCGGTTTAATCTCTTGTGCCATTTTAAACGGCTCAACAGCCGCCTGCCGCAGGGCTTGCTCAAATTTCCGGCATTGTCCGCAGCCCTTCAAGTGTTCCCGGATTTGCCTTTGAAGCGCAACACTCAACTGCAGGTCAATATAATCAGTGGTGATCAAATCTCTAATTTTTTTGCAATTCATAAGGCACCCCCGCGCTTTCGGCACGCCCTAAAAGGGCGAGCCTCGCTCTTTTAAGCCTGGAACGAACGGTATTTATATTAATCTTTAAGGTTTCGGATATCTCTTTATAGCTTAACCCTTCGATTTCTTTTAAGATAATGCAGGCGCGCTGGTCGGAATTAAGCGCATTCAACAAAGAGGCGACTGCTTTTTCGGCGTCTTCTCTCTCAATAAAACTTGCCCCCGTATCCGCAATGGTATTTCCGGCTTCGATGGTATCATCATAATTGACCATCCGTTTTTTCTCCTTTGAAACAGTCCTGTACTTGTTTATGGCCGTGTTAACCGTGATCCTGTACGCCCAGGTCTTAAAAGACGATTTAAACTGGAAATTCTTAAGGTTCCTGTATATCTTAAGAAAGACATCCTGGGTAACCTCCTCGGCGTCAGCCGTATTATTGGTTATTCTCAAAGCCACGCTATACACAAAGCCGGAAACGGCCTTATAGACCTGCTCAAAGGCCTGCATATCCGCGTTAGCTGCCCGGATTAAGATATCCCTGGGAATATCCGTCATTGTTTCCTCATCTTATTAGACAACGCAAAAAAGGAAAAAGTTCCCAACCTGCACAGGCAGGGTTAATGGTGTCCATAGGACCGTTTCCTTCTAATTCCCTGGTAAATAATAAGTTCTGGAGGAACTGTCCCTCTAGTTATTCTCGTTATATAAGGGCGAAAAAGGAAAAACCTCCGCCATCTCTAGCGAAGGTTTTACTTTTTTTCCGTCCAGGTTCCCCCTTCAACTCAGGACGTCTATTTTAATTCATAATTTCACTATACTCCTAAAAGAAATACTGTCAAGTTAATTTGAAAATATGAGGAGAGGGTAGTGGGTCAGTTTGAATGAATATTTTTTTGTTTCGTCGGATTATCCAAAGGTGCCACAATATCTTCAATTTCCCATAATTTGTTAGTAACTTTGGCAGCCATAGCAGGAGTAACCCTCAAACTCTGATGAATCCGGCAAAAGTTATAATACATAACCGGGGTAATCTGTCAATACTTTTTATACTAATATAAAGGTATAAACGTAAAAGGGCCTCTTTCGAGACCCTTTTATCTAACTCAACTCAATTTACTCATTGTCCACGGCTTACACCATGGGCAAAGAAAGTATACAATCTAATCTGCTGTTTGTCAAGGTGTTTTTCCCCTGAATCTCTACTGGTATCAACAATTAGATTAATGCAGCCTTTTACACTTGGATGATCTCTATTCAATTTAATGGCTGTCACAGGATAAGGTAAACCTTCTTTGTTAGGGACTTTTTCTATTTTTACTATCTCTTGAGATATTGCCTCAGTGATTAGCTGCATTTTAGAGGCCATATCTTCTCCAGAGCCAATCCCAGGATTTAATATTTTATCTCTAAAATATTTTAATCCCACAAAAGGAAGGGAGGATTCGAGTTGTTCAAGGGTTATAATAAAAGGCATCCAATCAAATTCAGGAGAGCTAGGCTTATTAGTGCCTGGGAACGGTTTTCTTATCGGAGATAAACCGAACAAAGTCTCAATTTTAACCACTTCATCTGCTGCTCGCTGTAAATCTTGACTTATAGTGTACCCTACACCATATATCACTATAGTTTTTCCGTGTTGATTACATCTTGAAATTATTTCTAAAAAATCCCTATCACCAGTTACAAAAATAAAATTATCTATATCGCTACGAGTTCTTAATATATCCTGGGCATCTAAAGATAAAGCAATATCTGCGCTATTTTTCCTGAACCGAACATCCACATAACCATCATCGCCTGTCTTTTTATGTTTTGTCAAAACATACATCGGGTCAATTGCCATTTTTTTAAATTCTGCCTGAAGACCTGGAAAATCTTCCCATCCAGCATAGGCTTTGCCTATTACTATTTCGCCTCTTTTTTTAAAATCTTCGGTCAAAAGAGATACTATTCTTGCTGGGTCGGGAATAGCCAAAAATTGGTCTTTCATTCCGATAAAAATATTCTCGTAATCAATAAAAACTGCTAAACGTTTCTTATCCATTTGCTAACTCATTTTTTGATAATTTTATACCACTTTTATATTGAAAACGTTAAGTAGATACCAAGGCAATGATAAAAACTTTGTCAAATCTATTCCCTTTGACCGATTATTGCAGATTTTTAAAATTCAAATCGACCCACTACCGAGGAGAGGCAGGGGGTCTTGCTCCCTTTACCTTACGGGAAGCCGAATAACAAAGGTTGTCCCTTTGCCAACAGTGCTTTCGATATCTATTGTGCCTCCGTGTTTGGTAACTATTTCATACGTGGTTAGCAAACACGGAGGTAATCTAGATATCAAAACTATTTAAAATATAATAAATGATTTAATCCTATATTAAATAATATTATATATTTTGTCAAGCAAAATATAATATTATATAATATTGTATTGTTCCGAGGTCAATATATTGCTGCAGGAAGATACCGGATAGGATTCAAACGGATCTCACCAGTTAAAACTAACTCCGCCTTCAAAATATCTTTCGGGGATGGGGAAAAAATAGTCGGACCAGTATTTGCTGTTGGTAAGATTATGAACACTGAGGAAAAGGGTGGTATTTTTAATTTGCTGGGATATCTTTGCATCAGCGAGCATCTTGCGGTCATTCGGTTGAGTATCCGGCGGGTTATTCCAGCGGTTATAATAACCTATAAGGGATGATTTGAAACCATTTTCATTTTTATATTCTATACCGACATTAAAACTTTGTCGCGGGCCAACTCCGCCTCTTACCGTCTGACCAGTGGCTCTATCCTCAACGTCATTGAATGCTGCGGCAACATCAAAATATAACCCTTTGATAATGTTTATGTTACTTTCCAGCTCTACTCCCTGCCTGCGGAATTTTTCGAAATTCTTCATATAATATTGGCCGAGGCCATTCTGCGTCAGGTTAATGGCATCTGATACATCCGAGCGGTACAAGGAAAACTTAATCCAAATTTTATCTATAGGTTTACTTTCTAACCCGGTTTCATATACCCAGGCCCGTTCGGGTTTAATGTCCGGATTGGTAGTGATTCCGCTTAAGTTTTCCTCGTAATATTTCCAGATAAGCGGCGGCGCATTAAAGGCGTGCGAGATATTAACTCGCGCTGAGGTTTCCGGAAAATTTGAAAAATGATACACTACCCCGACCGCAGGGCTGGTTTGGTCCCCGAACTCGCTGTTACGGTCATAGCGCAGGCCGAGATTGAAATCCCAGGGTTCTAATTTTAAAGTGTAATTGGCATAGGGTGCCTGTAGTTTTACATTTTTCGCTTTAAGAAGATAGGTTGATTTTATGGTATCGCAGTCAAAATCAACACCGAGGACTAAAAGGTCTTTTCCTCTAAGATGCGTGGCTGAATTCATACTGAGCTGATAGGCCCTGTCCCGGACCTCCACTCTTGAGGCGGGCGCCTCATCAAAAAGAGAAAGATAACTCTTGGTAATATATTCCTGCCGGGAATGTTTTAAATCAACCTTTATTTCGCTGTCAGCCCAATCTCCTTCCCAGCCGATCTTGCCATAGCGCACGCGATAAGGCTGCTCCTGAAACCTGAATATTGAATCTGCGGGATACTCGCCGCTGTTAACCTGAGCTGCGCTGTAACCAAAAGAGACGATGATGCTGCCTGCCTCTTTTAAATCATAGGACAATTTGGTAAACGCCTTTTTCTCCAATACATCATCCTTGGGTCCCCGGCCGCCTGATTCCATATAACTGGAGAAAAGATAATACCCCACCCTGCCTGCTTTGCCGGATACATCAAAGTTTTCTTTTTGGGTTTTAAATCCGGCGAATGAGGTAGTAAAACTGCCCTTAGGAACCAAGGTCTTGCCCGTATCTTTAGTAATGACATTGACCACTCCTCCTAAGGCTGAACCCCACATGCTGGAGGCGGCGCCTTTTATCACTTCAATCCTGTCTATATCCTCAACGGGCAGCACGGCGGGGTTGACATGGGTAAGGACCTGCGAATTTAAAGGTATGCCGTCAATCATCACCCGTATTTGGCGGGAAACAGAACCCTGGATGCTGATTGAAGAGGCCTTGCCAAACCCCTGGCGGGGTTCTATGCCTACAGCCGGGATGTAACTTAAAGCATCGCTTAAGGTTGAAACAGGCAGGTCTTCAATTTGCCCTTCCTCTAAGACCGCTATATTCTCGGTTGCTTCGCCTAGGCCCGTGGCTGTCCTTCTATTGGTAATTATTATCTTATCCAAATAAACTTCTTGTTGACTGTTCGATTCAGCGGATAATACGGTTTCTTCGTGATGCTGTTCAGCTTTTGCGCAAGTTTGCGGCATTCCTGCAAGCAATAAACAGACAATTATCCCCTTGCAAATTTTCATCGCACCTATTCTTTCTTTCCTGGTTTTAAAGGGAAAAACGCGGCCTAAGTAAACTGACTATACGTTTATACCCGACGGAATTTCTATCGGCAATGTTATGATGAAGGCTGTTCCGGCGCCTATCTCGCTTTCGACCTTGATTTTGCCCCGGTGCTGTTCTATGATCCTGCGGGTTATGGTAAGCCCTAACCCCACCCTGTGGTCATGATTACTATGAAAAGGCTCGAATATTCTTCCTAATGCCTCGGCAGGGATACCCTTGCCTATATCCCTGATTCTTACTTCAATATGCTTTGGATTGTGTATATCTTCGCCGGGCATAAACCCGGTTGAGGCCATAAGCGAGCCTCCCTCAGGCATCGCGTTCATGGCATTAATGATTAAATTTATAAAGACCTGCTTTAACCGCTCTTCGTCGGCCATAATGTAAAGGTTATTGTTTAGCTGGACGTACTGTATATCTATTTTTCTTTCTTTAAGTTTTTCCGACATCATCTCCAGCGTCCCGACGAGGAGTTCGGTTACATTGGTCCTGACTATCTTCAGTTGATCGCACGATGATAACCCGGAGAGTTCATCGAGCATCCGCTCCCAGCGGGAAATCTCAGGCGGGATCAGCCTGCTGAATTTTTTGACAAAGTCCTTATCCGAATACTGTTGCGGGAATAAATGAACAAACGATTTTATGAGGATTAAAGAATTTTTGAGTTCGTGGGTAATCCACGCTGCCGCTTCCCCGATTGCCGAAAGGCGGGTGTTTTCTTCGGCCTGCTTTAATTTTCCGGTCATATCGTTGAATGACCTGATTAACTCTCCGATTTCATCGCGTTTTTTTATCTCAATCCTATGGTTTAAATCGCCGTCCGCAACGCCCTTAATCTTTGATACCAGGATTTTAATCTGCCGGGTTAAAAAATGGGCTATCAAAAGACTTACCAGGATTGCCAGGATTTCGCTCACGATGATAATCATCCAGGACTGCATCTTCATAATTTTAGAAAATAAATACGCCTCTTCCTGGCTCTGTTCCAATACAATGCCCCACCCTATACCCGGAATAGGCGCGTATGAGCTAAGCAATCTCTTCCCCGCGCTGTCTTCTGTTTCCGTTGAACCGGCCTTGCCGGCTAACGCTAATTGAACGTCTTTTTGAGCGGAAAGCTTTGTTTTCTTCAAAACCAGCTTTTTATCATAATGGGCTATCAATGTGCCGTCTTGAGAAACCAGGAAAGTGTTGCCGGTTGAGCCTAATTTAATGGTATCTACTATGTCCCATATGCCCCGCAAATTTGCGTCGGCAATCAGCATCCCCACAGTTTGTCCCAGCTTTTTAATAGGGACAGCCATGGTCACATAGGGGGTATGGTTATCCAGCATTTTAACTTCAGAAATATAGCTCTTTCCTTTTTGGATTTTTTCCAAAACATCTTTGGGATATTCCCATTCTAATCCTCTTCCCAATTCTGAACTGGCGATAAGCCTTCCTGCTAAATCTACGGAAACAGCCCGCATAAAAATCGGCTGACCCAGGACCAGCTCTACCAGTATCGTCTCCTGTTTCCAGGGGGCGGGGAACTTTACGCTTAATATTGTGCCGGTGGTATTGAGGATATCTTCGCCCCGTTTCATAAATAAGGCAATCTCTGCGGCTGCCCGGGTTGCAATCTCCTTATGATTACTTAACACCGAATTCCTTACTGCCTCCTGGGAAGTACGGATGAGCAGGAATCCCAACAGGGCTATGGGGATACTCACAGTGATGAGGATGATGGGCAGGATTTGCGCCCAGAGCTTGCGGTAAAACAGATGCAAGAAAAATTGCGCAAGCCGTCTTCGTACTTGTATCACCAAGTGCCGAATCATGGGTTTTCTCCGTTAGAAACCATCAAAGGAAAATCAGCTGCGCATGCCGTCTGCTGCTGCCACATGCCCCAATACGCGCCTCTTTCCTTGAACAGTTCAAAGTGGCTTCCTGCCTCGGTTATCCGGCCTGCCTCGATAACGATGATCCTGTCTGCTAAGGTAACGGTAGAAAGCCGGTGGGCAATAATAAAGGTGGTGCGACCGCGCATCAAATTTTTGTACGCCTGCGTAATTATCGCGCGTTCGGTCTGGGAATCCACGGCTGAGGTCGCTTCGTCTAAAATTAAAATCGAAGGGTCCCTGACGATTGCCCGGGCAATGGAGATCCTCTGCCGTTGGCCGTAGGACAAGGCAACGCCGCGCTCGCCGATCTGCGTATCATAACCGTCGGAAAGCTCCGTGATGAATTGATGGGCATTGGCTAATCGCGCCGCCTCAATCATCTTATTTTCAGGAACATCTAAACAGCCGTAAAGGATATTTTCCCGTACCGAGGAATTAAACAGATAGTCATCCTGAAGCACCATGGCAATTTTCGAGCGATAAGACTTTAAATCCAGGTCTTTCAGGTCATACCCATCAATAAAGATAGCCCCTTCCTGCGGATCATAAAACCTCAAAAGCAAATTTATCAAGGTCGTCTTACCGGCGCCGCTCTTTCCAACGAGGGCTATTACTTCCCGCGCTTTCGCATCCAGGTTGATATCTGAAAGGATTCTTTTCCCTCTGTTATAACTGAAATTTATCCTATCGAACTTTATATCGCCTCTTATAGCATTCATGATAACCGGGCTGCGCCGCTCTTGTATCTTCGGCTCTTCCTTCAGCATCCGGTTAATACGCTCCATGGAAGCGGCTGCCTGCTGAAAGTGATTGTTCACCACGGCTACTTTAATCACGGGGACAAAGAACATTCCGAGATACGAATAGAATGCCATAAGCGTCCCCGCGGTTATGCGGCCGGAAAAAACCGCCTTTGTCCCGAACCAGATAAGGGTAACCAGGCCCAGGGAGCTGACAAATTCCGAAGCCATCCATAACCCGATCCCTATTTTGTGGCCGGCCACAGCCACGGCAGCTATCTCTTTCTGCTTGGAGTCAAATTTTTCCGCCTCATAGTCTTCTTTGGCAAATCCGGCAACGACGCGTATGCCGTTAAATACCTCATGCAAATGCGAGGTTAATTCCGCGTATTTTTCGCGTATCAGCCGGTGCCTTTGGGCCAGGCGCGGAGTAAACTTATAAAAAGTAATGGCGAAAACCGGCACAAACGCAAGGGTGATGGCGGTAAGCCGCCAATCCAGGAGGAATAACACGCCCAAAATGAACAGTATATTCAAAGACGAATAGGCAAAATCAATCGCTCCCCCGAACAGGAAATTTCTTATACTGTCTACGTCCCCGATGACCGAGGAGAGCATTTGCCCCTTAGGGATATTATCCATATATTGGACGGAGAGCCTCTGCAGATGCCAGCAGAGTTTGTTGCGCAGGTCGCACACCACATTTTCGCCGACAAGATTAATCAGGTATTCGCAGACGAATCCGAAATAAAACTTTAGAATAAAGGTTAGGATAAGCCCAACGATGAGCCAGTTAAGCAGAACCAGATTCCTATTGGGCCACACCGCGTCAATAATGATTTTGAGCGCCCAGGGAAAGGCCAGGCCTAAGGCGTTTGCCGCAAGAATGGATACAAAGGCGAAAATGACTTTTTTCTTATAGGGGCTTAAAAGACGGGCGAATTCCCTTAAGGCTTTCATCTCTTTAGCTTCTCGTATTCTAACTTGATTAATTCCGGGACAATACGGTTGAGGTATTCCCGTTTGCAGGATAAATCCGTGAAATTCTTCTTCTCCAAATAGGAAAAAAACCGGCATCCTCCCTGGCACATGGGCACATAAGGGCAATCCTGCGGGCATTTATTCCAGGCGTCAATATTTAAGAAATCAAGGTACCGGCCGTTAAATTCTTCCTCGCGCACGTTGCCGATAGAAAACTCCGGGTACCCCAATAACGCGTTACATTTGTAAATCGCGCCTTTAGGATCGATGGTGACACCGCCGTCCTGCATAATCAAGGCGCAGGCATTGATGGCTAAACCCGTGTTAATCTTAACCCCCCTGCGCATCAGCTCTTTCTTAATCGCAAGCACTTCCTTGAATAAACCGTCTTTATCCAGGAACGAAAGGCACTCGCCTAATTCAATGGCGCCGGGATTGCTTTTCGGACCTAACCGGGGAGATATGGGGGCAAAATCAACCTTCTGTAATTTATGAAGGAGGCCTTCTTTTTCCAGGTAATCCAATAATCGGGGGATGCTCTCGAAATTTTGCCGGTCAAAATTGCCCGTAACCCCCACCGCTACTTTATCAATTACGCTTTTAATATTATTTATAATCAGGTCAAAGGAAGGCCTGCCGTCGGAAAAAGGCCTTTTTTGGTTATGCGCGTCCCTGTCGCCGTCAAGGGTAATGCGGATTTCTTTTAATCCTACGGTTAAAAGCTTATCAATTAAGCCCGCAGTTACCAGGCTGCCGTTGGTAATAATTCCAAAGCCGAATCCGGTTCCATTATTCTGCGACCACTCGGTTAATCGGCAAGAGATATCGTAAATAGGCTCAGGATTTAATAAAGGCTCTCCGCCGTAATAAACCAGGAAGAGGCGTTTAAATCCTCGTTTCTCAGCTGTCTTAATCAGCCACTTTACGGCCGCCTCGCCCGTCTCTTTACTTAAGAATACGTTGTCTTTGACCGATTCCTCAAAGCAATATACGCAGCGGAAATTACAGCTGTAAGTGGTAAGGAGAGTAACTTCAAAAGGCAGGGTATGTGATTCATACTTTAATTGCCGGAAAAAATCCTTAAGCTTACCTTCTTCTTCTTTCTCATCTTCAACTATGATGCCATTTTCTTTTAAGCTATCAAGTTTATCTTTTATCTGTGGACTATGGACTGTTGACTGTAGACTCGAAAGTTTATCTAAATTTTCTTTGAATTCCCGGTTTATTTTTATGAGCGCCTGGGTGCGGGTATTAAACACCACATAATCACTGCTTGCCGGATAATCCTCAACCCATAAATTGAATTTGGAGAGTTTCATTTTTGCGGTTTCAAAAATCTTGCAGTAACCTCGGGACCAACCCCGAGGTTACTGCAAGATATACTATTAAAATATTAATGGTAACGAAAATTTAAAGTCCCCACAGGAAAACAGCAGCCGCGCGGTGCTGAATCTCCAAATACATCATCTGAGCCTCTCCTGATAATCTCCATCATCTCACCTCCTTTCGCACAAGCGAACACCCGCGCATCCTCACGAGAGGACACCGGCGCAATTCCTCATAAGCGCCGGGTGACTACTTAGCGCGGGGTGCCTGATTAATCCAGAAATCCTTGATTGTATAAGTAGGCATGTTCACCGTAAAATATTCATCGGTATTTTTAAATTTGGCTGAAATAGCATGGAAAAAAAATGGAAAATAGAGAAAACAGGCTGGCTGATCCTGATAAATAAGCAGATGGATTTTTTGATAAAGTTCTTTTCTTTTTTGCCTGTCATGGGTAATCCTGCCTAAGGCAAAAAGTTTATCCGCTTCTTCATTTTTATATATCCATAATTTATCAATGCTTTTCCTTTTCTCCGAACTCCACGCATCTGTTTCCTGAACAGGGTCTCCCCCGCCTAGAAGTAACTTAAGTTGGGCTTGAATTCTTTTTTGATTGAGAAATTCATCGGTAAGCGTACTGTCATCATTATATAACTCTACCTTTATTTTAATCCCGATTTCCTGAAGCTGCTGCCTGAGCACCATGATTATTTTCTCATAAATATCATTCCTGGAATCAACTAAAACATTAATCTCAAGCTCCTCTCCATCTTTTTCTAAAATACCGTCATTATCATAATCCTGCCAGCCGGCTTCAGCTAATAACCTTTGCGCTTCTTGAGGGTTATATTCAAAAGGCTTAACTTGCGGGTTAAACCCCAAAGAATCAGGATAAAAAGGACCGAAACACTCTAAACCATATCCTCCGGCTACTCTTTGAATTAAACCCTTTCTATCCACGGCATAGGCGATTGCTTCTCTTATCTTCTTATCGGCCAATACCGGGTCATCCAAGTTATAGGTTAAGGCATAGCAACTATCAGCAGCAATCGCATAGGCCTTAAATGCCGGGTCGTTTTTAATTACCTCATAATCCTTTTGCTCGATAAACTGCACGCAATCCACTTCTCCGCGCATTAAAGCCGTCCAAACATCATCGGAATTAGAATAGGTTTTAACTACAATTTTATCCAGATAAGGCCTGCCCTCGTAATAATCAGGGTTATATTCCAAGGTAATCCGGTCATCTTCTGTCCATCCTTTAAACCTAAAAGGCCCGGTGCCCACAGGGTTATAATTAAAAGAGCTCTTAGTTAAATCTTCCTGCTCAAGCAAATGCCGGGGAACTATTTCCTTGGTTAAGTAGTAAATGAAAGGGGGTGATGGCTCTTTTAAAATTATCCGGAAGGTATATGTATCAATAGCCTTAAACTCGCCTACCAGTTGAAATACATTTTTAAAAGGGGAGTTTACTACCGGGTCAATGAGCTTATTATAAGTAAATTCAACGTCAAAGGCAGTGCACTCCTGCCCGTCGTGGAATTTCACGCCTTTTCTTAAATAGAAGGTATAGGTGAGGCCGTCTGCGGAGATAGCCCAGGAGCGGGCCAAATCCGGTTCAATCTCGCCTTGGGAATTTATCCTTACTAATCCGTTAAAAATCAGTTGACAGAGCGTTGCGGAGATCGTTTGAGTAGTCAGAATGGGGTTAATTATAGTTGGTTTTTGGTATACTCCCCATTGTAAAGTTCCGCCATAGGTTTTTTGGGGGGTTTGGGAAAGGGCTTGGGAGTGGCTGGCAACCGGAAATAGCATGATTAAAAGTAGTAGAATTCGTAAAGATGTGGACAACTTTTTTAAAGTTTAAGCTATTTATCGTGCCGCGCAGCAAGAACGGATAAATCAACTATTTTTGAGCTCGAGCCTTACTTTCGAAAGAATTCTTAATCACTGACTTTATTTCCGGTAATTCAAAGGGCTTGGCCATTAAACCATGCGCGCCTAAAGCAAGCGCCTGTTTTTTTATTGCCGGCGTTCCGTAACCGGTCATTATCATCACGGTGATGGTCTTATCAATCTTCTTTATCCTGCGCAATGCCTCCATGCCTCCCATTCCCGGCATTTTAAGGTCAAGGAGCACCAGGTCAGGCCTGTCCTTTTTGATAATCTCAAGCGCCTCTTCCCCGCTTTTCGCGGTAAGCAGCCTGTATTCGGTAAGGGTGTTGGAGAAAAAATCCCGTATGACATCTTCATCGTCGACAATGAGAATGATTTTGGGGGCTTCCGGCTCTTCCATCCCCATCTCGGCTTCTACGGGTTTGCCCTTTAATTGCCCCATCAGCCACCGGTCAATTAAATCTTTGCGGAACCGCCATTCGCTGGCCACCCTGAAGGCAGGCATCCTTCCTTCCCTGGCCAGTTTATACACGGTCATCTTGTTCATCTGCAGATAGTCTGCCGCCTCTTTGATATCCATTAATTTTTCTATCATACAAACTCCTTTATTAAATGGTTTATTTTTCATCACCGAATGCGATTTTCGTGTCTAATATTATAAGATATACTGCAATATTATATCATGCTATATTATTTAATATAATATACTGTAATAAAATTTGATGTCAAGCGAAATTTTCAGAATTTTTTGATTAAATCCCCGGCGACTTTTTGACCCGCCAGAAGCATCCCGCCGAATACCGGCCCCATGCGCGGGCCGCCGAACACCGCATTCGCGCACATCCCGCAGGCATACAGGCCCGGGCAGATTTCTTTCGAATTTTTTACAATGGTCTCTTCCCCCACTTCGGCCCACATGGATCCTTCGCCCATGGTCTTGCCGGTCCTGGTCTTAAGCCGGATGCCGGATTTCTTTTCAACGATGCGCGCTATTTCTGCCGGGTGGCCGGTGGCATCCACCACGAATTTAGCGCGCATGGTAATAGGGTCAACGTGCAAATTGGCCATTTCAACCGCTGTCCAGTTCAAGACCAGCCCCGTCACTTTTTTATCGCGCACCATTACATCTTCAACGCTCATCAAGTTGAAAATCTTTAATCCCGCCTTCACCGCCTTGGAGCAAATGGTTGAAACCGACTCAATGGAATCCGCCAGGTAATAACCTTGTTGATAACGGCGGCTTTTAATGCCGAACTCATCGAGAATACTTTTGGCTTTATCCTGGACTACGATTTCATTGAACATTATGCCGCCGCCCCACATGCCGCCGCCGACTGAAAGCTTCCTTTCAAAAAGCGCTACTTTCTTTCCTGCCTTGGCAAGATAATAACCGCAGACCATGCCGGCCGGGCCCGCGCCGACAATTGCCACATCAACATCGAGCGCTTTTACCAATTTGTCTTTATAGGATTCTATGATTGCCTTTGAAATGACGATTTCATCCAGTTTCATTTTAGCTCCTTGTTTATCCCTCGCCTAAACGCTTGTGCTTTTCTGCTTCCTACACCCGGCCCTATCGGTACCTTGCCCTAAATGATGGGCAAGTATCCCGCCTTCTGCGGGAATGGGCCGGTGTGTCGCCTCCTGCGACAAAAAACCCTTATGCCGTATGCATAAGGGTTAACCGCTTTTCTCTTCCCTACGCTGGCATTATCCAGGTCAGGTTCAAGGGTCATCTGTCGGACACGCAGAACTCTCAGGCCGCTTCGGCGACCTCCCCGTTTTCCGTTAACGTATTTATTAAATTAAACCATGGAACTTAATTTTTGTCAAGCAGGTTGGGCTTTTGCACGGTAGGCACGGATAATCCGTGCCTACCGTAATCTGCAAAGGTAAACTAACTTTTACTCTGCCAGTCTAATGGATCTTGCTCTGTTAGTTCCTGCGGCATTCGTGGTGTACTCTACGGTAACTTTGCTATCTTTTTTTATTTCGCTTAAGGTAATTTCCTTTCCTTCTTTAGTAAGGATAGCAGTGCTAAGCCGTACCATAAAACTCAGTTTTTGCCCTTTTCCATCTACAACCACGATTTCAGACATGGTCTTTTTTGCAGGATCTGCGATTACCACAGAATCAACCTGACCGGTAACAGCCTTAATTTCAACCGGTTTTGCAATAGGATAACCGGCCGGCGCTGTCGGTTGAGCTACGGGTTGAGCAAAACACAAAGAGCTGACGAATAAAAATGCAAGAAGTGAGAAAATTATTTTCTTCATGGTTTTAACCTCCGTTTTGACTGATCTATTTCTTAGTTGATGCGTGCATTGTGTTAATAATCTTTTTTATCTTCATCGCAACGTTGCTACCTCCCTTAAGCGTCACCCTCACTTCCTCATCTACTTTTAAAGAGCGTACCACCTTAGAGTTTACGACTATGGTCTTTTCTTCCCCTGCCTTGGTTTTTACTACTATTTCATGCTTTGCGATATCAATAGAGATAATCTTGCCTCTAATGATCTCGGTTTTAATTTCTGACTTTTGCATGCCCGGGGTTTGTGCAGCCTGGACAAAACTCAACGCACTCATCCCGCAGAGGAAAAGAAAAGCAACCAAAATTACGGTTATCTTTTTCATGTTTCCCATCCCTTCTTTTTAGAAACTATGAAAACATTGGAAGAATCTTAGGCAGTTACGAAAAATTGCGGGGTTACTGGCGGGGATTTCTCGTGCCTTTCCAGGTATGCCATAATCGAGGTAGATGAAACCGCGCTTTCGTGATGCGCATAGAAAATTCCCGTTGAGGACATGATATGCGCAAAGAGTTCTTCATACCGGAAAGGGTCAGCGGTGCTGCATAACATATCAAATGCGGAGTCTTCATCGTCATAAATAGCTTTGGTGAAAATGACGATGGAGGCTACAA
>Ga0315281_10005841_pt1 | contig 17558 bp, 16 predicted proteins | sample YL17G07_0_MG_FD_204540 | JGI IMG/M metagenome (GOLD analysis project Ga0315281, IMG submission 204540) | Sediment microbial communities from Yellowstone Lake, YNP, Wyoming, USA - YL17G07_0 | ecosystem: Environmental > Aquatic > Freshwater > Lake > Sediment | place: USA: Wyoming | collected...
GAGATGCTCGAGGACGGCGTGAAGCGGCTCGGCCTCAAGGGCGGCGGGATCTCCGCCGGCTTCGCGGGCGAGAAGGAATTCTCTGGACCGGAATACGACGTGTTCTGGGCCAAGGCGCAGGAGCTCGGCGTGCTGCTCTTCATGCACCCTGGCGGCGACACCGGCGCCGAGATGCACATGCGCGGCAAAGGGAACCTCGGCAACACGATCGGCAACCCGCTTGAGACGACGATCTTCTTTTCGCACCTGATTTTTGAAGGGACGCTCGACAAGTTCCCGGGATTGAAGATCTGCGGCGCGCATGCCGGCGGCTACCTGCCGTCGTACATGGGACGCACTGATGGCGCCTGCGTCCGGCAGCCCGACACATGCAGCGCCAAGAAGCGGCCCGTCGAGGAGTACTTCAAGACGCAGCTCATGGCCGACACGATGATCTTCCGCGAGGATGGCCTGCGGCACATGGTGGCGGAGATGGGCGCGTCCCAGCTCGTGTTCGGCACCGACATGCCGTTCCCGTGGCCAGCGAATCCCGACTTCGTGCTCAACGCCGCGTTCCTCAACAACGCGCAGAAGGAACAGATCCTCGGCGGCAACCTGATGAAGCTGCTGAAGATTGCGCCGCCTGCCGGCCCCACAAGGAGATAACCGATGGGCACACGAAACCGATCGTCGTTTCACCGCGTGACGATGTGGCTGGTCGTCATGCTGTGCGTTGGCCTGGGCGCGCCGGCGGTGCGCGCGCAGTGGCTGAACTATCGCGCCCCGGGAGTCCCGCGCACGGCCGACGGGAAAGTGAATCTCACCGCGCCGGTGCCCAGAACGCCGGATGGAAAGCCCGATCTCTCCGGAACCTGGCTGGACGGCGGGGGGTACTTCGGCAATCTCGCCAAGGATTTGAAGCCGGGCGAGCTGCTCATGCTGCCGTGGGCAGAGGCCCAGGTGAAGGACAACCAGACCAACCTGCACAAGAACGATCCGATGGTCGCGTGCCTGCCGCCGGGCGTTCCACGAATCAACCTGGGAGGAAGTCGAGGCATGCCTCATCCCTTCAAGGTCGTGCAGACGCCGTCACTGGTCGTTCTGCTGTATGAAACCTCCACGAACCAGACGTTCCGTCAGGTGTTCCTCGACGGCCGTCCGCTTCCGGCCGACCCGCAGCCGAACTGGCTGGGCTATTCGATCGGACGCTGGGAAGGCGACACGCTTGTCGTCGACACCGCCGGGTTCAACGGCCGCGCCTGGGTCGATACCGGGTCGGGCCACCCGCAGACGGAGGCGGCGCGCGTGACCGAGCGCTTCACGCGGCGGGACATCGGGCACATGGAGGTCGAGATCACGATCGACGATCCCAAGGCGTACCTGAAACCCTGGCGCGCGACGGTGCCCGTGAATCTGCTCGCGGATTCCGATCTGATCGAGACGTTTTGCGAAAACGAAAAGGACATTCGACTGATGGACCGGACACGCAAGCCGTGAGTCGAAGGCATAGGAGATGAGCATGAAACGACTGTTTGCTGTTGCACTCGTGCTGGGTGCGGTGTCCGCGGGCCTGTTGGCGGCGCAGACCGCGAAGCCCGCCGCCGCGGAGACGTCGGCAGTGCAGGCCGACCGCGCGCTGGGCGCGGCGTTTGAAAAAGGCGACAGCGCGGTCGTGAACAAACTGCTGGACGCGGAGTTCACGTGGATCGACACGGACGGCATCATGTTGGAACGATCCGATGCCCTGCGGGCGGGCTATAAGCCGCTGGTGCCCAACGCCGCCGACGTCAAGACGCTCGAGCACAAATACGCCGGCGGCAAAGTCGTGTGGGTCCAGAACAACCAGGGAAACAAGTGGGCCGCGCACATCTGGGTGCAGCGTCCGGCGGGCTGGCGGCTGCTGCATGCCAACGAGATCGCGACTCGTCCGGCCGATCCGATTGCCAACGTCAGGCCTGACTACGCGATCCCTTGCATCAATCCATGCAAGGAAGTGCCGTACAAGCCGATCTCCGCAAGCGAGCAGGCCGCACTCGCGGCCTGGCAGGATCAGGAAGGCGCGAACGGCCCCGGCCACCACGACATGCACATCGGCGACAACGTCGTGGTGATCAGTTCGACCACGACGACACCGCGGCCGTCGGCCACAGCGCCAGGACCGACGCCGGTGAATCCCGCGGCCGCGAACCGCCCGCAAGTCGGCGCGGCTCCGGCGCTGTGGGCGCGCACGTGGGACTTCGGCGATGCCGTCGTCGCGATCATGATTCAGCCGACGTACGGCGGCAAAGCGTACTGGTCCAGCCGCATCTTCGGCAATCACAACGGCTTCTGGAAGATGGAAGAGAGCTATCACACGACGATCCAGGCGTCGCCGCGCATGACCGCGCTGCCGATGCCGGTGGAGCGGACTTCGCGCTAGATCGACGTGCTTGTTAGCCAGCACAGCGGGGCGTAGGATCAGCACATGACGAAGCCGATAGCCGCCGTTCTAGCGGAGGCGTTGCGCCTCGATGATGACGCGCGCGCGGAGCTCGCCGCGGAACTCCTGGCAAGTCTGGACGCCCCCGCGGACCCTGATGCCGAGAGTGCGTGGGATGCCGAAATCGAGCGCCGTATCGCCGCTATTGAAGCCGGCACGATTCAACTTGAGCCCTGGGAACACGTGAAACGCCGGATCGAGAAAGATATTCACTGAGTTCTACGACGCCACCGTCAGAACCATTGAACTAATTCGAACCCATCCCGAAGTCGGCACGCTTCGGGCGGGCCGACTCCCAAGCCGTCAGGCACTCGTCACGGGATTCCCGTACAAGATCGTCTATCGCGTTCGCGACAGCGATATCTACGTCGTCGCAGTCGCCCATACCAGCCGACGCCCGGACTTCTGGAGAGAACGCTGACCGTTGAGCCCGGCCAACTTGTTTCTAAGTTGACCGCTTACTCCCGCTCGCAGCTAACCGCCAGGTTGAGTAGTCTGCGCAACATTCCAAAAATATCAGAACGGCCGGATAGTAGCATGGCGCACCTCGGTGAAATGGTCTGCTATCAGGCGCAGGCCCTTCGACAGGCTCAGGGCAGGCAGGCGAACCGTCAAGGCGCGGCCGGATGCGATTCCACTAACTGCGGGCCGCAGGTTCTCGGATCGCGGCGATCACGGTGACGCGATCCGTGACGATCGAATTACCGGGAACGCAGATCGCGCCGTACAGATGTCGATGGAATGACCCCTTGATCGCCGCGGGAGCGAAAGGGCTCGAACCGGAGGGCCGCAGTTCCGGAGCGCCTTGTCCGGTGAGTGGCCTGCCCTGAGGCTGTCGAAGGGCCTGCGCCTGACTGTGGGATTCAGGCGAACCGGGAGCGGCGAGTTGCGCGCCCAAACGGTCCGCCTGAAGGCGGACACTACGACTGGTTATTGCTACGGCTGCACGCGGGAGAGCTGTTCGAGCAGCTTGCCCCGCGGACTGTCGGCCGGCACGAACCGCTGCACGCGCTCGCCGGCGAACACTTCGCCCGTGTAGAGATTGCCCTTGGAGTCGGTGGCTTCCATGTGCACGCCGAAGAAACTCCCCCCGTTCTCGCCCTGCTGGCCCAGCGTGCCCACGACTTTGCCGGTTTTGCGATCGAGGAACCAGATGTGGTTGTTCGTCAGGTCGGAGATATAGAGCAGCTTCTGCTCCTTGTCGTGTGAGAACATCACGCCGCCGGTGGATCCGCCCACGCCTGTGTATTCGGCCAGCTTGAATTCCTGCTTGAAGTTGCCCTGCTTGTCGGTGACGTGAATCCGGTTGCCCGTGCGGTCGGCCGCATAGACCAACCCGTCATTGGAGAAATTGAAGGTGAGGTGGCCGACGAACTCCTTGGCCATCGGACCACCAGGCGTGTAGGCGTGGTCCTCAGGCTTGGTGCTGATCTCAGAAAGTTTGTGGCCGTACGCACCCCAGCCCCGCTTGAACTCGAACTTGTCGAGCGAGAACACCATGACGCGGCCGCCGAAGGAATTGTCCGCCACATAGATCTCATTGACCGCATCGTCGGTGCGGATCTCTTCAATGCCGCCAACGATCATCGGCGTCGTCGGAGGGTATTTGGCGATGAAGGCTGTCTGCTGCAGTTGCGCCTGCGTCGCGGCTCCGTCCCCGCCGCCGGCGCGTCCGCCGCGCCCGCCACGTCCGCCGCGGCCGCCGTCGGCCCCCGGTACGGTAATGAATCCGCCAACCGGCCCGGCGCCGCCCTGGCCTTTCACCCACCCGATGCGCGGATTGGCGTCGAAAGGCTGTCCGTTGGCCGTTTCAGGGATGTGCGGAATGGCCGCCAGCATCTTGCCGGTCTTCGGGTCGTACTTGCGGACGGTGTTCTGCCCGATGTAGATGAAGCCCTGCTTGTCCACCGCCATGCCGTGACCCTGCGGCGCGTCGAACGATTCGATCACGTTGCCGGCCTTGTCGAAGTGAATCATCGCCGGCGCATGCGCACAGCAATCCGCCAACGGCGGATCCTGCTCCGCGTGAACCTCGATGGACACGAGATCGTTAGGCCGGTTCAGCACCCAGATGTTGTCGTCTTTGTCGACAGCCAGCCCCGTGACGCCGCCCATCTTCCACTTGTTGGGCAGCGGCTTCGGCCAGTCGGGGTCGTACTTGAAGCGCGGTGCCGCCTGGGCCTGGGCGCGAGCGCCGATGCCGGCATACGAAACGAGGACTGCGACGCCGGCCAGCAGCGTGAACACGGCGCCGATCTTCTGATTGATTCTCATGATGTGACGTCTCCTAGTTGCCGACGATCTTCAGGAATTCACTGTTCGTTCCGACGCGTCCGTGGATGGGCACGTGCTGCTCGACGTCGAGCTTGAGCTTGACCATGTTGCGATAGAGCGTGCGCATGCCTGGCGTCAGAGCCGGAGGCGGCGCGCCCTGCGCCTGCGGCGTGTACAGATCCGCGTTCAGCAGAATCTTTTCTTTCGGAAGATACGCCATCAGCATGTCGGCGCCGTGGTTGCCCTGCCGATAGGACGGCTCGCCCAGTTCGTACGCCATGTCCTGCACGTGAAAGACCTCGAGTATCCGCACGCCGTCGGTCACGACGTACGGCGCCGTATTGCGCGTGTCGCCGCCGACCGTTTCGATCGGCGGCGGCCGCCGGCTGATCATGTACATCGGGTTGTAGATCGACATCCGGTCGGGCTTGAGCGTCCACGCCGCCGGATGGAACAGGATGTCGCGGTAGTACTCCTTGTTCGACTCGTGCGTCACGACGGTGGTGCCCTGCGAGAAGTACGTCCGGAGCCCGCCCGAGTGATCGAAATGGTGATGCGTATTCACCACGTAGCGGATCATCTTGTTCGGAGCGAGCCGGTTCACTTCCGCGATCACCGCGAGCGATCGCTCTTCGTTCACCGGCGCTTCCACCACCGCGACGAAATCCTTGAACTCGACGAGCATGCTGTGGTGCGTGCCGCCGGCCAGCAGCCACACGCCGTCCGCGAGCTTCTGGCTCTCCACCTTGACGGGCGCCGCGGTCGCCGTCCGCACCGCGTCCGGCACCGGCATCGTCTGCACCGGCACATTGCCTTTCACGCTCGTGATGTTCAGCTCGTAGTAGTTGTGCGCGGGGTTCAGCCGCGGATCACCTTGATGCACATGGACCAGGGTGGGAAATGTGACGCCGCCGAAGTCCTGATACTTCGTGTAGCGCATCTCGTAGTCCATGTCGCCGTAGACCGGGTTCGGAAACCACGTGTCGACGAGCTCCACGAGATTCTGATCGTTGATCGTCACGTTCATCTTGTACTTGCCGAGGAGGCTGAACGAGACAATCGTCACTGTGCGGCCGAACTGCGAGAGGCCGAAGTCGGACGCGCCGACGATGGGCTGCGTGATCGCGGTGGCGTTGGTCGCGGCGAGAGCCGCCTTCAGCGCGCCATGTGGCGTCAGCGCCAGCTCGAGCTGACGCAGATCGGAGAAGGCGACGCCGTCGAGATACGGACGCGTCAGCGCGACGGGCATGTCGTTCTGGATGTCCCAGGCGTAGGTGCCGCTCAGGATCGCCGTCACGTGTTGCGGCGCCATCGGCGTCCCGCCGAGCGTCGGGTAGTTGCCTTGCCGTCGCGTGTAGTCTTCGCGCGACCACCGGGCGTCGTAGTCGATGACGCGCGTGTAGCCGGTGACCTCGTACTTCGGCCAGTCTTCCGCGAGGCCGTAGGTCTGGCCAATTCGCGAGAACCAGCCGGCGCCCGAGATTTCAATCGTCTTGAGGTTGGCGCCGCCCATCGCCGCGTTCGCGGCCTGCAGCACGCTCCGGACATTCTGAACGGTCTGCCCGGTTGCGCGTGTCGCGCTCCCGTGCGCCAGCGCGAGAAGCGCCACGAGAACCCATAGTCGTCTTGCCATACGCCCCTCGTCCTTTACTTTCCGAAATCGTGAACCAGATCGAAGTACCTGTTGTTTTCGTTGCAGATGTATTCCAGAAGCTCGGTGTCGGCCTGAAACGCGAGCGGCTGCGTGGCGGTCCACGGCTTCGTGTACGCCTTCGGGTCGTCGATCGTGATCTGAATGTCCATGTGCCCGAAGTCTTTGCGGACGAAGCGCTCGGTGACATGCAGCGTGTCGGTCGCGGGCTTGCCGGCGTTGTCGAGCCAGCCCTTGTCGTTGAAACCTGATGTCTCGACGACGAACGCGTCGCCGTCCCAATGTCCGACGGAGTAGCCGAACCATGTGGGATTGGGATCTTTCGGAAGCGCGCGGCCGTCCGTGAAGATCTGTCGATACGAGTGGACCGCCTCGTAGAGAATCGCCACCATGCCGGGCACTTGCAGAATCTTGAAGGGGTACCCCACCAGGTCCGAGCGAGGCACGCCGCCCACGATGCAGTTGGCGGTGGGATCGTCCTTGCTGTCGGTGGCGCGGCGCTTCTTGTAGAGCGCCTCGGCCCATGGCTGGAAGGGCACCTCGCCGGGCTTCAGATTCTTCGCGATGTCGCTGACCATGCCCGGCGACGGCTTCCACAACCCCGCGAGCTCCGGTTTGCCGTCCGCCGTTCTGGGCGTCGGCGCGTTCAGGTTGGGCCTGCCATCCGGCGTGCGCGGAATGCCCGCCGTCGGATGCGTGAGCCACTGCGCGGAGGCCGAAGTGGCGACCATCGACACGGCCGCAATCATGATCATTCGGGAAGCATGCATGGTTGTGCTCCTGCGTCGGCCCGATTATCCTCGCAGCGGACAGGTTATCAAAGACCTTTGGATCGGGAGGCTGAGATGAAAGCGTGGCTCCATGCGGCCGGTGCGATCGTGATTTCGGCGGTCATCTCGTCGGCGCTTCCAGGTCTCTCGGCCCAGTGGCCGGCCTACCCCACAGCGCGAGTCCCCAGGACTCCAGACGGCAAACCGAATCTTGACGCGCCCGCGCCGAGGACGGCCGACGGCAAGCCGGACCTCTCCGGCATCTGGCGCGTCGCCCGAGGATTCGGGGCAGGGGCGCTGGCCGGCGTGGGAGGGGCGGCGGGCGCGCCGCTGCTCGACGGCACGATTCCTCCTCGGGCGAACCAGTTCTGGGACATCGGCTTTGGACTCGAGGGCGGCTTGCCGTTCAGGCCATGGGCCGCGGCGCTCGTGAAGCAGCGCATCGCCGACGACGGCAAGGACAACCCCGACGCGCATTGTCTGCCGATGGGTCTGATGCAGCTCCACAACCATCCCCAGCCGCGGAAGATCATTCAGACGCCCGGCGTGATCGTGATTCTGTACGAAGGCAACGCGGGCATCCGGCAGATCTTCATGGACGGCCGGCCCCTTCCGAACACCGACCCGCAACCGTGGTGGTATGGCTACTCGACGGGGAAGTGGGACGGCGACACGCTCGTGGTGCAGACCAGCGGCTTCAGGGATGACGGGTGGCTCGACATCAACGGGAGTCCGCTGACCGACGCCGCGAAGTGGACCGAGCGGTTCTGGCGCCCGAACTACGGAAAGCTGGAAATCGAGATCACGGTCGACGATCCGAAGGCGTACACACGGCCCTGGACCGTCAAGATCGATCAGCGCGTCATGCTCGACACGGAGCTGATTGAGTTCGTCTGCGCGGAGAACGAAAGATCCTCCGCGCACTTTCCGAAGTAGGGCGGCCCTTTCAGGGCCGCCTACTTGCCGACCAGGTGCTTCAGGTCCTTTTCGTTTTCCGTACACATGTATTCGATCAGCTCCGTATCGGGCTGATACACCAACGGCAGCGTCACGTCCCATGGTTTCGTGTACGCCTTGGGATCGTCGATGGTGATCTGTACGCTCAGGTGTCCGAAATCCTTGCGGCGGAAGCGCTCGGTCACTTTCATGCTCTCGGTCCCGGGGTGGCCGAAGTTGTCCAGCCACGCGTTGTCGTTGAACCCCTCGGACAAGACGACCAGCGTGTCGTCTTCCCAGTGGCCGACTGAGTACCCGAACCACTGCGGGTTCGGATCCTTCGGAAAGGGACGGCCGTCGGTGAAGATCTGCCGGTACGAATGCACGGCCTCGTAGAGGATGACGACCATGCCGTTCGTCGTGTGCAGAATCTTGAACGGATACGGCACGGCCGTCGAGCGCGGCACGCCTCCGACGACGCACCAGCCTGTCGGATCCTCTGTGCCCAGGTTGTCCCGCCGGTGCTTGTACAACTCCGCGGCCCACGGCTGGAACGGAAGGGGCTCCTTCCTGTCCTTCGTGATGTCGCCGATGTAGATCCCCTGCGTCAGCCAGAGGCCGGACAGGTCCGGCTTGCCGTCGGGCGTTTTCGGCGCCGGCGCGGTCAGGTTCGGCTTGCCGTCCGGCGTCCGGGGGATGCCGGGCGTGGGATAGTGAATCCACTGCGCGGACACCGACGCAGTCATGATCATCGCCGCCGCCAACGCTCCGGCGATTGCGATCCGGTGCTGATACATCGTCATCTCCTTGTGCTGTCTTCCAGCAGCGACTACGGCTGCTTCGGCCAGCCGGCCGGGGGAATCCAAGGACCGCCCTTTGGTCCGACCTCGTCGGGTCTTCCTGGCGGCAACACTTTATCGGCTCTCGCCCTGACGTAGATATAGAGCTGCGTGATCTGTTTGTCGTCGAGCAGTTTATTCCAGGCCTGCATCTGCCCGTTGGCGCTCCCGTTCTGCACAATCTGCAGAAACTCCGGCAGCGGGAACTGTTCGTACGGATCGAGCAAGTCGGGCGCCAGCGTCGTGCCGATCGCGTTCGTGCCATGACACCGGTAGCAGTAGACATGCCACCATTTCCAGCCGTTGTACACGTTCTGGTAGATCTCCCGGGATTTCTGCGACGCCGCGGCCGGCTGACTCTGAACGACGGCGAGATCGGTCACTACTCCCAACGAGGCGGCGAGCACGACGATCGCGGCGCCTCTCGAAATCATTTCGCGACCCTTTTCTCGAGAAGGGGCACGCCGGCGTCTTTCAGGATCTGCATGATCTCAGCGTGCTTTCTGACGAGCGCCATTTCCACCTCGGCGCTCAACGCGTCGTTGCCACGTTTGACGCCCATGGAGATATCGAAGGCGAAGGGGAGATCCCCTTTTCCTGAAGGGACGGGGACGACCGCCATCGGAACCGGCTGGTGCAGGACGAAGTATCCCGCAGCCGGTCCCCACACGATCGCGACGTCGATCTTCCCGCCGGCGACCGCGTCGATGATCGTGCTCGGCGGATTCTGAGCGGAGTAGAACGTGTCGAACCCTTTCACGTTGCCGACGATGCCGCGTTTGGACAGCTCGTGAACGGGAGGGGGATTGGAGTAGTCGTCGCCGAGGAGATGTACGCCGATCCTGATCGTCTTCAGAATCGGATCGTCGAGAGACGTGATCTGAAGCCCTTTGTCTTTGCGATACACAAACACGTATGTCGACCGGTAGTACGGCTTCGTGGTGCGAACCAGATCGTACCCCTCGGGAGCGCCGATCATGACATCGCAACGCCCCTCCTTCAAGGTGGCGTTCATCGTGTTTCTGATAAACCCGCGCCGTTGTCCCCACCAGATGTAGCTCACCGACGCGCCGAGATCTTTGGCGACGACCTCGGCGATCCTGTTCTCGAAGCCCTCCAGCTTCTGGTTGGAGAACGGGAGATTCTCAGGGTCGGCGCACACCCGGAACTGCCTGCTCTGTGCGCTCGCGTAAGGCGCACAGAGCAGAATCGTTCCAATCAGAAACCCGCACGCTAGAGGACAGCGTCGCATCTATGGAAGCGAGAACACCGTCAGCACGCCGCCCTGGTTGCTGAAGTTGGCGACGTCGCCAAACGCGCCCAGGGCTCCGAGGCCCGCGGTCGGATCCTCCGCGCCGATCTCGGCGGCGACGCCGATGCCCGACCATCCGCCGATGCCCGAAAGCACCGCGACGTACTGCTTGCCGTCGGGTCCGACGTAGGTCATCGGGTTGCCGATGATGCCCGACGGCGTCTTGAACTTCCACAACGGCGCGCCTGTCTTGGCGTCAACTGCCTTGAGCCACCCCTCCATCGTGCCGTAGAAGACGACGTCGCCGCCGGTGGCGAGCGCGCCGCCCCAGTTCGCGAGACCTTCCTTGACGCCCCACACTTTCTTGTTCGTCGTGGGATCCCACGCGATGAACTCGCCGCGGTTGCCGCCGGGGCCGGCGTGGCTCACGACGATCGCGCCGACGTAGGGCTGACCCGCCTGGTACTTCACCTGCACGCCCTCGTAGTCCATGCAGAGGTTGTTCGTCGGGACGTAGATCAGATTTGTTTTCGGCGAATACGCGACCGGCTGCTGGTTCTTGCCGCCCATGGCCGAGGGACAGATGTCCTTGGTGTTTTTCGTGGACGAGGTCTGTTTCTCGGGATTTTCGATCGGCCTGCCGGTCTTCAGATCCACGCCCGTCGCCCAGTTGACGACGACGAACGGATCGGCCGCCAGCAATTCGCCGGTGGCGCGATCCAGCATGTACGCGAAGCCGTTGCGGTCGAAGTTCGCCAGGACTCTTCTCGGCTGGCCCTTGATGGTGACGTCGATCAGGACCATCTCGTTGATCCCGTCGTAGTCCCAGCGATCGTGCGGGGTCTTCTGAAACGCCCACTTCGCCTTCCCGGTATCCGGGTTTCTCGCGAAGATCGTCATCGACCACTTGTTGTCGCCGGGCCGCTGGTCGGGATTCCACGATCCGGGGTTCCCGGTGCCGTAGTACAGGAGATCCAGCTCCGCGTCGTAGCTGTACCAGCCCCAGGTCGTGCCGCCGCCGCGTTTCCACTCATCGCCTTTCCAGGTCTCCACCGAACCCGGAAAACCAACTTCTTCCTCCGGGCCCGTGCTGTACATGCGCCACACCTGCTTGCCGGTCTTCACGTCATTCGCGGTGAGATACCCGCGCACGCCAAACTCGCCGCCGCTGACGCCGGAGATGACCTTGTCTTTAATCACGAGCGGCGCGGCGGTGATGGTCTGGCCGACCTTGTAGTCGCCTTGCTTGACCTTCCACAATTCTTTGCCCGTCTCCGCGTCGAGCGCCACGGTCGTGTTATCCAGCTGGTTCTGGAAGATCCTGCCGTCGCCGTACGCCAGCCCGCGATTCACGGTGTCGCAGCACGCGACAGGAATCACCTTCGGATCCTGCTTCGGGACGTACTTCCATTTCACCGGCGCGCCTTCTTTCGTCAGATCGAGGGCGTAGACGATGTTGGGAAACGGCGTGTGGACGTACATCGTGCTGCCGACGACCAGCGGTCCGCCTTCATGTCCGCGGAGCACGCCGGTGGAAAACGACCAGGCGACCTTCAGCGTCTTGACGTTCCCGGCGTTGATCTCGCCGAGCGCGCTGTACCGCGTCGACGCGTAGTTCTTGTTCTGCATCGTCCACTGCTTGTCTTCCGCGCTGGCGGAGGCCGAGGACGTGCCTGGAGCTTGTACTACCGGACCCGTGTCGCAGGCGGCCGCGAACGGCAGCAGCGCGATTGTGGCGAGGAGCAGCGTCGATAAGCGTTTCATGTTCAGTGTCCCTTCTTGGCAGTCTTGATCTTGGAAGGTATGTTCGCGCCGGCCCAGTTCAGGATGACGTCGGCGACCTCGAGGTTATTCGTGCCCAGCATCATCATGTGAGTCGTGCCATTGAAGATCGGATTCCCCAATTCGTCCAGCTTGATGTAGTCGGCTTTCGCAGCTCCCTGACCGGCGGCGCGCCTCGCTTTGATGGCGTTGACGGTGGTGTCGCACACCTCGCTCGACGCAGTGTAGTCGCCTTTGAGGGCCATATAAGGAATGTTGTCGAAGTCGTCCGCCTTGAGCCCGCTGTTCGGGAGCGAGCACGACCCTTCGATCGTGATGAGCCCTTTCAGCAGTCCCAGGTGGCCGCGCTCTTTGAGAATGCGGACCATGTGGTGGCCCATGATGCCCGATTGCGAGTGCGTGGCGACGACGGCGCCGCCGAGCCGCTCGACCAGATCCGCCAGATCTTTCGGCGTCCAGGTATTGGCGGGAGAGATCTCTGTCGGATCGCACGTCGCGCACGTGGATCCCGGCAGCGTGACCTCGGCGTTCGGCACCAGCTGCTTGTAGTACTCGAGCGCGTGGAAGTCGTCGGCGAACGGGAAGGCGGGGAAGTAGCCTTTGCCGTGGCTCGTGTCGGTCGGCGGGTCGCCCGGATCGCCGTGCCGAATCAACGTCCCGGTCAGCACGTTCGAGCCAGCCGGCGTCATGTGGCCGAACCAGTTGGTCCACGCGCCGTTGTCGGTGATCCTGCCGAAGCTGGGAATTTTCGCCGCTCCGTTCGGGCCATCTCCGTTCCGGACCATGGCCGTGCCTTCATGGATGACGGACTCGTCGAACCCCGAGCGTCCGCGTCCCGCCTGGTCGACGATGTAGGTGGACATCCCGTTGCGCACAAAATACGGCGCCCAGCCTTCGCGGCCGTCGGGCGTGGATTCGAGACACGCCGCTGTGTGCGAAGACCCGTGCACCATGATGACCGGCGGCATGTTCGGTTTCTTCGTCGCCGGGATCTGAAACTGCACGTACATCTGGCCGATCGTGATTTGATTCGGCGTGATCACCTGATTCGGCCCGGGCACGGTGGCGTATGTCGTGACCTTCGACACGCCGCCGATGAAGAAGCTGCCCTGGTCTTCGATGACCAGCGGTTTCTTGAGGAACTTTCGGCCCTTGCCGTTCTCCTGCGCCAGCACGCTCGTGACGCTGGCGATAACGACCACTGAACACAAGAACGCTCTCATGAATCCTCCCGATCTGAACGTCGCAGGCTACGCCCCTCGACCTGAGGTGTCAAACTTCATGCGATAATCCAGGTCTTTCCCTATGCCCGCATACTGGGTTGCCCGCGCGAAAGTCTCGGATCCCGTGCAGTACAAGAGGTACACCGACCTCGTTCCCGACATCGTTGCGCGCTACGGCGGGACGATCTTAGCGCGCGGCGGCCGCTATCAGATCATGGAGGGACCGGAGACCTTTCACCGGTTCATCGTGATCGAGTTCCCGACGCTGGAGCAGGGCGTCGCGTGCTTCAACTCGCCTGAATATCGGGAAGCGGCCGCCTTCCGCCGCGGCGGCGCCGGCGTCGTCGAGAACGTCATCGTCGACGGGGTCGGCGGCGACCCGACACCGCGCTGATTCGAAGGAGAGGGTTACCGCTTCTTCGGTACGAGCCTGTAGATCTTGTCCGGCCCTGCGGGCGAACTGGGCCGGACGTCGCTCAGGACGTAAAGCGCGCCGTCGGGACCCTGCCTCACGTCGCGGAAGCGAATGCCGCCGAGCTCGGTCAGCAGGAACTCTTCGCCCGCCACGCGCATGCCTTGCGGCGTCTCACGCAGGACGAGTCGAATGACCTTGCGGCCGAAACGCGGAGACATCGTGGCGATGAACAGGTCGCCGCGCCATTCGGGGAAGAGCGTCCCCGTGTAGAACGTCATGCCCGAGGGCGCCACCGACGGCGTCCAGAAATACACGGGTTGCTCCAGGCCGTCCCTGGCCGTCAGGCCTCCGTTGATCAGTTCACCGGAGTACTCGCGTCCGTACGAGATGATCGGGAAGCCGTAGTTCTTCCCCTTCTCCATCAGGTTGAGCTCGTCCCCGCCCATCGGGCCGTTTTCGGCGGTCCACAACCGGCCTTGCGCGTCGAAGGCCATGCTCTGCGCGTCGCGCACGCCGAAGGCCCAGATCTCCGGACGTGTGCCGGGGCGGCCGATGAACGGATTGTCCTTGGGGATTGAGCCGTCGGTGTTGATGCGCAGCGTCTTGCCCATGAGGCTTCCGGGCAGTTGCGATTGCGTCCAGTTTTTCGACAGGATGCCCCGGCCCGCCAGCGGGCCCGAATCGATGAAGAGCGTTCCGTCCGGCGCCTGGATCATGCGTCCTTCGATGCCGTGCGTGTTGAGCAGCACCTGCACGTCGGTCAGGGTCTTGTCGTCGGCCGAGAGCCGCCCGCGTCCCACCATCTCGATCTGCGGATAGTGGATAGGGAAGTCCGACTCGCGTCTGCCGATATCTCCGGCCTCCTTCGGCGGCACGCGATAGAGAAAGTAGATGACACGGTTCCGCGCGAAGTCCTTGTCGGGGATCGTGTCGAGGAGCTGCTGCCCGCGTTTGGTGAAGTCGATCGGCAGGCCGGAGACGTAGTCGCCCTTCCGCCCGTCTTTGTCCACGAGGCGCAAACCACGATTGGTCTCGGCCACGAGCATGCGGCCGTCGGGAAGGAAGCTGAATCCCCACGGACTGAAGAGTCCGTCGACGGCGGTCTGCACTTCGTATGCGGCGATTCGTGCCGGCTTCGGGGCGCGCGTCTGTCCAGCCCACGCCGGCTGCGGCACGTAGGTGTCGTACGCCTCTGCCTGGACGGCCGCCTCGGCGCTGACCTGGGCGGTAAACGCGGGAGGCCGCGGCACGTCCTCGTAGCCTCGAAGGACGATGGCGTCCGGCCCCTTGCCGATCGCGCCCGCCCCGACTGGAAGCGTTTGGGGGGCGCTCTGCGCCCGGAGAGCAACGACGGCCAGCACGACGACCGCAGTTCCGGCGGCGGTTCTTCTCATGTTCATGGCTTGGAGTACTTGTTCCGCGGATCCTTGCCGACGATGTGCGAGACGTCTTTGTTGTTCTCGTTGCAGATGTACTCCATCAGCTCGTCCTTGTGCTGATAGACCGAGTGGCCGTGCATGACAAACGTCTTCGTGAACGTGCCGGGGTCGTCGATCGTGGTGTCGTAGTCCAGGTGATCGAAATCGGGCCGCCGGTAGCGTTCGATGACGTGCAGTTTTTCCGTGTGCGGATGCCCCGCGAAGTCGAACCAGAACTTGTCGTTGAACCCGACGGAATCCACGACCAGCGTGTCGCCGTCCCATCGGGCAACCGAGTGGCCGTACCACGTGGGATCAGGATCGTCGGGATGTTTGCGGCCATCGAGAAAGATCTGGCGATAGGTGTGGATGTTGCCTTCGAAGAGAAAGAACATGTGCGTCGCGGTCTGCACGATCCGCCACGGGTAGGGAGCCTGGCGCGGAACCCCGGTCGGAAGACAATTGGCCTCGGGGTCGTCTTTCGACAAGCGCTCCCGCGCGACCTTTTCGGCCCACGGCTGAAGCGGAAGCTCGGCGCCCTTCTCGAGCGTGTCGTGGATGTCGTAGATGAAGTTGCGATCCGGGCTCCAGATGCCCGAGAAGTCCACCTTGCCGTCGGCCGTACGCGGCGCGGGCGCGGCCTTCTGTGCCGCAGCCTTCTGTCCGGCGGCCGACAGCAGCGACGCAGAGGCGAGCCCGGCCACCGCCACCGCCGCGAGCGTCAGGAGTGTGGAGCGCTTCTTCATGAGCGAATCTCCTTCTTGTTCGATCCGAGCAGCGCGTCGAGCGAGATGAGGTTCCACGATCGAAGGGCCAGCATCACGAAGAAGACGAGCGCGTAGGTGAGCTGCAGCCAGGCATTCTGAAAATTCTCCACCTGCATCGTCCCGAACGTCAGCGCCGTCATCATCAGGCCGCCGATGACGAGCGCGGGCCTCGTCAGCAGGCCGAGAATCAGCAGCAGGCCAACAACCGTCTCCACCCATACCAGCGTCGACGCGAACGCGTAGACCGCGGCCGGCGGAAGAATCGTCGCTTCCATTTGTTTGACCAGACCTTGCGCGAACGCCGCGTGGCCGTGCGCGATGCGGACGACGCCCCGAAGCCCGATGTTCATGCCCAGCGTGAGCCGGAGGATGGCATACGCGATTGACGCGTCGGAACGCCAGTTCTTGTCGCCCTGCATATTGGTCAGCATCGTCATGGGGTCTTATACGCCAAAACCGCTTTGAAAGCATCCTCGCTCGTGGCAGACTGCCGCGGGGAGAAACGTATGCGTACAGCTGCTGTGATTCTTGTGACGTTCGCCGTTGGCGCCGGTGTGGGGATCTGGGTGGAAGGCACGCGGGGAACCGCGATGGCACAGCGTTCGACCGCGGGCGCCGGCTACGCGGCCGTGCCGGGCGCGATCGGCAGCGAAGACCTCACCGGCCCGTACGAAGTCGTGAAGGGCTGGCCCAAAGACATCAGCACGTTGCCCGGCAACGAGAAGTGGACGTACGGCGCGGGGCAGGGCGTGTTCGCGGAGAGCGCGAATCGCGTGTTCATGCTCTTCCGCGGCGAGCTTCCGAAGATGCCGGCGCCGAGGAACGTCCTGTTGCCGCAGCTCGGGCCGAGCATCAGCTTTCCGGTGGCTGGCATGTGGCGCGATGCGACGAGCGCCTCGCTTCCCGGAGTCGGCGGCACCGATCAGGACACCAGGAAATGGCTGACCGCGTGGGAAGGCAAAGACGACACGATCGGGATCAAGGGTCCGCCGTACCGCACGCTGGGCGTCGACGCGAAGTGGGAGCACTGCATCGTCGTGGCAGACGCGAACGGCAACATCATCGAGACATGGGATCAGTGGGACAAGCTGCTGCGGCGTCCGCACTCGGTCTACATCAGCCCGTACGATCCCGAGAAACACGTGTGGGTCGTCGACGACAACATGCAGGTGATCTACCGGTTCACGCACGACGGCAAGCAGCTCGTGCAGACGATCGGCACGCCTGAGATGGAAGGCGCGGACGCGACGCACTTCAATCGGCCGACGTTCATCGACTGGCTGCCCGACGGCACGTTCTTCGTGTCGGACGGCTACACGGGCACGCGCGTCGCGAAGTTCGACAAGAACGGGAAGTTCCTGATGCAGTGGGGCATCAAGGGCAACCCGCCGAACGAGACGCGCCCGAACTACATGAACAACGTGCACGGCGTGGCGGTCGATCCGGTCAGCCGGCGCGTGTTCGTCAACGATCGCAACAACCACCGCGTGCAGGTGTTCGACGAGAACGGGAAGTTCCTCTACGCCTGGAGAATCGACGCGGATCCGTCAAGCCTGCATCTTCTTTACATCGGGCAGGATCGGAACATCTGGACGTTCGATCGCAGCACGCACAAGCTGCTGAAGTACGACCAGCAGGGACACCTGCTCTACGCGTGGGGCACGCTTGGCATGTTTCCGGGCGCGCTGTGGGGTGTCCACGGCATGAGCGTGGACATGGAGGGCAATCTCTACGTCTCCGAAGTGGACAGCGGTCGCGTGCAGAAATTCGTCC
>Ga0315281_10005842_pt1 | contig 17558 bp, 19 predicted proteins | sample YL17G07_0_MG_FD_204540 | JGI IMG/M metagenome (GOLD analysis project Ga0315281, IMG submission 204540) | Sediment microbial communities from Yellowstone Lake, YNP, Wyoming, USA - YL17G07_0 | ecosystem: Environmental > Aquatic > Freshwater > Lake > Sediment | place: USA: Wyoming | collected...
GTTTGTTTTCGAATAGCCAGAGGATTCAAGGGATTTTAAAATGACATTCACCAATCCACTCTGCAATCCCTCCCTGACTTCCTGTCCCGTCACGCAGCCGTTCTTTTATGACCAATCGGGCCCCGTCCCAACCAATGTTCCCGCAGGCGCACAGCCGGTCCCTGTCCCTAAGGCCTACCTCGATGCGTCCGTCTATCACTCCTACGCGAACGCCCGTTATTTTCAGAAGGACGCGCCGGTCACGTCCGATTCCATCAGCGAGTATCACGTTGCGGACTTGACCAAGAGCGCGGACGACCAGGCACGGACCTCCATCGAGTACCTGGAACAACAGGCCGCGGATGAAGAGACCTTCCTTATTCAAAACGCCGATGCCCTGAACGGCCGGTCCGTGGACGAAGTCTATGACTCCCTTCCCTACGGGCTCAGGCCGCCTGAACAATACCGTTACGGTTGGTACATCAACGTTCAGACGATTCAGGACGTGGACGATAGTGGAAACCTCATCCAGGTCCCCGCCATCTTCCTCTCTCAATCTGCAGGAATGGGTAGCGCCATGCCCGGCTTAGGCGTCCTCGTCGACAGCTCGTTCTACGGCGAACCCGTCCCTGCCCAAGGGACGACACCCATCTTCGCCGTCATCGACTCCAGGGTTCTTCAACCGCCCGACCCGGTCGCTGTCCAGGGCTTTATGCCCCCCGGCTCGGCGGACTCGCTCTGGAATCCGTACTTGGATCCTTACACGGATACGTGGCAGCCGCCTCGCGCCCTCTCCGGAAATAGGCCCTCGAACACGATCGTCATCGATTCCGGCTCGAACGATACGGACGACGACAAGGACGGGTTCGACTCCTATCCTCAGGGAAAAATCCTCGCGGCCGGTGGTTTTCTCGTGCGCAAGTCCGACCTGCCGAGCGTCGACGAAACAGGCGGCGACGCCTCCACGGGCGGCAAAGGCTTCTTCTCGAGTGCCGTCCCCGCGGCAGGGCTTTTCGCTCTCTCTTACGGCGAGGCCTACGGCCTGGAGAATTTCGCCGAACATCGCTTCGGAATCCCCCGCGACGCGACACGGGCCCTTCGCCCCTTTACCATCCCCGGCCTGGCCTATGCCAACGGCTGGGCCATTTCGGAGAGCTCGATCTGGCTGAACGCCAACGTCTCACGAGCAATCCCGGCCATTCGCCCAGATTGGGTTACCTTCCGCCAGGGCGTACCGGGCATGGTTGCCGTCGGTAAGATGACGTCGGTCGGTATGAATTGGGTGGGAGACTTAACCGGCTGGGATTCGTTTAAGAGGGGAGGGATCGTCAACACGGTCGGGAGTTTTGCGGCGCCTCTCTATTTTCCCCGCCTGGCGGCACGGTCGGCCCTCTTGACAGGCCTCTACCGGTGGACGCCCGAGAAGCTCGTCGCGGGAGGACTGGAACGGCTCGCCGCAAGCTACCCGAGCCTGGCGAGGTACACCGGGCTCTCCCAGATCTTCCGTTGGAGCCCGGTCAAAGTCGCGGGCGACGCCTTGGCCGCAGTGACGGTGATCGACCTGGGCCTCTCGGTAGGTGAATCTTTGAGAGCACACATGCCGTGGTACGACGCGACGAACAAGCTCGACGACGCCCTCTTCAATACCGCCCATCAAGGCGAGTGCGACGACGCGTGGTTCCCGGGCATCTGCACCAAATACCTCCAGATAAAAACTCATTTTTCGGAAGATAAACAATCATGGGATGTCTTCCAACAATGGTCCAAGGGCATTGACGGTGAATTCACGGGGCGGATGCGGAATAGCATCCTGCCCATCATGGCGTTGGACGCCCTCGTTCCATCGGGTGACGATGATTCCATCGTCATCGGCCCGGCATCGTCGCGTTTGTCCCTCGACTGGGCGCAGTTCCGAAATAGCCTTAAGGGGATGAGGGAAAGACCGGATGTCCAAGGAGTCTTTGGAATCCTCCAAATGGTCGAGAACGCGCGAAACTCCTACGGGGCGGACAGCGATCAAGGGAAGCTGCTCGATATTTCATTCGGTTCGGGCCTCCAAATGAGGGACTTCCTGGAGGAAAAGGTCGGCAACCAAGAGATGAGTGATCAGATCCGTAACCTCCTCAACCGGCAGGACCTGAACAAGGTGGTGGACGAAGCCATCGCCGCGCACGCCCGCGAACTCAATCAAACTAACATCGACCTCGGTCTCGCGATGGGAATTCACCTTAAGAAAACAAACGGCCCCGAGGGCACCCATGGATTGAGCATCGGACTGAATTGCCCGAACAAGGAGGGAGGGAGCATCTTCCTCGAGGACAGCGACGAATTTTACCATGAGGACCCGTACGATCCCTACCACTACATGCACGGCATGTTTAAGGGATACAAGTTCCAGATGAAAACGAGCGACGGCGTCTTCTTCGCCCACCTCGAGACGCCGGACGGAAAAATCATGACCGACATGACGGCCGCTTGGGACGATACGAAGAAAGACTTCGTCATCACGACCACAACGACGGCGGCGAACGGACGCGTGATCGTTCCGACCCAGGTGACCTACTCCGACGAAGCAATCCTTCCCATGCCGATCAAGAACGCCGAGAGGGAGACGACCCGTGAATTGGGAGAACTGACGACCGTCTCTGCCTACAATCGGACCGACTGGCAGAAGGAGCGAATCGAACTCCTGACGCGCCGCAAGGCCTTCTTGGAAGGGGGCCAAGCGATGCTCCAGAGAAAGGTCGAGTTTCTTGAAGGGATCGCGCAGACGCTTGATCCATCGAATCCCGACGCCAAAAAGAATCGTCAGGATTTTCTGGCATCGATCGATTTCGATTCGACGCTCAATGGCAAGCCCGTTCCGGCTCCGTCGATCGCCTTCGCCCAACCTGTTGTCCCTTAAATAAACAAATTGTCCGGAACCGGCTTTGTGGCCGTTGCAGCGCCCTTGCGCGGCGAGGCCGCGATGACGTCGCCCTCTTTCTCCAGACTCGCCTTGAGGACGGACTTGGCGAGGGCGATCCATTCCTTGGCCGTGGCCTCGCTCGCCGGTTTGGCGAGGAGAGTTTGGACGTTGGCGTAGAAGTCTTTGAACTGAGGCAAGATGCCCGTTTTCACGATATGGTTCTCGAACTCGTGGATGCTTTCGATGTCGACGAACGGTTGAACGAGCCGATGAAATAAGAGACCGTTCGCCATCTTCGCCATCGCTTCGAAGGCCTTGTGCCCCACGGACTCGAATTGACCGTGCTGGAGATGGGCCTCGGCCAATTGCAAGAGAGGCTCGCCGTCGCGCACGTTCGGCACGACGTCCGAGACCATCGCCCCCGCGCACTCCCCAATGACGCCCTTTTGGAGAGCGAATTCCTGTTTGTCCTCCCAATCGGTATAGAAGTCCGGCTTGTCTTCGAAAGACGGGATCTTGAGAAGGTCCGGCGACTCAGTAAGCAGTTTCACGATCCCTTCTTTTTTCAAACGACCGTAAAATGTGTTGAAGGCCTCTCCCCGTGTCCGGTTGTCCACGTAGTGCGACACGAGACGGACGACGGCATCCGGGACGTTTTTGGACGGAATCTGCGTCGTGAGCCGACCCACCGCCATGTCGCGATCGGGATTTCCCCCGATGAAGAGCATGAAGGCCGGCAGGGTCTTGTTGCCGACGGGGAACGCGCCTCCGTGGAGCCCGATGTTCGCGATGTGATGCTGGCCGCAGGAGTTCGGGCAACCGCTGATCTTGATCAGAATATCCTTCGCCGCGGCTGCGACCTTTCCATTCTCCGCGTAGAGACGTTTTTCCAACACGCGCGCCAGTCCCATCGACGACGAAATCCCGAGACGGCACGTGTCCGTGCCGGGGCATGCGGTGATGTCGTAGATCGTCTGCGCGTCCGTCTTGACGAACTGGATCGCCTTGAGTTCTTGATAAATGGAAGGCAGGTCTTGATCGCGCACCCAGCGAAGCAGGAGGTTTTGATGCACGAAGGTCCGGCACTTCCCGCCCGTATACCGGCGCATGATGTTCGCGAACGCCCGCATCTGAGCGGGACTCATGTCGCCGGTCGTCAGGCGGATCTCGATCATCGAGTAGCCGTTCTGCTTCTGGGGATAGACGTTCGTTTTTTTCCAAGCGAGAAAATCAGGAGTTTCAGGAGTTTTTTTGATTTCCTTATCGTTCACCACCGGCGCCTTTTCCTCCCAATCGTTGAGATGCTTGAGATAATCCGCCCATTGCGGATCGACCTTCACGGCGGCGCGTTCCTTCGTTACCATCTCCTTGAATGTGTTGAACCCGAGCTTCTCGATCAAGAACTTGATCCGCGCCTTCGACCGGATCTTGCGCTCTCCATAACGATCGAAGACCTGCAAAATCGCCACCGTCCAAGGGATCAATTCTTCCGCCGGCAGAAATTCATGAAGGACCTTGGCAATGCGCGGGCTCGAACCGAGACCGCCGCCCACATACGCCTTAAATCCTCGTTTTCCGTTCTCGATCTTCGCGACCAATCCCAAGTCGTGAAGCATCGGCAAGGCCGTCATCACGCCGCCGCCGTCGAAGGCGAGCTTGAACTTTCGCGGCAGGTTCTGGTTCACCGGATTGCGCAGAAGTTGCGTGGCCAGATTGAAGGCGTCGGGCGTTACGTCGAAAACTTCCTTCGGGTCCACCCCGGCGCTCGGAGAGGCCGTGACGTTACGAATCGTATTACCGCAGGCCTCGCGGGTCGTGAGCCCCACCGCTGCGAGTTTGCGCATGAGCATCGGCGTGTTTTCAAGCTTCACATAATGAATCTGAATGTCTTGGCGTGTCGTGATGTGGCCGTTGTTGTGGGCGACCTTTTCTGCCAACTCCGCGATGCACTCAAGTTGTTCGACGTTCAACAATCCAAGAGGGATCTTGATGCGGATCATTTGAACGCCGTCCTGGCGCTGTCCATAGACCCCGTGTTGAAGGCGAAAACGCTGGAAGGTGTCTTGAGTGATTTCTCCCGAGCGGAACTTCGTCACCATCTCTTCGTAGCGATTGATCTCTTCCTTCACATCCTCAGTCAGCGGCAGTAGCGGGCCTCGAGCATCCATGGGCTTAATCTCCAGTTTGTGCATCTTCCGAAATGCCGCTCGCCGTGTCAAGGCACCCCGTTTACCCGACAAATGAATTTGTGGGCTAATAACTGCTCGAATTCCTGTCGGAATTCCGAAGGAATTTTTTTTGTTTTTTAGCTCCCGAATTTATTCGGCGGGCTTCAAGGTGGGGTTGACACCTTATAACCCTTACCCCTAAGTTACTGAGACGAGGTTACAGAAATGGCGACATTCTCCGAGTTGTTGCAAAAGGTGAAGAGAGAGATCAAAGAGATCTCGCCTCAAGAAGCCCATCAAAAAGTTAAGTCAAATTCAAGCGTTACCTTGATCGACGTGCGCGAGCCCGAGGAGTGGGACGGAGGCGTCGTTCCCGGCGCGCTGACGATCCCGCGAGGTCTCTTGGAGCTGCAGATCGAAGACGACGTCCCGAGCCGCGATCGGGAGATCATCGTTTATTGCGCGGGCGGGGTGCGATCGGCGCTCGCGGCGAAGGCCCTGCATCAGTTGGGTTACAAGAACGTCGCCTCGATGACGGGCGGGTTCAACGGCTGGAAAAACAAGGCCCTTCCCATCCAGCAGAAAAAAGGCCTCACGGCCGAGCAGTCGGCCCGCTATGCGAGACACATCATCCTTCCGGAAGTGCGCGAAGAAGGCCAACTCAAATTGCTCGACGCCAAGGTCTTGATGATCGGCGCCGGCGGCCTCGGATGTCCGTCGGCCCTCTATCTCGCGGCAGCCGGAGTCGGCACGATCGGCATCGTCGATTACGATTCCGTCGATCTCTCGAATCTCCAGCGCCAAATCCTGCACAGCGAGCAGGAGGTCGGCAAACCCAAGGTCGATTCCGCCACGCGGCGTCTAAAGGGGATCAATTCCGACGTCCAGGTCAACGCCATCACCGAGCGGCTCTCGCGCGACAACGTCATGAAGCTGGTCGCCGACTACGACATCGTCGTCAACGGCTGCGACAATTTCCCGACGCGCTATCTCATCAACGACGCCTGCGTCTTCGCGAAGAAGCCGTTGGTGGACGGCAGCATCTTCCGCTTCGAAGGACAGGTGACGGTCTTTCACGCCTCCGCAGGAGGACCCTGCTATCGCTGTCTCTATCCGGAACCTCCTCCTCCCGACATGGCGCCTTCGTGCGCCGAGGGCGGCGTCTTCGGCGTCTTGCCGGGAATCATCGGCGTGATCCAGGCGGTCGAGGCCATCAAGATGATCTTGGACGTCGGCGAGACTCTCGTCGGGCGACTTCTGATGTACGACGCCCTGACGGAAAAATTCCGCGAGATGAAGATCCGGCGCGACCCGGGCTGCCCCGTTTGCGGCGATAAACCCACGGTCAAGGAATTGATCGACTACGAGTGGTTCTGCTCGCAGCCTGCTCGCCACTGAATAAATTCAGCGGCTAATGGAAGCGCCATTTGATCGGTGTTTAAATTCCTTCGGAATTCCGTTAGGAATTATATTGTTTTTTTTAGCCCATGAATTTATTCATCGGGCGCTGGACGCTACGTCCAAACACTAACAGCAGCTGTAAGGAGGTTTTTTATGTTACAGGTCGGTCAAAAAGCCCCGGCGTTCAAGGCCGATGCCTCGCTGGGCAACGACGAGTTCAAGTCGATCTCGATCGAGGACTACAAGGGCAAGTGGCTCGTCCTCTTTTTCTATCCGCTGGACTTCACCTTCGTGTGTCCGACGGAGATCAACGCGTTCTCCGATGAGATCGAGAAATTCAAAAAGATCGGCGCCGAGGTCTTGGGCGTCTCCGTCGACAGCAAGTTCTCGCACAACGCGTGGACGAAGCTCTCGCGCAAGGAAGGCGGCATCCAGGGACTCAAGTATCCCCTGCTCGCCGACATCAATAAGTCGATCGCCAACGACTACGGAGTTCTCCTGCCGGGCGGCGTGGCCCTCCGCGGTCTCTTCGTCATCGATCCCGAGGGAACGCTGCAGCACCAGACGGTGAATTTCCTGAACTTCGGCCGCTCGACGGACGAGACCCTTCGGGTCGTCCAAGCCATCCAAACGGCCAAGACGACCGGCGAGGTCTGTCCGGCCAATTGGAAACCCGGCGACAAGACCATGAAGCCGGATCCGGTGAAGTCGAAGGAATTCTTCGCGAACGCGAAGTAGCTTACGGGAGTTTGTCGAAGTCTTCGAACAACCCCACCTTCATGGTGGGGTTGTTTTTTTTCTCGAAATCGATGGTCGTCACGGGCTTCATACCGTAATCGTGGCCGGGATAGACCTTCGTCGCGGGATCGAGGGACTTGAGCATTTGAAGGCTCTTGAAGAGAACGCGCGGGTCTCCGCCGGGAAGATCCGATCGGCCGCAATTTCCCTGAAAGAGCGTATCTCCAGTAAAGAGATGGTCGAGCCCGGTCTGCGGATCCGTCACGAGATAGCACGTCGAGCCCGGCGTGTGTCCGGGCGTGTGGAGGGGCGTGACCTTGAGGCTTCCAATTTTTATCTCCTGCCCATGCGTCACCGGAATGATTTTGACGCCAGTCTTCGCTACCGGCTTCTCGTCCAACGGATGCATAGAGACCTCAGCGCCCGTCTTCAGAACGGCTTCTTCCACGCCCTCGATGTGATCGAAGTGATTGTGGGTCAGCAAAATCTTTTTGATTTTGTAACCGTCGTCCTTGGCGATCTTCAGGAGCCGGTCGACCTCCCAAGCGGGATCGACATAGGCGCACTCATGCGTCTCGGGATCGCCGATGAGGTAGTTGAAATTCTGCATCAACCCCACCTCGAGCTGCTTAATGTAGAGCGGGTGATCCATAAATGATGGGAACCAGTTTGAGCCCGAAATAGACGGTCACGGCGATGAGAACGATATTGTAAGTCGCCATTTTCTTAATGGCGTTCGCGAGACGCTCTTGCCGCTCGATCGTTCCCTCGATGACCCCGTTCGCCATGCGCTGGAGCTTGAGCCCCATTCCGAAACACTGGCCGCCGGCGATAAGAAAAATCAGGGTCGTGAAAGCGAATTTCCAAATGAGAACGTTGCCGAAGGACCCGTAATAGAGTTCGCCGAAGCCGATCTTGAGGTCGGTCAGGCGAATCGCTCCGGACATGAACGTAACGCAAATCCCTAAAAGAAAGAGAGGGTGATAGTACTGAAGCGTGTCGGCGATCGCCTTCAAGCGCAGTTTGGGATCGGTTTGGGACTTGAGAGAGGGGTAGAGGACAAAAACAAAAAAGACGCTGCATCCAAAGCTCAGCGCCACACCCATGAGATGGAGCCAAGTGATCCAATGCGTCATTGGAGAGCGCTCCCTTCCTCCGGAAACTTCTCATCCAACCGCCTCACGAGATCGTGCATGATGGAGTGCATTTTAAAAATAAACATGAGGCAAAGCGCGAGCGTCAGCATCACCACCGCCAGGCTCGAGATCCCCCAATAGAGATGCGACATATAGAACTCCTGGCCATGCCCCGCCTTGAGGCCTGCCACCATCGTCAGACACAGAAACACCACGGAGAAGATGGAAAGGGTGACCGATAGGAATCGCATGCGACCCTGCTACTGCACCCCGGAAGAGGCGTCAATCCAATTGACATGACATCGGTTTCACATAGACTTGTCGAAACGTGGCCTTCGTCAATTTCATTTTTTTCCTCTCTCTCGTCGTCTGGGTGGGTGGAATGCTCTTCTTTTCGTTCGTCGGTGCGCCGATGATCTTTAAGAGCTTGCCGCCCGAATACGCGGGCAAGGCAGTCGCTGCTATTTTTCCGAAATATTTCCCCATCGGCTACATCTCCGGATTGACGGCCTTCGTCTGCACGGTTGTCTCCGGCCTGAAGACGGGCAGCTGGTCTCCGTTTAAGATGCTGATCCTGATCGTCATGACGGCGCTCACGATCTCCAACAGCTTCGTCACCTACCCCAAGGCCCATTCGTTGAAGGAAGAAATGCAGATCTCCGAGAGCCGCACGGACATCCAGCAATTGAAGGACGAGTTCCAGCGCATGCACCGGTGGTCGATGATCAATAACGGCATTGTCTTACTGTTGGGAATTGTCCTTCTCTTTCTGACGGCGAGGAATCTTCAGATCTAAAAATCTAACCGACGCTTTTGGCGATCCACGCCAAGTAATCTTTCGAGCCTTTCTCGATCGGCAAGAGAATGAACTCGGGCAACTCATAGGGATGGAGGTTCTTCAGTCGCTTTTCCAGAGCGGCCGTTTTTTTCATCGTTGTTTTCAGAATGAGGAGGATTTCCTTCTCCCGGCAGATTTTATTCTTCCAACGATAATGGGAAACGACGCCGGGGACGACGTTCACGCAGGCTACGAGCCGTTCGGCCACCAGAGTCTTAGCGATCCGCTCGGCGTCCCGGATTTTCGCAACGGTCGTTAGACAGATAACCATGTTAGACATGATTCGACTCCACGAGGCCTACCAAACCGTGACAGGAGGAAACGGTGGCCATCACCGAAAGATGCTTCCCGGGCGATTTCACGAGATTCCGGAAACGCCGGTATTCCTCCAGAATCGCTTTAACGGGAATCGTCCCGACCCCCATCGCGTAATGAAGGCATTGGAAAATATGGATGCTGTCTATGGACAATGCCGATTCGCGAACCGCCTGGATCACATGATCTTTCATGTCCCAATCCTTGGGCCCTCGCGTGTGCGGGCAGGTCGGCGGTTCGATACAGGATGCGGGGCAGGTCCACGTCGCAAAGCTCACCGCCCGCGTCCCCGCCGGAAGCTCCGTGTCGAAGGGCGTCCCGAGCGGCTGCTCGAAGGCCTTCCTCTCAAAGACGAGATCGGGCATTTCGGACAAGGCCGTTTCGAAGAAAAGCTCCAAAAGAATATGTGGGGCGATGCAAGGCGGCACGTAATGATCCAGAGTGGCCTTCCCCTCCCGATCACGCGCCAAGGTTTCGGCAAAATACTGAAGGAGAAATTCCTTCCAATCTCTCTGATGAAAGACGATGCGGCCGGCGGAGTCGCGCCCGGGAACCCCCTGCTCGCGCAGGACGCGGCAATCGGGATCGCGGTCCACGACGTGGATACGCTCCACGCCCAGGCGGTCCGCGCCCCTCAGGAGCTGACGGACGTAGAAGCTCCCATAACAACCGCCGCCGATGATGAGAAAGTTCATGTTTTTAGATTTGCACCCAAAGCTCGGAACCTTCGACCTTGCAGGGAAAGGTCTTCACGCACGCTGCGGGATTGACCGGGTTGGCTCCCGTTTTCACGTCGAACTGCCATCCATGCCAAGGACAGGTGACCACGCCTCCCTCGACGGCCCCTTCGCCGAGAGGCCCTCCGCGATGGGGACAGACGTTATTAATGGCCAAAAATTCTCCACCAATATTGAAAATGGCGATCTGCTGTCCGCCTATATCGACCATTTTCCCCTGATTTTGAGGAATATCTTTGGTCCCAATGACCTTGATGAATTGTGGCATATCTCTCTATCCTCTCCCTTTTCGGATTGGAGCTTTCCAAATTATCTTTATAGAGTCGAGAAACTTTTTTGGTTTTTCCAAAAAAGAAGACGAGGAGATTTCTTATTCGGAGATGACTGGGAGCGAGAGGCCGCCCCGGTTCTCTAGACCCTGACGTAAACGCCGAGCAGCGGACGGTGCGAGGGGCGTGCGGAGACGACGTCGCTGACGAAGCCGTCGGCCGTGCGAATTTCCACATGGCCGGCTCCGCGTCCGCCATAGACCAAAATCGAGCCGATGGGTGCGGCGAACGGATCCGTCACATCAATCTTCTTAAAACCGAATTTTTGTTCCAACTCCTCGCCGGCCTGCTTCGCATATTTGGTGGTCGGACGGTCGTCGAGGACATTAGCCTCCACCATCGCATTTTTAACGGCGCGCCAGCAGTGGCGGTGGGAACGTTTTTGCGCGCTCAATTCGGCGATCTGAGCGGCTGCAATCATCTGATTGTCATAGCTGTTGATATACGTGCTGATTTCCGACTTCGGACCAAAATCAAAATGGGAATCGAGGGGCTTCGCCATCGCTGCCGAAGAGGCAATGATTGTCCCACACAGCAAAAACAGGATGCTAAGAAATTTTCTTTCCATCACGCTTGTCCTCCTTAAGTTTGAGGTTTGACGGTTAGCTAGATCATTAAGGCCATCGGTTATCAAGGGCCTAAATTATTTATGACACGTCGTGTTGAAAATCTTGCATTTCCTCAAGAACAGGGCTTGGCCCTTATCGGCCCCTGAGGAACAAAGTTTCTTCTTTTCGTTCAGCGGTGAGTGAGCAGACGATCCTTCTCTTTAAATTTTTTGGGTTTTTCCTTAGGGCTCATCTAAAGCTGATTTTGAAAGCGTGCCAAGATAGCTTTTACTTCCCCGATTCTTGAAACTTTCAGGGCCTGTTCCGCCATTTTCTGTGCTTCCTGATAGTTCAGTTGTCGGATCACCTTTTTAGCCTCTAAAATAGCAGAGGGAATCATGGAGAGACCGGTAATTCCCAGGCCTACGAGCAGAGGGATGATGAAGGGGTCGCTCGCCATCTCACCGCAAATGCCTACCGGCTTTTGGGCCTTTAATCCCGCGGACGCGACCTGAGAAATGAACGAGAGCATCGCCGGGTGCAGGGGCTCAAAAAAGGAGACAACGCGTTCATTATTCCGATCGACCGCCAAGGTATATTGGGTGAGGTCATTGGTGCCGATGCTTAAGAAATCGGCCTGCTCAATCAAGAAGGGAACCATGGCCACCGCCGAAGGGACTTCAATCATCACTCCGAAGGGAATTTGCGGATCATAAGAAATGTTGGCATCGGAGAGTTCTTTTTTTACCGATTCTAAAATTTCCTTTATGGCATCCACCTCTTCCATACCCGATATCATGGGAATAAGAAGCCGGATATTCCCAAAGGCCGATGCCCGAAGCAAAGCGCGAAGCTGTGTCTTCATGATATGGGGATGAGAGAGGGTGAGACGGATGGATCGATAACCCAGGAAGGGGTTATCCTCTTTTTCCATGGGGAGGGCTTCCATGGGCTTATCTCCTCCGGCATCCAAGATACGAAATGTGATCGGCAATCCCGCGGCGCCTCTGATCATCTGGCTGTAAAGATCAAATTGTTCGCTCTCGTTCGGAAGCTCTTTCCCCTTTAAAAAAAGAAATTCCGTTCTTAAAAGGCCGATCCCCTCCGCGCCAAAATAGCGGAGCTTCTTGACGTCGGATACGAAGCTGGCGTTGGCCTCCAAATGGATAGAATGACCGTCCAAGGTGACCGCCGGTTCATCGGCAATGACGCTGAGATCAACCATCTTTGCCACACGGTCTTCTTCAAGCAACTCATAATCCTGAAGAATGGACGGCGTTGGGTTCACGATCACCTCTCCCTTATCCCCGTCAACAATCAGCAAGTCCCCTGGATTTATTTTCTCCATGATCCCAACGACTCCCATCACGGCGGGTATACCCAGGGAACGTGCCAAAATCGCCGCATGCGAAGTCGGTCCGCCGGTCATCGTGATGATTCCCAAAAGCTTACTGGCGTCAAGACGGACGGTGTCGGAGGGGCCGAGAGACTTGGCGACGAGAATTCCCGCCCACTCCTCTTTGTCCACACGGGATTCCATTCCCAGGAGATTTTCCATGATCTTTTGTTTCAGATCCTCCAAATCAACGGCCTTTTCTTCAAAACCGGCATTTTTCATTTTACCGAACTGATGCATGTATTCTTGCAGGACATCGCCGACCGCTTCCAACGCGCCTTTTCCTCCCTCAATTTCGTTCTCCAATTGTTTCAGGAAATCCGCATCGGAGAGAATCGTCCCGTGGCTCTCAAAAATGCAGGATTCATCATTTTTCTCCATCTGGTTCAGATCCTCTGATGTCTTCCGTAAGGCGACCCGAAGTTGATCCCACTCGTTTTTGATGCTCTGGGGGGAAAAATCGGGTTTGGAAAAACCCGATACGATTCCCGGATGAAGGAATAAAGCGGGGCCTATGCCGAAGCCTGAAGACACAGCGATTCCTCGAATGGCCAGGGAGGCCCGATCTTCTATTATCGGTTTTTTTTGCTCCCTTGCCCGTTTTGCGATGGTCAAAGATTGAATCGCTCCGGCCAGTTGCAAGGCGATAAACTCCAGAAACCGCCTTTCCGAAAGGTCAAAGTTGTTGAGTTGATTTCTTTGGAGCGTGAGCACGCCTACAACTTTTTCTTGATAGACAAGCGGCACAGAGGCAGTTTCCTGGGCAAATACGGCCTCCTTGTTTTTGACTAGGAGGTCGATCATAGGGGCTTGCGTCGCCCCTTCAACGAGCCCTTGGCCCTGGTTTTTTCCAAGCGGCGGATCCTGCCGATCCACAGCAACAAGGGTTAAAACCTCCTTACGAAACTCATAGAGAGCGCAAACTTCTGCATGAAAGTGTTCTCGGACGACCTGAACAATGCGAGCCAGAGGTCTCTCGCCTTGTTTGGAAACTTTCAAAGCCTGAGCGATTTGGGAGAAGGTCTTGGCTAACTGATCCCTGAAAACCATTTTTGCCCCTCCGGCCGACCCCAATCCATTTGGATTAGGGCTGGCCGGCTGACGTTGTTTACCGACTGGAGACGGATTCCGACCCTTCCTGTCCCTTGTATTCCGGGAAGGTTGGACCCGAGTCGCCCTTCGTCATCCTCGCCTTGGAGCCCGATGCGAGCTGAAGATGGAATTCCACGCGGCGGTTCAAGTCACGACCGGGACGATTATCCTTGCCGTTAATTTCGTTGGCGGCAATCGGCTGACTCTCACCCTTGCCGACGGAACTCATCTCGCCCTCGGAAATTCCATGGTTGCCGAGATACTCCCTCACCGACGCGGCACGCCGATCGGAGAGTTTGACGTTATACTCGTCGGTTCCCTTACTGTCCGTATGCCCTTCGATCGTGACATGTTGGACGTTTGCGCCTTGGATAGTCGCGACGATCTGATTCAGGACCGGATACGATTGCGACAGAATGCGCGACTTGTCGAATTCGAAGTGGATCTCATTGGTTCGGATGACCACTTCCTTGGGAGCGACCAATCCGTAGGAATACCAACGGAAGCACTTTTTACCGACCTGCCGGGCGTCAGAGACACAGGCATCCGGATTGGCCTTTTCGGGAACCGCATCCCAATTCGGACACTTTGTGTTGGCCTGATCGTTGGCCACACAGGCATCCGGACTGGGATCTGTCGGAGCCACCAGTGGCCCCGTTTTTCCCGCATAGAGCGCGCTTGAGGCGAAAAACACCCCCAAAACGGCGATCCCGCTGATCGTGAGACGGTTATTTTTTGACATGGAGTTATCCTCTTCTTTCTTTTTTGACTGACACGACAAGCTTAGAAGAACCGGAGGGGACGAACAATCGGGGGAAACAGGGTTCTTGACTGGGGGATTACCCTAGCTGCCTAGAAGTTTTACTTGAATGACATGCCGAAGTGGAAGGTCTGACCTCCCGAGACGGTTATATTGGAATTCTGACTGACGGGGTAACTCACTCCCATCCCCAGGTGAAAAAGACCATACACGAAGGAATCATCAACGCAGCTGACTCCGGCGTCTTCCAACCAATGTCCCATCTGAAGTAAATCCAGCTTAGAAGCAATGCTTGGAAACTTGAGAGGGCGGTCTCTATTAAGGGAAGAGTCTTCGGCAAATGTCGGATGGGACGTTCCAACGAGCGCCAGAAGAGATACGAGGAATGGAAAGAATAATCTCACAATACCAGCTTCCATTGCGAAAAGACGATCTGAAGAAATTGGTAGTGTTGTCTGCTGACACCCTTCCTCAGAATTTCGCAGAACTTCACAAAGCCATAGGGTCCAATGACGTCAATGGGATGGAGAAGTACTTGTCTTAAGGTCATGACACCATCAATCATAAAAGCTCCTCTCGTTGAATTACGTAATCAGCATACGAGAGAAAGAAGGAGCGAACAATCAGGGGAAACAGGGTTTTTGACTAGGGGATTTTCCTAAAGAAAGCCGCCTCTCCCATAGAGGGAAGAGGCGGCTGACCTTAAAGTTTTAAGGTATCAATTTGACCGTCTGCACCATCCCCTTATACGCGGGTTCATAAGAGCTGAACTCATTCGTCGGTGCCGTCAGTTCAATTTGGTAAGCCCGCGTGGTTCCCACTCTCCAGAACACGGCCGTGTTGTAACGGACATTCTTGACCGGATCGGTGCCGCCAATGATGTAAACGTCATTGGCGTTGATCGTCATCTGCTGCACGGCATCCGGGGTGATTCCGCGTGCCTTGTAGCTTTTCTGAAGATCCGAGGCGATACTGGCCGTCGTCCATTTGGAAACGGTATCATCGTAGATCAACCAGATGACCGGATTGCCGCCCGACTTGTGGAGAACCCATTTGACCGGCCTTGCCACCTCATGGGTTTGCTGCGTGTCCCACTGCTCGCTCGGCTTATCACCCATGATTTCTTTATTATAAGTCCATGAGTTTCCTTTCATCACCAGCGGATTCTTTGCATGGAGGGTGCCGCTCGCTAAAAGCAGAGCGGTCCCGAACAGGATCGGCAGACTTATCCTTCTTTTTCTATTCATAGGAATCTCCTTTTAGAGCCTGTTAGCGACAAAGGAGCTTACAGGCTCTTATGCCCCAACGGCATTTGTTTGGAGCCGTTGGGACGTTTGACTTTACTCTGTGAATTTTTTCAACTGCTCTTCCGCTTCATTCTTGGCGATTCCATACTTCTCTTGGATCTTGCCGAGAAGGTGCTCCTTCTTGCCATTGATGGTGTCCAGATCGTCGTCCGTCAACTTTCCCCACTTCTCCTTCACCTTACCCTTGAACTGTTTCCAGTTCCCTTCGATTTGATCCCAGTTCATGAACTCTCCTTGGTTTGTTCGTGATTGTCCTTGCTTCACACTTGCCTCAATCCGCCGGCCGTCTGAATTTCGGAAACACCAGCGAAACGAGGAACAACACGACGAAGATGACGAAAAGGATCTTCGCGATATAAGCGGCGCTGGCCGCTATCCCGGTGAATCCAAGCACTGCGGCGACGAGCGCAAATATGAAAAACATTAACGCCCAATACAGCATAACTCCTCCTCCTTTGTTTGATCGATGCGATGAGATTATAAGAGGGTCGAAGGAAGGACAATCGGGGCAACCCGGATTTTCGTCTAGGGGATTTCCCTAGTAGCGGGTCTCAGTAAGCCATCACCGTTTTGCTGGCTGGAATCGTCACCGTTAGCACCACCGGCATCCCGATCGGCATGTGATTATCGTCGGCCAGGTTGACCGAAATCTTGTGCTCGCCCGGGGACAACTCATGGAAACTGAGTTTGGAGGCCGGGGTGGCGATGATCGCCCCCCATCCAACTGATAGTGGAGATGTCCTTCCATCGCGCCCGGCGCCTGTGACGCGAACTCGGGATCCACAAGGCGGATGCCATGAACAGTCACAGCCACAGTCGCGGCTCTCTTGGCCGCGTTCTTTTCTTCGTCGACAAGGCGCGCGGTGATAAACAAACGGGAAGTGGCGTTCACTGCTTTCTTCGAGCGACCGTAGGCGGCGGACCAGGCGATCAAGCCCAGCGCCAAGGCAACGAATCCAACCAACAGAAATGATTTTAATCTTGTCATAACCGGGCTATTTTACTCCTTCGCTCCTCCACAGCTTGATGCCCTCATGAAGACCATGATTAAGGTGGCGGGCATCTTGTTGGAATGGCTCAGGGCAAGGATCATGCTCTTGTGGTCAACTTTCGGAACCTCATAAATTTGTGTCCGCGCCCCCACAGCGATCAGAGCCTTCTCAAGCCTTTGCGACGCATGCTTCATTTCTTTGGGATCTTTGGCCGCATAGAGAATGAGAAATGGCGGAGACGCTTCTTTGACAAAAAAGATCGGCGATAGTTTTTTTCTCATCTTCTTTGAGAGATCGTCTTTGTGGAAGAGTGTCTGAAAGGTGCCCTGATCTTTGCCGTACTCATACATCTCTTGATTCATGAAATCGTAACCCACGCCGCTGATGGGAATCACGCCGCATAAAATGCTCGGTGATAATCCCAGCGAGTTTAAAGGTCCTCGATCTAGGGCCACGCGGCTGGCGATCTGCGCCCCTGCGGAATGTCCGGCCAGAAAAATCGCATGAGGGTCGCCGTGATATTCATGGATATGCTTGTAAATCCAGGCCGTCGCCCTGGCGACGTCCAACACCTGTGCTTTCCAATCCACCTGAGGCATCAGACGATAGCTGATGACGGCGGTCGCCACTCCTTGAGTGGCGAAGAATCTCCCGATATTGCCATAGACATCGGCTCCTGCGACTTTGAGGTCTTTATCTCCCTCACTCCATCCGCCCCCGTGGACAAAGATCAGAGTGGGCCATCCTTCGCCGTCGGAGGCCTGAGGCAGGAAGAGATCGAGACGGTTCATCCGCGGATCGGAATCAGGCGTATCGGAATACTGTATATTCCGGACGATTTGAGATTCCGGCAGAGCCGCTTTCTTATAAAGGAGGCCGATCCCGATGGTCGCGCAGCCCTCAAACGATGTGAG
>Ga0315281_10005843_pt1 | contig 17556 bp, 16 predicted proteins | sample YL17G07_0_MG_FD_204540 | JGI IMG/M metagenome (GOLD analysis project Ga0315281, IMG submission 204540) | Sediment microbial communities from Yellowstone Lake, YNP, Wyoming, USA - YL17G07_0 | ecosystem: Environmental > Aquatic > Freshwater > Lake > Sediment | place: USA: Wyoming | collected...
GATCCATGCCTTCGAGCGGGTTTGGATAGATCTGATCGCGAGGATGGGCGGTGAGGGGTGGAAGCTCGCGGAATCGGTGCTCGAAGAATTGCGCATGAAGAGGTTCCCCGGATTGCTAATGTCACGGGCTCAGTTGCGGCGTGTGTGATCGTAGGCGCGCAGGATCGCCGATAGATGCCGACAGATGCTGAAAGCTGTTTTCGGGGATTAGATGAAATTGACGGTAAATCTGACGGTAAAATCGGTGGCGGCGGAAAGAACAACTTTGGGTGCGAGCGGTTTTCAAGCGCCATTGATGATCGAGTGGGAGTAGGCAGACGTGGTTGACGAGCGCAGCACGGTCATGCACAGCTGGTGCGTCCAGTCCGAATGGGACGCGCCGACCATCGTCGGCGGCGAGGGGGCCCGGTTCTGGGATGCGGCCGGAACGACCTGGATCGACATGAGCAGCCAGGCGGAATGCTCGAATCTCGGCCACCAGCATCCGCGTGTGATCGCGGCGATCAAGGCGCAGGCCGAAAAGCTGTGCTACGTCACCGCCGCATGGGGCGCCGAGCCGAGGGCGCGGCTCGCGGCAATGCTGCTGGAGCGATCCGGTTTTGAAGGCGGGCGCGTGTTCTTCACGCTTGCCGGCGCAGACGCCAACGAGCACGCCGTGAAATTCGCGCGATGGGCGATGCAAAAACCCTTCGGCAAGATCATTACCCGGCATCGCTCCTACCACGGCGCGTCGTCCGCCACGGTGACGCTCTCGGGCGACAGCCGGGGCGCCGCCCAGCCGCCGGGCATGCTGAACGTGCTGCACGCGCTGCCGCCTTACTGCTATCGCTGTCCGTTCGGCCTCGAATACGATTCCTGCAAACTGCGCTGCAGCACGCATGTGAACGATCTCATCGAATGGGAAGGCGCGCAGACCGTTGCCGCCGTGCTGATGGAGCCGCAGGCCGGCACCAACGGCATCGTCGCGCCGCCCGGGTACTGGCCCGGGCTGCGCGAGATCTGCAGCCGGCATGGCGTCCTGATGATCGCGGACGAGGTGATGAGCGGTTTCGGCCGTGTCGGCGAGTGGTTTGCCTGGCAGCAGTATGGCGAAGCGGGGCGCCCGGACCTGATGACGCTCGCCAAGGGCCTCACCGGCGCGCACCTGCCGCTCGGCGCGGTGGTCGTCGCCGCGCAGGTGGCCGCCGAACTCGAACACCAGATGCTGTTCACCGGACTCACTTACAGCGGCCATCCACTGTCCTGCGGCGCCGGCATCGCCGCACTCGACGCGTATGCCGACGAGGATCTGATCGGGCGTGCGCGCGTGGTCGGGTCCGCCATGTTCGCGGCACTTGAGGCGATGCGGCAGCGCCATCGCTGCATCGGGGACGTGCGGGGGCGCGGCATGTTCGCGGTGTTGGAACTGGTGAAGGAACGCGCGAGCCGCGAGCCGCTCGCGGGCTGGACCGAACGCGGCTCGGTGCTGACGGACCTGGTGCGCGAAGGAAAACGGCGCGGCGTTTCGTTCGCGGTGCGCGGCAATCTCGTGATCCTCGCGCCGCCATTGACGATCGCGGAAAAGGACCTCGCCGACGCGCTTGCGGTGCTCGACGAATTGCTGGGCGTTTGCGACAGGTTGGCCGTGTGAGGAGCGTGCGATGCCATTCAAACTGACGTATTCGACCATGTTCGATCCGCCGCCGGAACTGCACGACCGGTTCGAGACGGCGCTGCACGAGGTGAAGCAGACCCTGCCCGGCGAACACGCGCTGTGGATCGCGGGGCGGGACGCGCGTGCGCCGACCACGTTCGAAAAGCGGAGCCCGATCGATCGCGACATGCTGCTCGGCACCTTTCACCAGGCGGGCAAGGCCGAGGTCAATGCCGCCGTCGCGGCGGCGGCGGCCGCGTTTCCCGCCTGGGCTTCGCGCAACTGGCAGGAACGCGTGCGAATCGTGCGCCGCGTGGCGGAAGCCATCGAAAGCCGGGCGTTCGAGATTGCTGCCGTGGTCGCGCTCGAAATCGGCAAGAATCGCATGGAGGCGCTGGGCGACGTGCAAGAGACCGCCGACCTGATCAGTTGGTACTGCGACCAGGTGGAGGCGAACCAGGGCTACGTGACGCCAATGCAGACCGATCCGTTGCCCGGTTTCATCAGCCGCAATCGCAGCGTGCTGAAACCCTACGGCGTGTGGGCGGTGATCGCGCCGTTCAATTTCCCGGTTGCATTGGCCGGAGGACCAAGCGGGGCGGCGCTGGTCGCGGGCAATACCGTGGTATTCAAAGCCTCATCGGACGCGCCATGGAGCGGGCGCCTGCTCGCCGAGTGCATGCGCGATGCCGGGATCCCGGATGGCGTATTCAATTACGTCACCGGCAGCGGCAGCGTCGCCGGCGAGGCGCTCACCGGGCACGTGGACGTGGCGGGCATCACCTTCACCGGTTCCTACGAGATCGGGATGAAACTGGTGCGCGCGGTGGCAAAGCGTGGCTGGCCGCGGCCGTGCATCGCCGAAATGGGCGGCAAGAACGCCACCATCGTGAGTGCTAACGCGGATCTCGAGCGCGCGGCGCTTGGCATCGTGCGGTCCGCCTACGGCCTGCAGGGGCAGAAATGCTCGGCGTGTTCGCGCATTTATGTCGAGGAACCGGTCGCGGCGGCGCTGGAGGACAGGCTCGTCGAACAGATCGCGGCCATCCGTGTCGGCGATCCGGCCGACAGGACGAACTGGATGGGGCCGGTAATCAATGGCGGCGCGTACGCGAAGTACCGTGAGTGCTGCGACGAACTGCGGCGGAACGGCACCATTCTCGCCGGCGGCAAGGTGTTCGACGAGGGCGATCTAGCGCGCGGATACTACTGCGCGCCGACACTGGCCAGCGCGGCGCTGAAGCACCGCTTTTGGCGCGAGGAATTGTTCCTGCCGATCGCGATGATCGCGCCGGTTAAGTCGATGGACGAAGCGATGCGGCTTGCCAACGCCAGCGAGTTCGGCCTCACCGCCGGATTTTTCGGCGCCAAGAGCGAAGTCGACTGGTTCTTCCGCCATATCGAGGCCGGCGTGGCGTACGCCAACCGCCCGCAGGGCGCAACCACCGGGGCGTGGCCCGGGTTCCAGCCGTTCGGCGGCTGGAAGGGTTCCGGCAGCACCGGCAAGGCCGGAGGCTCGATTCACTACGTGCAGCAATACCTGCGCGAGCAATCGCAGACGGTGATCGACTGAGAGCATGAAGCAGGCGTGCGCGGTCCTCGACTTCTGGTTTGGCGCGCCGGGTACCGCCGAGGCGGGCCGGCCGCGCAAAGCGTGGTTCGAAAAAAATCCGCAGTTTGACGACGAGATCCGGACGCGTTTCGGCGCGCTGCAGGCTGCGGCGGCAGCGGGCCGGTTCGATGCCTGGCAGGCGAGCCCGCGCGGCGCGCTGGCGCTGATCGTGATGCTGGATCAGTTTCCGCGAAACCTGTTTCGCGGCATGCCGGCCGCGTTTGCCTGCGACGAGAAAGCACTATCGCTTGCACGGCGCGTGGTGGCGCGTCGTTTCGACCGGGACCTCACGCCGACCGAGCGCGTGTTCGTCTACCTCCCGTTTGAACACGCGGAAGACCTCGACACGCAACGCGAGTCGATGCGGCTGTTTGCAGGCTTGCGCTTCGATCCCGGGAGTATTGGCAACATCGACTATGCGCGCCGGCACTTTGAAATCATCGCGCGCTTTGGGCGCTTCCCGCACCGGAACCGGATTCTCGGACGTGATTCGACCGCCGAGGAGTCCGGGTTCGTTACGCAACCTGGGAGCGGCTTCTAGGGAAGGTCTGAACAAGTCAGACCAATGGAACTGGTCGTGTTTGGGGCATATGCCAAGTTGCTGATTGGCATGGTTCCCTGGCCGCTTCGGCTGCGCACGCGACCTGCAACGCGTACTTGCTCAGAGTTCCCCTGGGTGCCGGACACAAGGCAACGGATTTTGGGGGCTCCAGCGGAAGTATTGCATGGCGGAAACTTGGCTTATGATTTGACGAAGATCAATATGATAGGCTTCCGATAGCGCATAGTCGGGCCTTGCGAAACTGACACCTCGAAGAAGCGGCGATGGAAACAATAAGAGCGGACGTAGCGATTATCGGTGCTGGCGGGGCAGGGCTGCGGGCGGCCATTGCGCTTGCCGAGGCCGACCCAAAACTTAGAATTGCATTGATTTCAAAAGTCTATCCAATGCGCAGCCATACCTGCGCTGCGGAAGGCGGGGCGGCCGGCGTGATCAAGCCGGACGACAGCCTAGAGCATCACTTCAACGATACCGTCGGCGGCGGGGACTGGTTGTGCGACCAGGACGCCGTCGAATACCTGGTGCAGGAAGCACCCAAGGAACTCATCCAGCTCGAGCATTGGGGTTGCCCGTGGAGCCGCGAGCCGAATGGTTCGGTGGCGGTGCGCCCGTTCGGCGGCATGCAGAAACAACGCACCTGGTTCGCCGCCGACAAATCCGGATTCCACATCCTTCACACGCTGTTCCAGACTTCCCTCAAGTATCCCAGCATCGAACGCTTCGACGAATATTACGCGACCGATCTCATCGTCGATGACGGCCGCTGCCAGGGATTTACGGCGATCGAAATGCGCAGCGGCCAGATGAAGCATTTCCAGGCCGGCGCAGTGATTATCGCGGGCGGCGGCGCAGGGCGCATGTTCCCCTTCACCACCAATGGCGCGATCAAAACCGGCGATGGCATGGCGCTGGCCTACCGCGCGGGCGTGCCGTTGAAGGACATGGAGTTCGTCCAGTACCACCCGACCGGCCTGCCCAACACGGGAACCCTGCTCACCGAGGCCTGCCGCGGCGAAGGCGGCATTTTGCTCAACAAAAATGGGCGCCGCTTTCTGCAGGACTACGGCATGGGGCCGGAAACGCCGGTCGGCAAGCCGCAGCTCAAGACCATGGAACTCGGTCCGCGCGACCGTGTCAGCCAGGCGTTCTGGCACGAGCAGAAAAAAGGCAACATGCTTCCCACCAAGTATGGCGACTGCATGCTGCTCGACATGCGGCACCTCGGCGAGAAGACGATCAACGAGCGCCTGCCGCTGGTGCGGGACATGTCAATCAGCTACTTGGGCGTCGATCCGGTGCATGATCCGGTTCCCGTGCGCCCCGTCGTGCATTACATGATGGGCGGCATCGATACCGACATCAGCGCGGCGACTCCGCTCCCAGGATTGTTTGCGGCGGGCGAGTGCGCCTGCGTGAGCATCAACGGCGCCAACCGGCTCGGCTCCAACTCCCTCACCGAACTTCTGGTGTTCGGGCGACGGGCAGGGCTGAGCACGGCGGAGTACGTCCGTTCCGGCGCGCGTCCTGGAAACGATGTGGCGCTGGCGGCGAAGGCCGCGGCGGCGCAGGCGCGCATTCGCGCGCTTTTCGACAAAACCGGCGGCAGGGAATCGGTCAACGGATTGCGCAAGGAAATGATGGCGACGATGGAGGAAAACGCAGGGATCTATCGCAGCGCCGAAGGCTTGTCGGACGCCTGCAAGACGCTCGGCGAGCTTCGCCATCGCTATGCGGAGGTCGAATTGCACGACAAGACCAATGTCTACAATACCGACCTGCTGCAGGCGCTCGAGCTCGGATCGATGCTCGACTGCGCCGAGGCGGTCACCGCAAGCGCGCTGGCTCGCACCGAATCGCGGGGCGCCCACCAGCGGCTCGATTTTGTCGACCGCGACGACAGGAAATTCCTTTGCCATTCGCTGGCGCACTTTCACTCGAGCGACCCGCCGCGGATCGATTACCGCGACGTGGTGATCACGAAATCGCAACCCGGCGTGCGCGATTACTCGGGAGACCACGAATGAGCGAGCGCATGTTCGAGCTGGATGTGCTGCGCTACAACCCGGAGACGGACAGCGAGCCGCATTTCCAGCGCTATTCGGTCAGCTGCGAGGAAGAGTGGGTGGTGCTCGACGCACTGAACCGCATCAAGGAAACCATCGACCCGACGCTGAGCTACCGCTGGTCATGCCATATGGCGGTGTGCGGCAGTTGCGGCATGATGATCAACGGCGAGCCGAAGCTGGCCTGCAAGTCGTTCCTGCGCGACTACGGAGGACTGATCCGCGTCGAGCCGCTCGCGCATTTCCCGATCGAGCGTGACCTGGTGACGGTAATCGACGACTTTGTGACCAAGCTGAAACGGGTAAAGCCGTACCTGATTCCCAAGGAAGACAAGCCAATCGAGCAAGGCGAATACCTGCAAACGCCGGCGCAACTCAAGACCTTCAAGCAGTACACGTTGTGCATCAACTGCATGCTGTGTTACGCGGCGTGTCCCGAGTATGGCCTGACGCCGAAGTTCATCGGCCCGGCGGCAATCGCGCTCGCGCACCGTTACAACCAGGATTCGCGCGATGGCGGCCGCGACGAGCGGCAGGAAGAGATCGCGACCGGCGAGGGCGTGTGGGAGTGTTCGTTCGTCGGCGCCTGTTCCGAAGTGTGCCCGGAACACGTCGATCCGGCGAGCGCATTGCAGCAGGTGAAGATCCTGAGCACGGTCGACTGGTACAAGGAGCACTTGATGCCGTGGGTGAAAAAATGAGCCGCAAACCCTTCGTTCGTGAAGTTCCGCCGGCAAGCTGGTATTTCCGCCATCCGCGTTACATGCGCTACATGGCGCGCGAAGTGACCTGCATTTTCATCGGCGTCTACACCATGCTGCTGGTCTGGGGAATCAAGCTCCTGTCGGAAGGCGAGGCCGCCTACGCTGCATTTCTCGAGGCACTGCGGAGCCCGCTCAGCATCGGTTTTCATGTCTTTGCGCTGGTATTTGCGCTGTACAACACCGTGACCTGGTTCAACGTCACGCCGAAGGCGCTGCCGGTGCAGATCGGCGAGGAGTTTCTGCCCGGCGGCGTCATCACCGGCGCGCATTACATTGTCTGGGCGGTGCTGTCGCTGGCGGCGGTATTCCTCGCGGGAGTGTTCTGATCATGGCAAAGTCGAATAAGCCGGTCATCTGGGGACTGTTCGCCGCGGGCGGCACGATGGCGGCGTTCGTGACGCCGGTCCTCATCGTTCTCACGCTGCTTGCCGGGATCGGCCATGTGCCGGACATTCTCACCTACGCGAAACTGCATGCCTTTGTCGCGCACGCATGGGTCAAGGTCGCGCTGTTTGCAGTGATTGCGCTGACGCTCTGGGGCGCCGCGCATCGCCTGCGCATCACTTTCTACGACTTCGGTGTGCGCGCCGACGCGATGGTCGCGGTCGTGGTGTATGCGATCGCCGGCGCCGGCAACATCGCAGTGTTGGTTTACCTGCTGCGGGTATAATGGCCCGGCAGTTGCCTGGCCAGTGGGGCACGATCGGGATACGGCTCGGCGGTAGCCAGCCTCGTGGGATTTCCGCGCCACCTGGCAACAGCGGATATGGAACGCGGTGAATTTCAGATAAGAGGGGATCCCGTTTTGGACAGAATCAACGCATCCAGTCTAATGATGCGCGAAGAAGCGCGCGAACAGCGGTTCTCGCGGGTTTGGAGCGAGGAGCTGAACGACGTCTTCGCCGACGTCGCACCGTATTACGATCGCGCCAACAATATCGCAAGCCTCGGCATGTGGGATTTTTTCCTGCAGAGCTTCATGCTGAGTATCGACGTCTGGCCGGGACAACGCGTGCTCGACGTGTGCGCCGGGACCAACGCGATCGGCATCGCGCTCCTCGATCGCGAACCGGCGCTGGAAGTGCATGCCCTGGACCGCAGCGCCGCCATGCAGGAAGTCGGCCAGCAGCGAGCCAGGGCCAAGGGGTTCGTCATCAACAGCGTGATCGGCGATGCGCATGAGCTGCCGTTCCCCGACAACCACTTCGACGTCGTTACATTGCAGTTCGCGACGCGGCATCTCAAGGTCAAGCGGGCATTCGAGGAAATCAGGCGGGTGCTGAAGCCCGGTGGCCATTTCTATCATTCCGACATGTTGCGGCCGGGGAACCCGATCGTCGAAAAGCTTTATTACCGTTACCTGCGGACCTGCCTCAGTTTCACCGGATTCCTGTTTGGCAGCGGCGAACCGGCGCTGAACTGCAAGAACTACTTCATCAACGCACTCGAGATGTTCTATTCGGCCGAGGAACTGTCGGCGGTGTTGCGTGAAGTCGGTTTTGGCAACGTTGCCGCGCGGACCCTGCTCGGCGGCATGCTGGGCTTTCACCGCGCCGCCAAGCCCCTGGTGCGTTAGGCGGACCGGCAGCGCGCGCCGCCGCTCCCATTCCCGTTCGGAACCCCGCAGTGGCCGGCGCCGTGCCTCAAGTGCGTGCGCTTGCGAGCCTGAACCGCAAGATGCTCGAGGCGTTCAGCCGCCGCACCGTCGACGCGCTTCGCGTTCACCTTCCGCTGCGGCTGGTGTTGCCGCACCTCGAGCGGATTCTCGCCCCCAATGTCGAAAAGGAAGTGCGCAAGGACACGCTGGTGATCCATCGCGCGGGCGCGGCGTTGGCGTCGGCGGCCGCGCCGGGTCCCGAAATCATCGCGCAGCTGCTGGACGCGTCGATGGAAATCGACCGGCTGTTCCTGCAGGAAGTCGCACGGTTTCCGGTGAAAATTGTCATCCGATACGACGAGATCGCCCCGGTGCGGAGGCAGCGCATCGAACGCCTGTTCGAGGCATCTTTCCGGATTCTTGGGGCGTGCCGGGACGAAACGGATCTGCGGCGCGCGATCCGGTCCTGCTACTCGCCGCAGGATCTCGACGCTTTGCTCAGAGCCGTCCTCCGGCAATATGCGCTGGAGATCGACTCGCTGAGCCGGTCGGTCAAGCTGCCCGCTTTGCTGAGCCCCGCTCGACGGGTCCTGATGCAAAAACTTTCCGGCGTGATGAACGGTGTGGCGACGCAGTTCGCCCGTGAACTCACGGAACTGGTGTACCGTCCGCGGCATCGCGGGCCTGCCTGAGTCTCCCGGGATCGCATCGATCGGCGATTCATCGAATTTTAGCGAGGCCTGTCATATGGATCACGCTCACCTGAATGCCGAGCCATCGTCGTGGGTGGTTCGCTTTGCCCGCTTGGTGCCGTCGGGCGGGCGGGTCCTCGACCTGGCATGCGGATCCGGGCGCCATGCGCGGTTTTTCGCGTCCCTGGGTTGTGAGGTCGAGGCTGTCGACCGCGATGCCGCATCGCTTGCATCGCTCGAAGGCCTGGCGCGCATCCACACCCGAAACTACGACCTCGAAGCTGGCGAATGGCCCTACGCAGACCAGGAATTCGACGCGATCGTGGTGACCAACTACCTGCACCGCCCGCTGTTTCCGCACTTGTTCGCGAGCCTCAAAGTTACGGGTGTGCTGATCTGCGAAACCTTCATGCTGGGCAACGAGCGATTCGGGCGCCCATCCAATCCCGCGTTCCTGCTGCGGCAGGATGAACTCATCGAACTGGTGCGCGGCTGTCTCGACATAATCGCTTTCGAACAGGGAACCATCGAAGCGCCGAAGCCCGCGTCAGTGCAGCGTCTCGCAGCCGTCAAGCCAGGCTTCGCGCGGCCGCGGTTGCTTTGACGATTTCAGCCGCCGCGGCCCGCATGCCGTCGGCATCGGGAACCGGGCAGGGCACGCGCAGCGCTTCAGCAAGCCGGGGATAATTTGTCGGCGTCGACCGCCGGTACGCCGGGTCGTAATGGCATTCGAGAAGGCTTGCAACCAGCGCGGCCCAGTTGCCGTCGCGCGCCAGTGCTTTCCAGCCATTCACGGTTTCCCGGCCGTGCAGCCCGGCCAGGCAGTCGAGCTTGCCGTCGAGCCCGGCGCGGTCGCCGAAAAAGTGCTGGTAGTCTTCGAGCAGCAGATCCACGCGGCGCGCGAACGGCACCTCGAGGCGGACACAGGCGCTGGCGCGCATGCCCCGCATCAGGGCTTCGGGGACCCGCAGGTCGCCGATTTTCATGCTTTCCGCTTCGACGAACACGGTCCGCGCGGGGTCGAGACCGACCAGGGCACGCCACAACCCGCTCTCGAACCCCTTTTGCGTAGGTTGCGATTCGCCCGGCATGGTGCCGAGCACCGAACCGCGGTGCCGGGCGATTCCCTCGAGATCGAGGACCTCTGCGCCGGCCTCGCGAAGCGCCGGAAGCAGGCGGCTTTTTCCGCTTCCGGTCTCGCCGCACACAATGCAAAACGCATAACGCGCGGGCAATGCGGCGAGCTGCGCGATCACCTCGCGCCGGTAAGACTTGTAGCCGCCATCGAGCTGTGCCGCGTCCCAGCCGACCTGCCGCAACACGTGGACCATGGCCTCGCTGCGCTTGCCGCCCCGCCAGCAGTAGACCAGTGGTCTCCACTTGCGGCCGCGAGACGCGAACTGCGACAGAAGGTGGCTGGCGATGTTTTTCGCCACCAGCGCGGCACCTTTCCGCCTCGCGTCGAACGGCGAGACCTGTTTGTATACGGTGCCGATTTCCGCCCGCTCGGCGTCGTCGAGGACCGGGCAGTTCAGCGCGCCGGGAATATGGTCGTGGTCGAATTCCGCAGGCGAACGGACATCGATCACCTCGTCAAATTCGGCGAGTTGTGCTAGCGTGACGGCCGTCGGTTGCCTCAATTGAAATCCCTCTGTACGACCGCGCGAATTGCGCGCCGTCCTGCGTTTCCCCACCGGACCTTACCAATGAATACGCCTTCCGAATTGCGGCTGACGCAATTTTCTCATGGTGGCGGCTGCGGCTGCAAAATCGCCCCGGCGCTATTGTCGCAGATGCTTGCGGCGGCGCCATTGCGGATGATTCCGCCCGCACTGCTGGTCGGCACGGAGTCCAGCGACGATGCGGCGGTCTACCGGATCAACGACAACCAGGCGATCGTCGCCACCACCGATTTCTTCATGCCGATTGTCGATGATCCCTATGATTTCGGCCGGATCGCCGCGACCAATGCGATTTCGGACGTCTATGCCATGGGCGCGACGCCGATCATGGCGCTGGCGCTGGTCGGCATGCCGATCGACAGGATTCCGCTCGAGGTGATCCGCAGGGTGCTCGCCGGTGGCGAAGCGGTCTGTGCGGACGCTGGAATTCCGATCGCGGGCGGACACTCGATCGATTCGGTGGAGCCGATTTACGGTCTGGTCGCGATCGGCCTGGTGCATCCGTCGAAAGTGAAGCGCAACGATCGCGCGCAGGCCGGCGACGTGCTGATTCTCGGCAAACCGCTGGGCGTCGGCATCCTCAGCGCGGCGCTCAAGAAGGGCCTGCTGGACGACGCCGGCTATCGCGCGATGATCGACGTCACCACGCGCCTCAACCGTCCCGGCATCGCGCTCGCTGAACTCGATGACGTCCATGCGATGACGGATGTCACCGGGTTCGGGCTGGGCGGGCATTTGCTGGAGATCTGCCGCGGCTCGGGATTGGCGGCGGAAATCGAGTGGGCGCGGGTCCCGATCATGCCCGAGGCGAGCGGACTCGCGCGCTCGGGAATCGCTACCGGCGCCTCAGAACGCAACTGGAGCGGCTATGGCAAGCAGATTCTGCTGCCCCCCGATTTCGAAGATTGGAAGAAAACCATGCTCTGCGATCCGCAGACCAGCGGCGGACTCCTCGTCGCCTGCTCGAAGGATGCCGAAATCGCCGTGCTGGAATCATTTCGGGCGGCCGGTTTTGGCGATGCCTGCCGCATCGGCGAATTGCGCCGTGGACCGCCCGGAATCGCCGTTCGCTAGGTTGTCTCCGGGAGTTCGGCGGCGGCGACATTGGCGGCACCGGACCAGGCCGTGAACTGATCCCCGGTTCCGGATGGACTGGAAATCTGCCCTCGTTTTTTGTCGGGGCGCAGCATCGGCCCGAGTTGTCGCCAGACGTTTTCCAGGATCATTGCCTGCGCCGGCGCCGTCGGGTGAATCCCATCCGGCTGGAACAAATTTCTGCGATCGCCGAACCCGGCGAGCATCGACGGCACCACTGGCACCCCCATATCGCGGGCGATGCGGCCAAACAGAGCCGAAAAGTCGCGGGCGTAGCCAATTCCGTAGTTCGGCGGAATTTCCACTCCGACCACCAGCGTCCTCGCACCGCGAGCCCGGCATTCGCGGAGGATCGCGGTGAGCTGCATCCGCACCGTGTTCAGCGGCGTTCCGCGCAGCCCGTCGTTGCCACCGAGCGCGACCACCACGATCGCCGGACGATGCAGATCCAGGAGGCCGGGGATCCGGCTCGCGCCCCCGGCCGTGGTTTCGCCGCTGATACTCGCGTTCACCACGCTATAATCAGGCTTTTCCCGCACCATCCTCCGGCGCATCAACTCCACCCAGCCTTCCTCCTGCCTCAGTCCGTGTGCCGCCGACAGGCTGTCGCCGACGACCAGGATGGTCGGTGCGGACGCGCGGGCATGGGCGGCGGGCAGCGGGAAAGAACCTGCAAGGCTCGAACAGAGACAAATGGACGCAATCGACAACAACACAAAGCGTGATGGGCTGGCAGTCATTCGGGTCGAGAACCTCATCAAACAGGTGGAAAGCGGCGGAGCGCCGCTCGTCATTCTGCATGAGATCGCGTTCGCGGTCATGCCGGGCGACACGGTCGCCATTGTCGGCGCCTCCGGGTCCGGCAAAACGACGCTGCTGGGCCTGCTTGCGGGCCTCGACCTGCCCACTTCCGGAAGGGTATGGCTCGACGGCCAGGACCTGTTCTCGCTCGGCGAGGATGCGCGCGCGGCGCTGCGCGCCCGCCTTCTGGGCTTCGTGTTCCAGTCGTTCCACCTGTTGCCGGCGTTCAATGCGATCGAGAACGTGATGCTGCCGCTCGAGCTCGCGGGGGATCGCAATGCGCGCGAACGCGCGCACGAAATGCTGCGGCGCGTCGGGCTCGCCGATCGCATCGGGCATTATCCGAAGCACCTGTCTGGCGGCGAACAGCAGCGCGTCGCGCTGGCACGCGCTTTTGTGACGGCGCCGCGGCTTCTGCTCGCGGATGAACCGACCGGCAATCTCGACGCGTCGACCGGCGCCGCGGTCATCGATCTGATGTTCGACCTGAATCGCGAGCGCGGAACCACGCTGGTGCTGGTCACCCACGACGAAGCGATCGCGCAGCGCTGCCATTCTCAGCTGCGCCTTGCTGCGGGGCGGGTGGTGGAGCCGGCTGCAGCGTGAACGCCTTCATCCTTGCGTGGCGCATGCTCGGCCGCGACCTGCGATCCGGCGAGCTCGCCATCCTCCTCACCGCGTTGCTGATCGCCGTGGGCAGCGTGAGCAGCGTCGGTTTTTTTGCCGACCGGGTTCGTCTTGGGCTGGAACGCGAATCGCGGCAGATGCTGGGTGCCGACCTGTTGCTGATCTCGGACCATCCCTGGGACCAGCAATGGAGTGCGCTGGCGGGCAGCAGCGGATTGGCGCAAGCGGAGGCGATCACATTTCCCAGCATGGTGCAGGCCAACGGCAATGCCCAACTTGCCGAAATCAAGGCGGTGACGCCCGGTTACCCGCTGCGCGGCGCCATGCGCACGGCGCCTGCGGTGCATGTGCCGGATGCGGCGGCGCGCGGCACTCCGGCACCGGGCTCGGCATGGCTGGATGAACGCATGATGAGTGCGCTCGGGGTGAAGGCCGGCGAGCGCATCGCAATTGGGCGAATTGAGGTCAGAGTGGATGCAGTGCTGACTCTGGAGCCGGACCGCGGCATCAGTTTTTTCGCCCTCGCGCCGCGTGTCCTGATGAACCGGGACGATCTGGAGGCCACCGGCCTGATCCAGACCGGAAGCCGCGTCACCTACCGGCTGCTGATCGCCGGCGACGACCAGGCGGTGGCGCCGTTTCGCGTTGCCCTGGAGCAGAAACTCGAACGCGGGCAGCGGATCGAAGACATCCAGAATGCGCGGCCCGAGATCCGCACCGGCCTCGACCGTGCGCAGCGCTACCTCGGCCTGGTCGCCCTGCTGGCGGTGATGATCGCCGCGAGCGCGGTCGCGCTTTCCGCGCGGCGCTTTTCCGAGCGCCACGTCGCGTCCTGCGCGGTCCTGCGCTGCCTCGGCGCAAGCCAGGGCCAGCTCACGCAGCTGTTTGCGCTTGAGTTCGCCCTGGTCGGCCTCGGCGCGGCCCTGCTCGGCGGCGCGTTGGGCTATGCCGCGCAATTCGTGCTCGCGGGTTGGCTCGCCACGCTGATCCAGGCGGCACTGCCGCAACCATCGTTGCTCCCCGCGCTGCAGGGCGGAATCGCCGGCATGCTGTTGCTGCTCGGGTTTGCGCTGCCGCCGGTGCTGCGCCTGCGCAAAGTTTCCGCGATCCAGGTGATCCGCCGTGAATGGTCGCTCGGGGAGCCGGTCAGCCTGCTGAGCTACGCGTTCGGCTTCGGCATGCTCGCCCTGCTGCTGGTGTGGCAGGCGTCGGACCCGAAGCTTGGCGCTATCGTTGCCTCAGGATTCGGCCTTGCGCTGGGACTGTTCGCGGCATTGGGATCGCTGCTGATCACGGTGCTCTCGCGCGTCGCCAGCGGTGGCGGTATCACCTGGCGCTACGCCATCGCCAATCTGCGCCGCAGGCGCGGCAGCACGCTGATGCAGATCACCGCCCTGACCGTTGGCCTGATGGCGCTGTTGCTGCTCGGCATCACGCGCGGCGAACTGATGGCGAGCTGGCAGCGCGCGGCGCCGGCCGACGCGCCCAACCGATTCATCGTCAACATTCAGCCCTCGCAGCGCGAAGCGATCGCGGCGATCCTGCGGCAGCGCGGGCTCGGCGATCCCGGCATCCATCCGATGGTGCGCGGACGGCTGGTCGCGATCAACGACAAGCCGGTGAATATCGCAGAGTATGCCGACGACCGCGCCAAACGGCTGGTCGACCGCGAATTCAACCTGTCGTGGGCGAGCGCGGTGCCGGAGGGAAATCGCGTTGTTGCGGGCCGCTGGTTCGGGGACGGGCCCGGGGCGGCGCCGGAATTTTCGGTGGAGGAGGAAATCACGCAGACCCTCAACATCAGGCTGGGCGACCGCCTCACCTACGAAATCGCCGGGCAACGTGTCGAAGCGCCGGTCACCAGCCTGCGCAAGCTGGATTGGGACTCGATGCGCGTCAATTTTTTCGTCATTGCCTCGCCGGGATTGCTCGAACGCCAGCCTGCGAGCTACGTCACCAGTTTTTTTCTGCCCGCCGGGCGCACCGCCGTGGTGAACGAACTGGTCAACCGTTTTCCAAACCTGACGGTGATCGACGTTTCGGTGATTCTGCGCCAGGTGCGCGAAGTCATGGATCAGATGGCGCGCGCGGTGCAGTTCGTATTCCTGTTCACGCTGGCGGCGGGATTGCTGGTCCTGTACGCGGCAATCAATGCGAGCCGGGACGAGCGCATGTTCGAGGCGGCGGTGATGCGTGCGCTGGGCGCGAGCAGCCGCCAGCTGTTGGTCTCCGGGCTCACGGAATTCTGCGTCGTCGGCGCGGTCGCCGGGCTGTTCGCGGCGACCGGCGCGGCGGCGGTCGGCATGGTCCTTGCCAGTGCGGTATTCCGCCTTGATTACGCGCCCGGCATTGCGGTCTGGGGATGGGGGCTCGCTGCGGGATTGCTCTGCGGCGCCCTTGGCGGCTGGAGCGGCGCCAGGATCGCAGTGCGCTCGGCCCCGATACAGGTGCTGAGGGAAGCCGCGTGAGCCGTCCGCCGGCGGCTTGGATCGCAATCCGCATGCCGGCTGAGAACCCGCGCCGGGCAGTCGATTTGAGTGCGGTGAATGCAGGCGGGCCTGCGGGTGATTTCCGTTATACTCGGCGCCGCCATGAATGAATTCCTGATGACCGGCGCGGCGCTGCTCGTCGCGGCCTGCGTGGCATTCCTGCTGTGGCGGTTCCAGGCCCTGCGGCGCGCGTTCGACGAATGGCGCGCGGCGCAAATCGCGTTCGCGGAAGAGAAACACCGCCTGCTGGCTGGCGAACTCAACGACGCCGCCAACCGCACCGCGGAGCGCGTCGGCGCGCAGGCGACGGACCAGGGCGAGCGCCTGCGGCAGGCGGTCGGCGAGGAACTCCGGCAGGCGCGCACCGGCATCGAATCATTGAGAGTCTCGCAGACCGCAGCGCTCGCCGAACACCGGGAAACCAGCCAGCAGAAACTTGCCGAGCTCGGCGCGGCGCTGCAGTCGCGCCTCGCGGACCAGGCCCGCGCGGACCAGGAAATGCTGCAGAAGGCGCTGGCCAATGTCTCGCTGCAGCTGGCGGCCAGCATGGAGCAGATCTCCGGCAAGGTCGCGGAGCGCCTCGACGATGGATTCAAGAAGACCAACGAAACCTTCGTCAACGTGATGACGCGGCTTGCCACCATCGACGAGGCGCAGAAGAAAATCGACAGCCTGACCGGCAGCGTGGTGAGCCTGCAGGAACTCCTCGGCGACAAGCGCTCGCGCGGCGCATTCGGCGAGGTGCAGCTGGAAGCCTTGGTGCGCAATGTGCTGCCGCCGAACAGTTACGATTTCCAGGTCACGCTGTCGAACGGCAACCGCGCCGACTGCGTGCTGAAGTTGCCGGATCCCACCGGGCTGGTCGCGGTCGACTCCAAGTTTCCGCTGGAGAACTACCGGCGCATGCTGGACCCGGACGCCAACGAAGCGGACCGTGCCCTGGCGAAACAGCAATTCCGCCTCGACGTGAGAAAACACGTCGACGATATCGCCCGCAAGTACATTATCACCGACGAAACTTCCGACGGCGCGGTGATGTTCGTGCCGGCCGAGGCGGTATTCGCCGAAATCCACGCCTACCACCCGGAAGTGGTGGAACACGCGAACGGGAAGCGCGTCTGGATCGTGTCGCCGACCACGCTGATGGCAATCCTCAACACCGCGCGTGCGGTGCTGAAGGACGTGGAGACCCGCAAGCAGATCCACGTGATCAAGGAAGCGCTGACCTCACTGGCGGTCGAGTTCAACCGGTTCGACGAGCGGATGGCGGCGCTGGCGAAACACATCCGCCTTGCCAATGAAGACATCGATCAGGTGCAGACCACCAGCCGCAAGATATCGAAGCGCTTCAGCCAGATCGAGGCCGCCGAAATCGACGAGCCGCGTGCGCTTCCTGATTCGCCTGAGAAATGAAAAGACAGTTCCGGACGTGAGCGGGCGGTCAGACCAGGCCATCCATCAAACCTGCATTGCAATCGGCCCCACGCGGGTGCAACATCCTATGGGCACGATGCCCGGCAGATCCAAATGAGCAGCAAACCGCTGCCATCGACCCGACGCGCGAAAAGAGGCGGGATTGAATTTCCTATCGCTGCTTAGAAAATTTGTTGGGGCGCTGGCTCTGGTCACGCCATTACAAGGCCTCGCTGAGGAGGCGAAGAAGATCCAGGACAATTCGTTTCTGCTGGAGGAAGCTTACAATCAAGAAGCAGGGGTTGTTCAGCATATCCAAAGCTTCATGTATATGAAAAAATCCAAGGATTGGGTTTATGCCTTTACGCAGGAATGGCCATTCCCGGACGAGACACATCAGCTTTCTTATACCATTCCCGTGGTGCGGTTGACAGACTCTTCGAACGCAAGCGGCATTGGAGACATTGCTCTCAACTACCGCTATCAGGCGATTTTAAAAGGCCAGATCGCACTGGCCCCCCGGCTC
>Ga0315281_10005845_pt1 | contig 17554 bp, 15 predicted proteins | sample YL17G07_0_MG_FD_204540 | JGI IMG/M metagenome (GOLD analysis project Ga0315281, IMG submission 204540) | Sediment microbial communities from Yellowstone Lake, YNP, Wyoming, USA - YL17G07_0 | ecosystem: Environmental > Aquatic > Freshwater > Lake > Sediment | place: USA: Wyoming | collected...
ATTTTAGCTATGAGTTCTCTTTCGTCCATGGTAATATGTTTGTAGTTCTTTGGCATAGACACTTAGGATAACATCTCCTTTTCTGCTCTCCCAAGTGTTGCACTTCATTGTTGAACTGGCGACTTTAAATGTTTAAGAAGTTTTACGAATCAATACCGGAAAAGGATATGGTTAAAAATCTGGTTATTATTACACCACAAGGTACTCGGATAAGAAGACGCAGGATTATATAGTAGACTCGAACCCTTTTCTTATTACCAGCTTCCACCACCACCTCCGCCACCACCATAATTATCCTTTAAATATTTCAAAAGCCCATTTTGTCAAATTCCGAATTATAAAAATTAATTAGTTGTTGAGCAGTCTATTTAATCTTTACTTTGTATTGATAGGGGAAAATTCCTTTATGAATTCCTCTCGATGTGGTATATTTTTTCAAATTATAAAGATGGAGGGGGACAATTAATGAGCAAGAAATATGACAGGGTGTATCAATTCAAGATAACGTTAAAGGGGATCAAACCACCTATTTGGCGTCGCATACAGGTCTCAGAGACTTATACATTTTGGGATTTACACGTAGCTATTCAGGATTCCATGGGATGGACAGATACTCATTTACATCATTTTGAGATCAAAAATCCAGCAACGGGGATGAGAGAAGAAATTGGGATCCCGGATGAAGATTTCATTGATATGACAATCCGGCCTGGGTGGAAATGGGAAATAGCCAATTACTTTTCAAGCCAGAATGACAAGGCAGAGTATATTTACGATTACGGCGACGACTGGGAACATAGCATAAAATTAGAAAAGATATTTCAACGAAACGAAGGCATCGAATATCCCGTGTGTACTGGAGGGGCGAGGGCATGTCCGCCTGAAGATTGCGGAGGAATCTGGGGATATCAGGATTTTTTGGAAGCTATAATGGACCCTAAAAATCCACAGCATGAAGAGATGTTGGATTGGATTGGAGGAGATTTTGATCCCGAATCTTTTGATGCTAAAGATGTTATTTTTGATGATCCTAAAAAGAGGTTGAAATATGCAATGAGTGAGTAATTCATATTTCCTGCTGAAGTATGTGCTATAGCTTACTACGAGAATGCCGGGAAATGATAAAATACATTAAGAAATATAAATCTGATAAAATAATGATATTAGTGAGGTAAACCATGAGCAAAAAGGGAATACTGATACAGGAGATCGAGCAAGTACCTGAGTCATATCTTGACGAGGTACTGGATTTTGTGCACTTCCTGAAGTCTAAGATCATTAGAGAAAAACTTGACACTGCCATCGCCAGCGAATCATCACTCAAGAAAGACTGGCTCTTGCCCGAAGAGGACGAGGCGTGGCAAAGTTTGTGAAGGGTGATGTCGTTGTTGTTCCATTCCCCAATCCTATTTTTACAAATGATATGAAGTAGTTAACCTCGAACCCTCTACGAGTCATAGACTCGAACCCTGTTCTTATCACCAGCTTCCACCACCGCCTCCGCCGCCACCGCCTCCTGAAGAACCGCCACCACCAGCTCCACTTCCTCTCGGTGATGAAAAAGTTGCTGATGTAAGACTTGAGGTTAAAGAATTAATTGAACTGGAAAAACTTTGTGGACTGAAAGTCCTGAACCCACCAGGTGAAACATACCAGTTAGGTTGATCCTGATAAATCCCTTCAAATGCCTTTGCCCATTTGTTTTCAACACCAAGGGCGATGGCATAAGGTAAAAACTTTGAGAATAGATTTTTGTCTCCCGTTCTTTCAAGTTTATCTTTTTCTGCACGACTGAGGAACTCCCTAAAACCCAAAACATCCATATATACAGAAGACCCAATCCTTGTTTTTGCCGGCATTACCCTTCCGAAAACAATGACTGGTAGAGCTGTTATTGCCCCTGCAAAGATACTTTTCCCTGGAGAGGAGGATGCGAGTATGGTTAAAAAAACGCTGAGGATTATAATGAGTACTCCTGCTACCATGTACACATTTCTTACTTTTTCAGGATTTCTCAGAAAGTACTTTTTATTTATAAGGTCTCCATAGAGAGTATTTCTTAATGATGGCAAATTTTTATAGAATTCATTCTCCATTTCAGAGAGGAATATGCCCCGCGGAGAACTTGAAAACAGATTTATCATGAGCTTTTGTTCAAAAGCGCTGAGGTTTTCATCAGAATCTTTAACCTTTGAGAGGTAATAATCTGTAGTGTCAAATATCAAGCCCTCTTTTTTCCTTTCCTCTATTTTTATATATCCCTTTACAGCAAGCCCAACAATGGTTGAGGTGAGGTCTCGTGAATCTATCCTTTCATCAATGAGAGCACCTACTTCTGCAGGTGACAGCACTCTATTGTCATACTTGGGAGGTTCGTACATAACTGTAACAGCCTCTTTTACCCTTGGGTCCCTGCCTGTTCTGTACCATCGATTAAACATAAAGAAGAATGATAATACAGGAAGTAAAAATACCCAGTTATCTTCAAGATTGAGTGTCCAGAAAAATCTCTTCTGTGAAGATGGAGGAACTATAAGTCCTTTATCCCATCCAAAGGCTATAGTGAGTCCCTCGCCTGTATTAAGGTTTTTCTTCGTGCGAAATTCAGCGCTGTTGTCAGATGCCTTGAAAGAGCAATTTGACCTTCTTGAACCATATGTGCCTGTATAGCACGCTGCCCATAATTTATTGCTTTTATTTTTAATATTTAGAGTGACATCTGCTGATGCCTCTTTAATCGGAGCCTGCCAGTAATTGCCTGTGACATTCCAGTAAATCTCATCATGGTCATTAAAAAAGAGTAATGCACTCTCAACTTTATATGTGATTACATATATCTGATTTCCTGAAACGTAGATATCCGGGTCGCCTATCCTTATATTAATTACATTTCCTGTCTTTTTAACCTTGTATTTCCAGTCCTTTCCAGATTCATTTGTTACGGATAGTACCTTTAGAGGAGTCCTTGTGGTTTTTAAGAATTCATCGGTATATTTGAAAGGAATCTCACGATAAATACCGTGTCTTTGCCGATGGAATTCTACCTCTATCGTCTCCTTCACTACAAAGGAGGAATCCTCATTAATGGCTATATCAGAGTGGTAATTATTAATTGTGAAATATTGTGCAAAAACAGGCTGGGCAAAAATCAGTGAAATAAAAAGAATGATGCATGATGCAAGATGCATTAAAAGCTCACTTTTACCGGTTTCCTCTCTACTTCAGGGGTTTCGAGTTCGAAGAATTCTTCCTGTTTAAAATTAAAAGAAGATGCGATGATGTTTGAAGGGAAAGATTCTATGAGGATATTGAAATCACGGACAACAGCATTATAATATCTCCTTGCATTTTCTATATTATCTTCTAATTCTTTGAGATGTGTCTGGAGCTGCAAGAAATTAGTACTTGCTTTGAGGTCGGGATATGCCTCAGCAACAGCAAAAAGGCTCTTCAATGTCTCTGTCAACATATTCTCTGCTTTTGCCTTATCAGCCGGGGATGAAGCGCGCATTGCTGCAGTTCTTGCCTCTGTAACTTTTTCGAAGAGAGACCTCTCATGGGAGGCATAACCTTTAACAGTCTCGACAAGGTTTGGCACAAGGTCATACCTTTTCTTGCACTGAACATCAATGTCTGACCATGAGGACTTTACCGTATTTCTGAGTCGAATGAGTCTGTTATATATTGCTATAGCAGCGACGATAACACCCAGAATAATTCCCAGGATGATTAATACTGCTAACATGCTGACACCTCCTGTTTAACTATATAATTCTCTGTGGTCGTGTTACCATAAGGTTACCTATTATACTGTCATTCCCGCGAAAGCTGGAATCCAGACATCGTCCCTGCGAAAGCAGGGAACTATAAATGAACTGGATTCCTGTTTTCACAGGAAACCCTGGATTCCGGGTCAAGCCCGGAATGACGACAGATAATGCATCTCATATCGGAAAAAATCTTAACAGATTTTGAAAAAATATGCATTAAATTTGTGATTTAAATGAATTGTAAATTTTTGGGGCGATTATTCTTTTCTACCAACTTTTTCCCCTCCTTTGGTGGGAGGGGAGTAAGGGGAGGGGGACTTCCCAATGCATTTTTACACCCTCACCCTGACCCTTTCCCATCAAGGGAGAGGGAAGATAGATAAAACGCTCTCTACTACTTGAACAGAGGAACTAGGAAAATTAATTTGACACTTTACATTTACGTTGTGCAAAAGAAAGGGTAAAATATACACAGCATGAAAGACCATATTGATAAATTCCTGAAATACCTTGAGATAGAAAGGGCTGCATCATCCCATACCCTCAGGGCATACAGGAAAGACCTTGAGGAGTTTTCCAAATTTGTTAACATAAAACCTGAGGATGTAGAGTTAGCAGATGTACGTGGATTTATTGCAGAACAGATCAAGTCAGGGCTGAACAAGACCTCTGTTAGCAGGAGACTTGCAAGTATCAGGTCATTCTTTAAGTTCTTATATCGAGAAGGTTATAAAAAATCAAACCCGGCAAAGCTTGTTTCTAACCCGAAGCTCCCAAAACTTCTCCCCAGGTTTCTTTCTGTTGACGATGCCTTCGCCCTTGTTGAAAGCCCTGCTGGAACAGGTTTTCTACCTGCAAGAGACAGGGCAATCCTTGAGCTTCTCTATTCCAGCGGCTTAAGAGTTAGTGAGATATCAAGTCTTAACATAGATGACATTAATACAAAAGAAGGGTTTTTAAAGGTGAAAGGGAAGGGCAGGAAGGAAAGAATGGTTCCTGTTGGGTCAAAGGCAATTGATGCCATTAAATCATATATGGTCGAGAGAATAGCGCTCAAAAGTAAGGACAGGTTCCTGTTCCTTAACAGGACAGGGAAGGGGCTCTCAGACAGAGGGGTAAGACGTCTTGTGGTTAAATATGCAAGGATGATAGGTATCAGCGGAAAGATTGGGCCTCATGCACTCAGACATACCTTTGCAACACATCTCCTCCAGGGTGGAGCTGACCTCAGGGTGATACAGGAACTCCTCGGACATTCATCCCTTTCAACAACTCAGAAATATACACACTTGGATGTTACGCATTTAATAGATGTTTATGATAAAGCACATCCTTTTGCAAAAGAAAAAGATGATAGTGTATCATAAAGCTTGATAAACTCTGAGACAAAACTGCAGCGTATTTAAATATTTCTGTGAATATACTGTTTGTTGTCATTCTTGCTTCCGTGGGAATGACATATAGAGGAGAAAAAAGTGTTTAAAGGCACGACAATATTGTGCGTCAGGCGTGATGGAAAGGTTGCGATAGCAGGAGATGGTCAGGTTACTTTCGGGAACACTGTCCTCAAGCAGAACGCAAAAAAGATACGGAGGATGTTTGGAGATAAGGTCATTGCAGGTTTTTCAGGGGCAACAGCAGATGCATTGACACTATTTGAAAAATTCGAGGGCAAACTCGAATCATACAGGGGGAATATAACGAGGGCTGCAGTTGAACTTGCAAAAGACTGGAGGACTGACAGGGTCTTAAGGAGACTGGAGGCCCTTCTGATTATAGCTGATTTGGAGCATACCTTTATCATCTCGGGTACAGGAGACGTTATAGAGCCTGAAGGCGGAGTCGCTGCAATCGGCTCCGGAGGGCCTTATGCCCAGGCCTCGGCAAGAGCGCTTTATGAAAATACATCTTTTTCTGCAAGAGAGATTGTGGAGAAAGCGATGGTGATTACATCGGATATATGCATCTATACAAACAAAAATATAGCCATAGAGGAGCTTCAATAAAATATGGATAACCTTACTCCCAGAAAGATAGTACAGGAACTCGATAATTACATCATAGGGCAGCATAGTGCAAAGAAGGCAGTTGCTATTGCCCTGAGGAACAGGTGGAGAAGACAGAGGCTTTCTCCCGAACTCAAAGATGAAGTCTTACCAAAGAACATAATCATGATAGGCCCTACAGGTGTGGGAAAAACAGAAATAGCGAGAAGACTTTCACGGCTTGCCCATGCTCCATTTGTAAAGGTTGAGGCTTCAAAGTTTACAGAGGTTGGGTATGTGGGCAGAGATGTGGAGTCAATGGTGAGGGATCTGACAGAAGTCTCTATCAGCATGGTGAAGTCAGAATATCTGGAGAAAGTTCAGGAAAGGGCAAAGGTTCTTGCAGAAGAACGTATTCTTGATTCGCTCCTGCCACAGCCAAAGGCAAAGGGAATGGTACCAGAGGAAGAAGAAAAGGAAAGGTATAAGGAGACGAGAGAAAGGCTCAGGCTACAGCTCAAGGAGGGAAAACTTGACAATAGGTATATTGATATAGAGGTAAGGGAGAAGATGATACCATTTGGTGTTGTTTCAAATGTTGGTCTTGAAGAGCTTGAGATAAATCTTAAAGAGATGCTTGGTAATTTTTTACCTGAAAAGCCAAAGAGAAAAAAGGTTAAAGTTCCTGAGGCATTCAATATCTTACTGCATGAAGAGTCAAATAAACTTATAGATATGGATAAAGTGACAAAGGAGGCAATTGGAAGAGTCGAGCAATCAGGGATTATCTTTGTTGATGAAATAGATAAGATAGCAAGCAGAGGCTCTACTCACGGTCCTGATGTTTCGCGGGAGGGAGTTCAGAGGGACCTTCTGCCGATTGTTGAAGGCAGTACAGTGACAACAAAGCATGGACCTGTAAGAACGGAGCATATTCTTTTTATTGCTGCTGGAGCGTTTCATATGACTAAGCCTTCTGACCTTATTCCAGAGCTCCAGGGCAGGTTTCCTATCAGAGTAGAGCTTGCTTCGCTAGGTAAAGATGATTTTGTGAAAATACTGACGGAACCGTATAATGCATTGATTAAACAATATATAGCTTTACTCTCTACTGAGGACGTAGAGATTAATTTTACAACAGATGCTATAGATGAAATTGCTGATATAGCTGCATATGTGAATGACAAGACGGTAAATATTGGCGCAAGAAGGCTCCACACTGTTCTGGAAAAACTCCTCGAGGATATATCTTTTGAAGCCCCTGAGAAGAAAAACGGCAGATTAACCATAGACAGAGAATACGTCAAGGTCAAGCTCACCGAAATTGTTAAGGACGAGGATTTGAGCAGGTACATACTTTAAAATTGAACACAACATAATCAGGCAATTTTTAATGGGGGGTAGATGGAAAGCCTTCCTTTAGAGACAGATGAATTTTTTAGTATCCTGAACACTATTTTCTCAACCCTCAATGTTGATGAGATACTTACAAAAGTAGTCAGAGAGATTCAGTCGATCCTCAAAGCAGACAGATGCACCCTTTACCTAATTGACAGGGGAAATAATGAATTGTATTCAAAGGTCCTGCAGACCGACAATATTGTAGAGATACGTGTGCCTATAAAAAAGAGCAGCATTGCTGGTTATTCTGCTATAACAAAAAAGATTCTTAACATTAAAGATGCTTATGATGAGGCTGAATTATGTGCAGTTGACAGGGAGCTATGTTTTGACAGGAGATGGGACAAAGAGAGCGGATATAGAACAAGGAGTATATTGGTTATGCCTATCCCTGCGAAGACAGAGGGAGAGGTTATAGGTGTTTTTCAGGCACTGAACAAGCCCGGTGGATTCTCAGGTTCCGATCTCAAGATAATGGAACAGTTTTCATACTTACTGGACATAGCCCTTCATAATGCCCTTTTATACCAGGCAATAGAAGAAGAAAAGAGGCTGAAAGAATATATCCTTGATGATATTGAAGAGGGTGTCTGCATTCTGGATACAAAAAAGAGGATTCTTTCTGCGAGTAAATTTCTGGAGGTTATGAGTGGCATGCGATATCCTGTTCAGACAATGACAGGAGAGTCCTTTTTTGATCTCTTTCCAAATTTCACCAACACCCAGCTTGAAGAGAAGATCAACGAAGTCCTGATTTATGGTTTTAAGAGGGTAGCATTGTTAGAAGTGCTTGAGGTAAAAATCATCCCCTATCTTGATGATAAGGGCAGGGTGAAAAGGCTGATACTAATCTTTACCCCGTTAGAAAGAAAGTCTTTTTCTCATAGCAAGGGTAGGAGCGAAAGCCCCATCCGAACTTCCTGATGTGGTTTACGAGGATATAGTGATTGTAAGGAAGCCATCAGGCAAGAGTTTTGAAGAGCTTCTTATAGAAATGAAGCTCTTCACAAAAGAGAAACTCCAGGAGCTTTATGCGAGAGTTGTAAAGGAGAAGAAGAGCATTGAACAAATTCTCCTTGAGTCGGGTTTCTCAGAAGAGAAATTGGCTGTTGTGAGGGCAGCATATCTCGGTTACGAATTTGTTGATCTCAGTTCCTATCAAGAGCCATCCATAGAATTATTGAGGCATATTAAACCAGCCTATGCAAAGAATTATAAAGTATTGCCTGTCCAGTATGAAGGTGATGTCCTTACTATTGCCATGGTTGAGCCAAGGGATTTTATGGCATTGGATGAAGTAATCCGACTTTTAAGGGATGCAAAAATCAGAATAAGCGATGTGAAGGTGGTGATGACCACATCGAAGCAGCTCTCAGCAGCCGTTGATAAGTTTTATGCTACACCAAAGCAAGATGTTGAGATGAAGAGTATTCTGAGCCAGGTGGCTGAAAGTTTTAAACCTCAGGTGGAGGTTGCAAATGTAGCATGGGAAGATGCAACAGAGAATAGTGGCCCGATTGTGATAATTGCAAACAAGATTATTGAAGAGGCGTTTAAAAAGAGAGCCAGCGACATTCATCTCGAGCCAGCCCCGGATTATTTACGCATAAGATATCGCATAGATGGGGAGCTCTCAGAGGTTATGGTAGTGCCGAAATACGCACAGGATGCCCTGATAACAAGATTGAAGATCATGTGTGATATGAGAATAGATGAGAGGCGACAGCCTCAGGATGGAAGAATAGATTTCAGAAAATATAATCACGTCTCGACGATTGACCTACGTGTCTCTACTGTGCCAACACCCTATGGAGAAGATGTCGTAATGAGGATCCTTGACAAGAAGAGCCCCATCCTATCCTTCGATATGCTTGGCTTTAATGAACATAATATAAAATTGTATAAAGATGCTATAGGTTTGCCCTATGGTGTAATTCTCCATGTCGGTCCTACAGGGAGTGGAAAGACAACTGCCCTTTACACTGCCCTTAAATCTCTTGATACCCCTAATGTGAAAATAGTTACCGCCGAGGATCCTGTGGAGTATACCCTCGGAGGTAAGATAATCCAGAGCAACATTAATCCTCTTGCAGGATATACCTTTGCAAAGGCAATAAGGGCATTCATGAGGCACGACCCAGATATTATATTAATAGGGGAAATGAGAGACTTGGAGACAGCAAAAACCGCTGTTGAGGCATCACTTACAGGACATCTTGTCTTTTCTACCCTTCATACAAATGATAGTATTGGAACAGTGTCAAGGATAACAGAGATGGGCATAGAGCCATACCTTGTTGCAGATTCATTGCTTCTTGTATGTGCCCAGAGGCTTGTTAGGAGAATATGTACTAAGTGCAAAGAATCTTATATCGCAACTCCAGAAGAAGTCGAGTTAGCAAAAGGTGACATTAAACCAGGAACAACACTGCATAGAGGAAAAGGTTGCAAGTCCTGTGAGGGGATAGGTTATAAGGAGCGGGTAGGAATTTATGAAGTCCTTTCAATGAACAGGAGATTGAGAAACCTTCTGATAAGGGGATCGACTACTGATGAATTAAGGACAGCCGCCAAAGAGACAGGCATGAGTACATTAAGACAGGATGCCATAGAAAAGGCATTGGCTGGTGTTACAACCCTTGAAGAGGTTCTTGTAACTACCCTTGCAGAGCAGTAGGTTGAGGCATCATCATGAGTTCAATCTCTGGAAGCGATGATCAATATGCCTTGGAAGACAGTGCAAGTATTGCTGTCATAGGTGGTGGCCCTACAGGCTCTTTCTTCAGTATTTTTATATTAAAGATGGCAAAGATGGTTGGAAAGAAATTGAATGTAACCATCTTTGAACCAAAAGACTTTTCTAAAGACGGGCCAAGGGGGTGTAACCATTGCGGAGGTGTAATCTCAGAACTCCTTGTTCAGATGCTGGCTGTGGAAGGTATAAATCTCCCTGATTCAGTAGTCCAGAGAGGTATTAATTCTTATAAACTTCATACACATCTGGGAAGCGTTCAGATAGCAACACCATCATTTGAAAAAACTATAGCTACGGTCTACAGAGGGGGTGGACCAAAAGGCATAGTAGGAAGAGAAAAAGAGAGTTTCGATAATTATCTCCTTTATCAGGCAATTCAGGAAGGTGCTGTTCATAATTATGCCAGGATTGATGGAGTTGAATACAGGAATAAAAGACCAGTCCTCTTTTCACAGGGTCAAAAAATTCTTGAGGCTGACCTTGTAGTCGGGGCCTTTGGAGTGAATTCTCAAACAGCAAAAGTCTTTGAAGATATGGGATTTGGATACAAAAAGCCGGCTGCAGTCAGGGCTGCGATAGCAGAGATTGGCTTGGGAAAGAGCATAATATCTGAACATTTTGGTAATTCCATTCATCTTTTTCTCCTTCCTATTAAGGATATAAAGTTTGCAGCCATGATACCCAAAGGAACTTATATAACGTTATGCATGTTGGGAAAGAATTTGACTGCAGAGAAAGTAAAAGACTTTCTCAACCATTCTGTTGTTAAAAGCGTTTTACCGGAGACAATGAAATACGAGTTAAATTGTCGCTGTTTACCAAATCTGAATGTAGAGGCACCCAAAAAGCCCTTTACAGACAGAGTTGTTATCTGCGGAGATGCAGGATCTACAAGGCTTTTCAAGGACGGCATAGGTGCTGCCTATATCATGGGAAAGGCTGCAGCAAGAACTGCTGTATTTCAGGGTGTCAGTAGCTGGCATTTTAACAAGTATTATTATCCTGTTTATAAGAGCATAATTATTGATAATTATTATGGAAGATTTCTGTTTGCCGTAACAGATTTATATAAGAAAAATAAAGGCCTCTGTGAAGGGATGCTCGAAACAGTCAAAAAAGAGCAACTGGATATAAACGGCAGCAGGATACTGAGTTCTATCTTATGGGATGTCTTTACCGGGAATGAACGATATAAAAATATATTTTTCAGATCTCTCAATGCAAAGATGCAATTTACTCTGTTGGGAAAATTTACAAAATCTTTAGCAAGGAGTGTGTATGAAAGAAGGTGAACTCGGAAAGGTCTATTCAGACAGTGAAATCATCTTCAGGGAAGGTGAACAGGGTGATCGGATGTTTGTAATACAATCAGGCAGGGTAAAGGTAATAAAAGAGACACCTGCAGGAGAAATCGTAATTGCGATACTCGGAAACGGAGAAATTTTTGGAGAGATGGCGCTCTTCAGCAAGTCTCCCCGTTCTGCAACAGTTACTGCCTTAGGTGATGCAAGGATTCTGAGCATAGATAAGAAAAAGCTATTTTCTACGATAAGCAGTGATCCAACACTGGTGTTTAAACTCCTGGAGTCCATGAGCCACAGGTTGAGAACGATCAATGAGGAATTTACAAAATTAAAGAAGAGTAGATTAGATATCTTGCATGTATATACTGATGTTGATGAGACATGTGATCTTATCCTGGAAGAAGCAAGGAATATTATTTCGGCTGAAAATGGCTCTGTAATGCTTCTTGATGATGAAGGGAAAACCCTTTCCATAAAAGCTGCCTTTGGTTTGGAGTCAGAGCCAAAGGTAAAACTCTCTGTGGGAGAGGGAATTGCAGGTGATGTAATAAAAACTGGCAGAGCGGAACTGATCAATAAAGTTTTGCTGGATTCACGGTTTGTAAAAGGCTCAAAGCATATTGAATCTCTCCTATGTGTGCCCCTTAAGTATAAAGAACGTATTTTCGGGGTACTCAATATGAGCAACAGTTCTGAGAAGTTATTTACCCTGGATGACCTGAAGCTGTTTCATACCTTATCAATCACAGCGTCAATGGCTGTTCAAAATGCAATGAATTATTCCCATCTCAAGTATGCTACCGATGAAGTCATCAAACATGCTACGATGTTGGGGATGTGGTAAGCTTTTGCAACTTTAATTTATTTCTTGATTATATCGTATATAGTTTCGAGTGCCTGATCCAGTTTTTCTATATCTTTTGTGCCGCCCTGTGCCATTTCAGATTTGCCGCCGCCGCTTCCGCCTGAGATTTTTGTTATCTTTTTGATTATCTCTCCTGCATGATATTTATCTTTAAGGTCTTTTGTAACCATACAGACAATGGCAGCTTTAGCATCTGATACTGATGAGGCAAGAATAATACCGGAACGGAGACGGTCTTTTATATTATCTGCTAAATGGCGTAGGTCCTCTGGGTTGAGGCCATCGTATCTGATCTTGACAACCTTTACTCCATTAAGCTCTTTAGCCTCATTTAATGCCTCTGATATCACGTCTTTCGAGCTGGTTTTCAGTTTCTGAACTTCTTTTTCAAGAGATTTTATATCGTTTAGAAGTTTCTCTGCTTTCTCTACTGGATTTTCAGTCTTCAATAAAGACTTGAGAATATCGATCTCTGATTTCTTCTGTCTGAAATAAAGCAGGGCAGTATTTCCTGTCAAAGCCTCAATCCTTCTGATACCTGAAGCAACACTACTTTCTGAGAGGACAACAAATAACCCTATGTCACCTGTTGCCTCGCAATGAGTTCCGCCGCAGAGTTCAGAGGAATAATTAGGTATGCTTACAACACGGACAGTCTTGCCGTATTTTTCACCGAACAGGGCTGTAGCTCCTGATTCAATAGCTGTCTTTATATCCATAACAGATGTTTTAATAGGGAGGTTCTCTAAAATCTTATCATTTACAAGGTTCTCAACAGTCTGTATCTCATTTTCTTCAAGGGCAGAAAAATGTGTAAAATCAAAACGGAGCTTTTCAGAGGAGACAAGAGAACCAGCCTGTTTCAGATGGTCTCCAAGGACTGATCTCAGGGCTGCCTGCAGGAGATGGGTTGCAGTATGATTCCTCATGGTGGCTTTTCTTTTTTCAGCATCAACCCTGCACTTTACTTTATCCCATACCCGGATCTTACCTTTTTTTATGTTGATAATATGTGAATGAAAACCATCGAGGGGTTTTTTAGTGTCCAGTACCATGGCTTTAAAATGTTCTCCTGTTATATAGCCTGTATCACCAACCTGGCCGCCTGATTCACCATAGAAAGGTGTCTTATCAAGAAAGACCTCAACTTCTTCACCTTCAAATGCTTCTTTTATCAGTTTACCATCCTTCAGGATAGACTTTATAACAGATTCAGATTCCAAAGTTTCATAGCCAATAAATTCTGTCTCCCCTATTTCTGAGATTAATTCCCGGTAAATGGAAGCCACTGCCTCTTCTTCTCCAATCCATGAAGCCCTTGCCCTTTCCCTCTGTATATCCATCTCCCTGTGGAATGCATCTTCGTCAATTCGTAATCCAGCATCCATCGCAATATCACGTGCAAGGTCAAGAGGAAAGCCAAAGGTATCATAGAGTTTAAAAATCTCTTCTCCCGGAATAATAACACCGCCTTCCCTTTTAACCCTTGACAGAATTTCGTCAAATATCGTCATCCCCATTTCGATTGTCTTTGCAAATCTTTCCTCTTCTATCTTCAGGAGTTTTTCTGTTCTTTCACGTTCATCTACAATCTCTGGATAGATTTTTCCCATTTCACCGGTAACAGCATCAATCAATTTATAGAGGAATGGTTCATGCACATTCAGGAGCCTTGAATGTCTTGATGCCCTGCGAATGATTCTCCTGAGCACATAACCCCTGCCTTCGTTTGAGGGCATAAGTCCTTCCGAGATAAGGAAGACAATACCCCTTATATGGTCTGCGATAACTCTCATCGAGGTATCTGTGTCCTTGTTTTTTCCATAAGTTGTTTTCGCATAAAATTCTATTGCTTGCAGAATCAGCCTGAAGATATCTGCATCAAAATTATTGAGTTTCCCCTGAAGCACTGCAGAAATCCTCTCAAGACCCATCCCTGTATCAATACTCGGTTTTGGCAAAGGAGTCAGCTCACCCGATGCATCCCGGTTGTACTGCATAAAAACGAGATTCCAGAGTTCGAGGAATCTGTCACACTCGCAACCAACAGCACAATCTGGCCTGCCACATCCCACGTGGCTTCCCTGGTCTATGATTATCTCTGAGCATGGACCGCATGGGCCAATGTCTGCCATCTGCCAGAAGTTATCATTAGCACCAAGCCTTACTATTCTCTCATCAGGGACTCCCACTAATTCAGACCAGAGTTTCGCAGACTCATCATCTTCCTGGTAGATTGAGACCCACAATTTGTCCTTGGGCAGTTTGAACCACTCTGTTAAGAGCTCCCAGGCAAAGATGATGGCCTGTTTTTTAAAATAATCACCAAAGGAAAAATTTCCGAGCATCTCAAAAAATGTATGATGTCTCGCAGTATGCCCCACATTTTCAAGGTCACTGTGTTTTCCACCAGCCCTCAAGCACTTCTGGCATGAAGCTGAACGGCTATAAGGACTTTTTTCCAACCCGAGAAAGAATGTCTTGAACTGGACCATTCCTGCATTTACAAAGAGAAGGGTAGGGTCTTGTCTTGGAATAAGTGGAGAGCTCGGGACAATTGCATGTTCCTTGGATCGAAAATATTCGAGGAAGATTTTTCTTATCTCTTCACTTTTCATAAATCTATTTTATTGCAGGGTCATTTGATAGCATCTCTGTTATCTTTCCATCTGTAAAAATGAGTCTGGTCTTGAAAACTCCTACAAATTTTCCATAGACCCATTCTTCCCGGTTCTTGCCGTCTTCGGTGGGTACAAGGACTATTACTGAATCAGGAGCACCCCAGGCGTATCTGACCTGAGATTGTGTCATGCCAAGAGTGACCGCGCCGTTTCTTATATGTTCCTGGACATCAATTGGAAAACCTCTTATCTCATCTTCTGAGTATCTTACTGATTTTGTACAACCTGCCTCTAATAGAACTAATAAAGATAGAACCAGGAAAATAGCCTTTTTCATCTTCAATCCTCCTTTAAATTATTTTCTTTTAATAAAACTTTTATTGTCTCATAAGAATAACCTTTTCTTAGAAGAAGGGCATAAAGCCTTCTCTTTATTTTTTCCGGTGAATAATTTTTTAAAGTCCTCATCTTCCTGTCAATAAGCTTTTTGGCATTCTCTCTGTCTTGCTTTTCATCGTAGATGAGTGTCCTGTCAACAATCTCTTTCGGTATGCCCCTCGCAAGCATAAATCTCCTCGCACTGCCTTGACTGAGGAATTTTGTTGTTATTGCCTTTCTTTTCAGGTCCTCAGCTAATGCCAGGTCATTGATGAGACCTGTATGCTGAAGATGGTTTATTGCAGAGGAAGCCACATGTTCAGGGAACCCCCTCATTTTCAGCCTCTCCTGCAGTTCCCTTATGCTTCTACCTCTATAGCTCAGGAGCTTCAGGGCATACTGCCTTGCCTTATCGTGTAAACTTCCCGATTTTGGGCTTTTCTTCTGCTTTGGGTTGAGAAAGCTCCTGGAATGTAAGGTCGCTTGCTGCCTGGATGCCTTTTGCCCTGAGGGCGAAGTCATCAGGGTTCGATGCTGTTCTAAGCGCTTCTTCATATGTTATGAGTTCGGACTTATAGAGGCCAAAAAGAGATTGGTCAAAGGTTTGCATGCCATAGTGTATAGCTCCCTGTGCAACTACTTCAGGAATTAATTTTGTTTTGTCCGGGTCGAGGATACAATCTTTTACCGTTCCTGTTGCTATGAGGACTTCGACGGCTGGAACCCTGCCTTTCCCGTCTGCCTTTGGTATAAGTCTCAGAGATATGATACCTCTCAGCACTGATGCAAGCTGGATCCTCACCTGTTTGTGTTGATAGGGAGGAAATACTGCGATAACTCTGTTGATTGTCTCAGTAGCATCGATTGTATGCAGGGTGCTTAAGACGAGATGGCCTGTCTCTGCAGCTACCAGCACTGTCTGGATTGTCTCGAAATCACGCATCTCCCCGACAAGAATTACATCAGGGTCTTGTCTGAGGGCCTGTCTCAGGGCCTTACTGAAGGATTCGGTATCAGACCCTATCTCTCTCTGGTTTACAATACTTCTTTTGTCCCTGTGTGCATATTCTATAGGGTCTTCTATGGTCATGACGTGTTTTGTTTTACTTGCGTTTATCAAATCTACCATTGAAGCAAGGGTTGTTGTTTTTCCACTACTGGTAGTCCCTGTGACGAGAACTAAACCTCTTTCTTCTAAAGCAAGCTGTTTGATGACCTCCGGAAGGTTTAATTCCTCAAAGGTGGGAATCTTTGTAGGGATGAACCTGAAGACGATCCCTACAGCTCCCCTTTGAACAAAGACATTGCACCTGAATCTTCCAAGCCCCGGGACACTGTAAGCAAAATCGGCATCTTTCTTTTTCTTGAATATCTCAACCTGCTCAGGTGTCATAACAGAGGAGGCAATCTTCATTGCTTCTTCAGGGGTTATCCTTTCTTCTGATGTAAGAGGTGTAAGTTCTCCATTGATCCTCAGCACCGGCATGGAACCTGCTTTTATATGAAGATCCGAAGCCTCCATGGAATGGGCCTTTCTCAAAAGTTCAATGATATCCATACTTATCTCCTTAAGTTGTGGAATTCTATAATCTTCTTTTCTATCTCTTTTGCGACTTCTATATTATTTTTCAGAAATTCTTTTGTATTTTCCCTTCCCTGGCCGATTCTGTTTCCTCCGTAACTATACCATGCACCTGATTTTTCGATGATGCCTTTGTCAGCACCCAGGTCAACAATCTCGCCAAAACGGGAAATCCCTTCATTGAAATATATATCAAATTCAGCCTGCTTAAAAGGAGGAGCTACCTTATTCTTTACTACCTTTACCCTGACCCTTCCGCCTATGACTTCCTGATTTTCCTTTATATTTTCTATTCTCCTTATATCAAGCCTGATGGAAGAGTAGAATTTTAGTGCTGTTCCGCCTGTAGTGGTCTCAGGATTACCAAACATTACACCTATCTTCATTCTAATTTGGTTGATGAATATGACTGTTGTCAGTGATTTGGAAATTGCAGCTGAAAGCTTCCTGAGGGCCTGGCTCATCAGCCTCGCCTGAAGACCCGGGAGGGAATCACCCATCTCTCCTTCTATCTCTGCCCTGGGCACAAGGGCAGCAACTGAATCAATTGCGATTATATCAACAGCTCCGCTTCTTACCAGGGCCTCTGCAATCTCAAGGGCTTGCTCACCAGTATCGGGCTGTGATACAAGAAGGTCTTCTACTTTTACACCGAGTTTTTGCGCATAACTTGTGTCAAGGGCATGTTCTGCATCAATAAAAGCTGCATTGCCCCCGGCTATCTGTGCTTGTGCAATAACACCCAAAGCCAGTGTTGTTTTCCCAGAGGATTCAGGGCCGAATATCTCTATTACTCTGCCCCTCGGAAGCCCGCCAATACCCGTCGCAATATCAAGAGACAAGGAACCGGTAGGTATTACCTGAAGTCCTTCGGTAACTCCTTCCGCTCCAAG
>Ga0315281_10005846_pt1 | contig 17553 bp, 16 predicted proteins | sample YL17G07_0_MG_FD_204540 | JGI IMG/M metagenome (GOLD analysis project Ga0315281, IMG submission 204540) | Sediment microbial communities from Yellowstone Lake, YNP, Wyoming, USA - YL17G07_0 | ecosystem: Environmental > Aquatic > Freshwater > Lake > Sediment | place: USA: Wyoming | collected...
GCCTTGTCTTCGATCCGCCGCGTCAGATACATCACGTAGGGTGGCGCCCCGGCGCCAAACAACGTACCCATGGTGCCGCAGAGCAGCCCGGCAACCGGCGCCCAGCCGCGCGCAATACGCCGCCGCCCCGAAGGCTTGTAGAACTGCGTTGCCGCATAAACGAGCGTGAACACCCCGATTGCGGCCATCAGCGATGTGCGCGGCAAGCTCACCAACAACGTCACTCCCAACGCTGCGCCGATGGCCGTGAAAGGCATCATCCACGCCACTTCCGCGCGATCCGTATCGCGGTGGAATTTCGTGCCGAGCGCCAGTGCGGCCGCAAAATCGAGTACCACCAGCATCGGCAGCAGCTGCGCCGGCGCGGCGACGTGCAACAAAAGCGGCACCGTGATGAGCGACGCGCCGAAGCCCGATACGCCGAACATGAAATAGCCGGTGAAAATCGCCGGCAGCGCGACCATCCAGAACTCCGCGCTGGCTAACATGTGCGGCTGCAAGCAGCCATCAGCGGCGCAGTGACCGGCGCAGCAATGATGAGGGGGTGCGGCCCGAATGGGATGGTCATCAATGAAAATGCCGGTCGAACGGCGGCGATTGCGGTCCGTTCCAACCGGCGTATTTAGCCCGGCGCGTTGCGCCCGGCGTTAAACTATGTTCAGGTGCTCGATGCCGGACATCACATCCTTTTCCTTAGATGATTTGCTGTTCAACTTGATGTTCAGACGCAGCTCGTTGACCGAGTCGGCGTTGCGCAACGCATCCTCGTAGCTGATATCGCCCGACTCGTAAAGATCGAACAGCGCCTGGTCGAACGTCTGCATGCCGAGTTCGCGCGACTTGGCCATGATATTTTTGATTTCGTGCACCTCGCCCTTGAAAATCAAATCCGAAATCAGCGGCGAATTGAGCAGGATCTCGATCGCCGCGCGGCGCCCTTTGCCGTCCCGGGTCGGCACCAGGCGTTGCGCGATCAGCGCCTTGATGTTGAGCGAGAGGTCCATCAGCAGCTGCGCTTTGCGCTCCTCGGGGAAGAAGTTGATGATACGGTCAAGCGCCTGGTTGGCGCTGTTAGCGTGCAGCGTGCCCATCGCCAGGTGGCCGGTCTCGGCGAACGCGATCGCATGCTCCATCGTTTCCTTGTGGCGGATCTCGCCGATCAGGATTACGTCCGGCGCCTGGCGCAAAGTGTTGTGCAACGCGTTCTCCCATGAGTCGGTGTCGACGCCGACTTCGCGCTGGGTGATCACGCAGTTCCTGTGCTCGTGCACGTATTCGACCGGGTCTTCGATGGTGATGATGTGGCCGTAGCTGTTCTCGTTGCGATGGCCGATCATCGCCGCCAGCGACGTCGATTTGCCGGAGCCGGTGCCGCCGACGAAGATGATGAGCCCGCGCTTGCTCATCATCACGTCCTTCAATACCGGCGGCAGCCTCATGTCGTCGAATTTCGGGATGGCCGTGGTGATTGTCCGCATCACGATACCGACGCGCTGCATCTGCACGAATGCATTGACCCGGAAGCGGCCGATACCGGCCGGGCTGATGGCGAAGTTGCACTCCTTGGTTGCTTCGAACTCCGCCGCCTGCTTGTCGTTCATTATTCCGCGCGCCAGATCCGAAGTCATCTGCGGCGTCAGCGTCTGATTCGATACCGGCGTCATCTTGCCGTCGACCTTGAACGCCGGCGGGAAACCCGCGGTGATGAACAAGTCCGATGCCCGCTTGCTGAGCATCGCGCGCAGCAGGTTGTGCATAAATTGAACTGCCTGATCACGATCCATAATTGACTCCCGGGTTACAGCGAAAAACGCCTTCCTGCGACACCAAAATCGACCTGATATCTTACTTGAAATTGTCCTTGTTGACGGCCTTGCTGCGCGCCTCCTCGACCGACACGATATTGCGCTTGACCATTTCCTGCAGGTTCTGGTCGAGCGTCTGCATACCGAGGGCCGAGCCGGTCTGAATCGCCGAGTACATCTGCGCGACCTTGGCCTCGCGTATCAGATTGCGTATCGCGGGCGTGCCGATCATGATCTCGTGCGCCGCGGCGCGGCCGGAACCGTCCTTGGTCTTGAGCAACGATTGCGAAATAACCGCGCGCAACGACTCCGACAGCATCGCACGCACCATTTCTTTTTCTTCCGCCGGAAACACGTCGATGATACGGTCGATGGTCTTGGCGGCGGAGCTGGTATGCAGCGTGCCGAACACCAGGTGGCCGGTCTCGGCGGCGGTCATGGCAAGGCGTATGGTCTCGAGGTCGCGCATCTCGCCGACCAGGATAACATCCGGGTCTTCGCGCAGCGCCGAACGCAGCGCATTGGCGAACGACAGCGTGTGCGGCCCGATCTCGCGCTGGTTGATCAGGCATTTCTTCGATTCGTGCACGAACTCGATCGGGTCCTCGACGGTGAGTATGTGGCCGTATTCCTCTTCGTTTTTATGATTGACCATCGCCGCCAGCGTCGTCGATTTGCCCGACCCGGTCGGGCCCGTCACCAGCACCATGCCGCGCGGCAGATCGGAAATTTCCTTGAATATTTTCGGCGCCTTCAGGTCCTCCAGCGACAATATCTTGGATGGGATCGTCCGCATCACCGCGGCCGCCCCCCGCTGCTGCACGAAAGCGTTGACGCGAAAACGCGCGAGGTTGGGGATTGCGAACGAAAAGTCGCACTCGAGATTTTCCTCGTAGAACTTGCGCTGCCCGTCGTTCATGATGTCGTACACCATGCCGTGCACGTCCTTGTGCTCCATGGACGGCAGATTGATGCGGCGCACGTCGCCGTGCACGCGGATCATGGGCGGACAACCCGATGAAAGATGGAGGTCGGAGGCCTTATTCTTGACGACAAATGCGAGCAGCTCGGAGATGTCCATTATAATTTCCTCATTTGAGCGGGCTTGTGGGCAGCGGAAGGGGTGCGCCGAGACGCCAGCAAATTCAGATGAGCCCCCCAATAATTGCTTGAAATTATGGACACAATCGGCGTCAACTTGCAAGCAGTGAAACAGCGCATCGAAAATGCGGCCCGTGCCTGCGGCCGCGAGCCCGCGGCGGTTGGTTTGATTGCCGTCAGCAAGACGTTCGGCGCTGACGCCGTCGCCACCGCGCATCGGCACGGCCAGCGCGCGTTTGGCGAAAACTACGTGCAGGAAGCGGTCGCCAAAATGGCCGAACTGTCTGGCCTGGCCCTCGAGTCGCGCGTCGAGACCGCGCGTGATGAAAGAAATAGCATTTCGATCGACGCGCGCGGCCCCACCGCCGGGGTCGCATCCCCAAAGGGGCCCCTGCTCCGCCCTCTGGAGTCACGCATCGCGCCAGCACACCGCGAGTTCGATCTGACATCGGGCGATGCGCGCGGCCCCTCCGCCGGGGTCGCATCCCCAAAGGGGCCCCTGCTCCGCCCTCTGGAGTGGCACTTCATCGGCCCGATTCAGAGTAACAAGACGCGCGCGATTGCGGAGCGTTTCGACTGGGTGCACAGCGTCGACCGCCTTAAAATTGCGGAACGCCTGTCTGCGGCGCGGCCAGCCGGCTCCGCTGCGCTGCAAGTCTGCGTCCAGGTCAACATCGGCGATGAAAGCACCAAAAGCGGCGTCGCGCCCGCCCGGGTCCCAGAACTCCTGCGTGCGGTGGCGGCTTTGCCCCGCCTCAAACTGCGCGGACTGATGGCCATTCCACCAGCGAGCGGAGATCCCGCGCAACAGCGTCGTTACTTCGCGCAACTGCGGCGGCTCAAAAACGAAATGGAAGCCAAGGGTATCGGACTTGACACGCTGTCGATGGGAATGTCGGACGACCTCGAAGCGGCGATTGCGGAAGGCGCGACACTGGTGCGTGTGGGCACCGCGATTTTCGGGCCAAGGACAGTGAGGGATGAAGGAGTGAAGGAGTGAAGGTTTGTTGCCTTGCGGTTAATATGCGGGTTGCGCCCTTCCCCCTTCACGCATTCGCTCATTCACTCCTTCACCAGGTTAATACATGAACATCACGTTTATTGGCGGCGGCAACATGGCGGGCGCCATCATCGGCGGGCTTGTCCGCCAAAACATCGACGCCAGGCTCATTAACGCCGTGGAGGTGGTTCCCGAGCTTCGCGAACAACTTGCCCAGCGCTTTGGAATAGTCGCGTTCGCCGGCATCGAACAATTGCCGGTCGTTGGAGACGTCGTGGTTGTGGCGGTCAAGCCTCAGCAAATGCGCGCTGCCGTCCAGCCGCTGGCTTCCAGGCTCCGCAACCAGACGGTGCTGAGTATCGCGGCTGGAATCAGGGTTGCCGACCTGTCGCGCTGGCTCGGCGGTTACAGTCGCATCGTTCGCTGCATGCCCAATACCCCGGCACTGATCGGCGCCGGTATCACCGCGGCCTATGGGACGCCGGCGATCACGCCCATTGAGCGGAATGCGGTAGAGCACGTTTTGAAAGCGATCGGGAAATTCATCTGGGTCGAAAACGAAATGCTGCTCGACCCCGTAACCGCGGTCTCCGGCAGCGGGCCGGCCTACGTGTTCTATTTCATCGAAGCGCTGCGCGACGCAGCGGTGGAACTTGGCCTGTCCGCCGATGCGGCCGCCAAACTCGCCGTCGAGACTTTTCTGGGAGCGGCGAAACTGGCCGAGCAAAGCGGCGAGGACGTTGTCGCGCTGCGTGCACGCGTAACTTCCAAAGGCGGCACCACCGAGCGCGCCATCGGCAGCATGGATACCGACCAGATCAAACAGCACATCATCCGGGCGGTGCGCGCTGCGGCACAACGCTCGCGCGAGCTCGGTGACGAGCTGGGCAAGGATAAAACGTGATTGCGCAAGCGGCGATATTTCTGATCACCACGATCGGAGAGCTGTTCACGCTCGCCCTGCTGCTGCGTTTCATACTGCAATTGCTGCGCGCGCCGGCACGCAACCAGTTGTCCGATTTCCTGAATGCGCTCACCAATTTCCTGGTGCGGCCGGCCCGGCGCGTAATTCCCGGCTTGTGGGGGCTCGACCTTGCCACCCTCGTGCTGGCGTGGTTGACCGAGGTCTTGCAAACCTGGGCCGTGCTGATGATCAAGGGCTACGAGTTCGGCCCGGCGGTCGGCGTCGCCCTGGTCGCATTGGCTGCACTAGCCGCAGTCCAGCTCGTGAAAATTCTGATTTATGTTGTGATGTTTGCAGTCGTATTGCAGGCGGTGCTGAGCTGGGTCAATCCGTATAGTCCGCTGGCGCCGCTGCTCGCGAGCGTGACGCGACCGTTTCTGCGCCCGTTTCAGAAGATGGTGCCGCCGATCGCCAATGTCGACCTCTCCCCGCTTATCGTGCTGATCATTTGCCAATTGCTGCTGACAGCACCGCTGGTATGGCTTGAAACGCTGGCCGTTCGGCTGCTGTAAACGCGGACTCATGATGAGTTGGTACCGCCTTGACCCGGCGCAACGCCGGGTTACCCTTACGCTCCACATTCAGCCCAATGCACGGGTTACGGCGGTAGCCGGCAGGCACGGCGATGCTCTGAAGATCCGAATCGCCGCGCCAGCGCTCGATAACAAGGCCAATGCGGCCCTGATTGACTTTCTGCATCAATGGTTTAAGCTTCCGTCCTCGCGCATCAGGATCAAGCAAGGCACGCGCGGGCGGCGTAAAATCGTTGAACTCGACTGCCCTGTCGCCGGAATCGAAATCCTCCTTGCCAGCATGGAGTCCGCATGCCCAGTCAAATTGAACAACGCATAGCCCAGTTCACCGAATGGCGCGTAAAACTCGTCGCTGCCATCGACGAATTCCGCGTCTGGCAGGATACCTACGGCCAGGCCGATATCGAGCAGACATTGCGCATCTACGATCTCGTCGAAGGACTGCGCAATGACCGCATTCGCCTTGCCTTCCTCGGCGAATCGGCGGAGGACAAAATCGGCCTGATTAACGCGCTGCTGTTTTGCGACCTGCCCGGCGGGCTGCTGCCGCTGGGGCCCGGCAGCGAGTATCTGTGTCCAACAGAAATTTTTCACGACCCGAGCGAGGCGCCTTACGTGCGGGTGCTGCCGATGGATACACGCAAAAGGCCGGATAGCATAGCCTCGCTGCGGCGCAGCCCGATCGAATGGATCACGATGCGGCTGAACGTCGACGCTCCCGAATCGATCGCCGAAGCAATGCGCAGCCTGGTCGAATCGCGCACCGTCGGCATCGACGAAGCGAAATCGCTCAATCTGACAAATGTCGAGCGCAGCGGTGATGCGGTATCGATCCCGGCGTGGCGTTACGCGCTGATCAATATGCCGCATCCCATGCTGAAAAGCGGCCTTATAGCGCTCTACGGCCCGGGCCTGCAAATGTTGTCGGCGGAACCGGAAATTGCGCTGCGCATGACTTCGAGCGCGCAGTCGCTGCTGATGGTGCTGGGCAGCGAGCTGACCCCGGCGGCGCATGACGTGTGGAAGCAATTCGCGCATAGCTCGCAAGCCCACAAGTTCGTGGCCCTCGATACGGGCGCCGGCGCCAATCTGAGCGCGGTCGGGCGCGTGTCGCAAACGCTGGGGATCCCGGTGTCCAACGTGTTCCCGATCGCGATCAAACAGGCGGTCGCCGAACGCCTCGCAGGGAACGCGAAGCCCGAACATGCCGCCGGCTTGGAACGGCTCGAGCATATGCACGCGGAAAAGCTGGTACCTGAACGGCAGGCGCTGCTGCTCACCTCGGTCGCCAAGGAAATCGGTCCGCTGGTGCAGTCGGCGCGGCAGGCGGTCGCCGCGCGTTTTATCGCGACCATCAAGGAAATACAGGATTTGACCTCAACGTCCGGCAAGAACCGCAGCGTCGCGCAGGACATGCTGACGCGGCTTGAGGCCGAGCGCAAGAATTACCAGAAAAGCGTCGCCGCATTCAACGTCACCTACTCGGACCTGATGGCCAAGGGCCAGGAACTGCTGGCGACACTCCACGATGACCGCATAGAAGAAATCCTGACCCACGACAAGGAGTTCATCGAAGGCGCGTGGACCACCGCCGGCATGTGGAAAAGCATGAAGGGCCTGTTTGCCTATTTTTCGCAGCAGGTCGAGAAGATTCTCAACTATGCAGTCAGGCTCAAAGAAGCGGTGGACGGCGTCTACCAGAGCTTTCACGAGAATTTCGGGCTTGCCAAACTGAGCCCGCCGCCGCTCACTCTGGCAAAGCATCTCGAGGCGATGCAGGCGATGGAAGAAAACGCGCGCAGCTTCTGCCACGACGCCATCAATATCGCAACTTACAAGGACTTCATGGTGAAGAAGTTCTACGACGGCCTGGTCGAGGAAGCCCGCCAGCAATTCGAGCTGACCCGGCTTGACACCGAGCACTGGCTGCGCGGTGCGCTCGGGCCGCTTAACCGCCAGATCATGGAGCAGCAAAACCTGATGTTGAAACGCGTCGAGAACCTGCGCAACCTGAAGGACAACATGACCTCGGTGCAGGAACGGCTCAAGCAGCTTGATCAGCAGCGTGCTTCGCTCAAGAAGCAGGGCGAGCAGCTCGATCACCTGCGCGCCGATCTCGCGTTGAGCACGGGCGCGCCTGTTCCCGCGAAAACCGCGGGCGAGGAAAAATCCCCGGCCACAAAATAGGGCCCCCGCAATTGCCGCGACGCGGGCGATGGACGTTCGCGCCGCCGGCACTTTCAGCTGCCGGATTGCTGATCGTTACATCAGCACGATATCGAACTGCTCCTGGTTATACTGTGACTCGACCTGCAGCGATACCGGCTTGCCGATGAAATCCGACAGCATGGCGAGTCCCTGCGACTCCTCATCGAGAAACAGGTCGATCACCTGCTGCGAGGCCAGAATGCGGTATTCGCGAGCGTCGAACTGGCGCGCCTCGCGCAGGAGTTCACGCAGGACCTGGTAGCACACCGTCTGCGCAGTCTTGAGCTCGCCACGCCCTTCGCATACCGGGCATGGCTCGCACAGCACGTGCGCGAGGCTCTCGCGCGTGCGCTTGCGCGTCATCTCAACCAGCCCCAGCTGGGTGAACCCGTTTACCGTCATGCGCGTGCGGTCGCGCGCGAGGGCCTTGCGAAATTCGTTGAGCACTGCATTTTTGTGCTCTTCGTTGTCCATGTCGATGAAATCGATGATGATAATGCCGCCCAGGTTTCGCAGCCGCAGTTGGCGCGCAATCACCTGCGCGGCCTCGAGGTTGGTTTTGAAGATCGTGTCATCGAAGCTGCGGCCGCCGACAAAGCCTCCCGTGTTGACATCGACGGTGGTCAGGGCTTCGGTCTGGTCGATAATCAGATAGCCGCCGGATTTCAGGGCAACCCGCCGCGCCAGCGCCCTTTCGATCTCTTCCTCGACGCCATGCAGATCGAACAGCGGCCGCTCGCCGGTATAGTGCTCGATCCGCTCGGCGACATTGGGCATGAATTCGAGCGCGAATGCCCGGACCTTCTGGAAAGTTTCGCGCGAATCGATCACGATGCGCACCGTGTCATCGTTGACGAAATCGCGCAGCACCCGCAAACTCAGATCCAGGTCCTGATAAAGCAGCGCGGTCGGCGCGGCGACGCGTGCCTTGTCCTGTATGTCCTTCCACAGCTTGCGCAGATACTCGACATCCGCGAGCAGTTCGCGGTCGTTTGCCGATTCCGCCATGGTACGAATAATGAAACCTCCGGTCACATCGGGCGGCAAGAGCTGCTGCAGCTTGTCGCGCAATTGCTGCCGCTCTTCCTCGTCTTCGATGCGCTGTGAAATGCCGATGTGGGACTCCTGCGGCAGGTGAACCAGCAGCCTCCCGGCGAGGCTGCCCTGGGTGGATAGCCGGGCGCCCTTGCTGCCGATCGGGTCCTTGACCACCTGGACCAGCAGGTTCTGCCCCTCGGCAAGCAGGCGTTCGATCGGCCTGGTTTGTTCGCCGTTCTGGCGGTGACCCCAGATATCGGCAACGTGCAGGAAGGCAGCGCGGCCGCCGCCGATATCGACAAACGCAGACTGCATGCCCGGCAACACGCGGACCACGCTCCCCATGTAAATGTTGCCGACCAGCCCGCGCGCCGAAGCGCGTTCGACGTGTACTTCCTGCACGACGCCCTGCTCGATCACCGCAACGCGTGTCTCCTGCGGCGTGACGTTGATCAGGATTTCTTCAGTCAAGCTGGCCTCGGCGCAAAAAACAAATTGGCATTGAAACGCCGCAGCAACTCCGCGGTTTCGTATAACGGCAGGCCCATGATCCCCGAATAGCTGCCGCTGATCGCACGCACGAAAACCGCCGCGCGACCCTGGATCGCATAGGCGCCGGCCTTGTCGAGCGGCTCGCCGGTTTCGACATAACGCCGGATTTCGCCGTCTTCCAGCTCGCGGAATTCCACAGCAGACGTCGATAACGCGGCCTCAAGATGATCCCCGCGCGCCACCGCGATCGCGGTCAGCACCTGGTGCGTCCGGCCTGACAGCAGCCGCAGAATTTGCTGGGCGTGTTCGGCGTTGTCGGGCTTGCCAACGATATCGCCTTCGAGCACGATGGTGGTATCGGCGGCCAACACCGGGCCCGCGGGCAGCCTGCGCATTACGACTTGGCGCCATCCCGCCGCGGCCTTGGCCGACGCGATCCGCATTACATAGTCGACCGGCGCTTCCTCCGCCAGCGGCGCCTCGTCGACATCGACACCGCGCTGCCGATCCGCGCGCATCAACAGCAAATCGAACGCGATGCCGGCTTGCTTCAGCAATTCACGCCGGCGCGGGCTGCGCGATGCAAGATAAATGCGCGAGGGGTGAGGCGAGAGGGGTGAGGCGGAGGTACTACCCGCGGCGCGAAGCGCCTTTTCCTCCTCACTCCTCACTCCTTACTCCTCACTGTCTGTGATACGGATGCCCTGCCAGCAACGATACGGCCCGGTAGAGCTGCTCGGCGAGTATGACCCGGCACAATCCGTGCGGCAAGGTCAGCGGGGACAGCGCGAGCAGCAGATCGGCGTCCTGCTGCAATCCGCGCGCGGTGCCGTCGGCGCCGCCGATCACAAACGCGACGTCCTGACCGTCCTGCTTCCAGCGCTCGATGCGGCGCGCAACATCCGCAGTGGCAAACGGTTTGCCACGCTCGTCGAGCACTACCTTATAACAGCGTGGCGGCAACGCGGCGCGGATGCGCTCGGCCTCAGTTGCCAGCCATTGCTGGGCCGATTTTTCGCCTGTTCCAGAACGCGCGGCCGGCTTGACTTCGAGCAACTCGATGCGGCATTCGCGCGGCATGCGTTGTGCATACTCGCTGAAGCCGGCGTCGATCCATGCCGGCATCTTGCGCCCCACCGCAATCACCAGGAATTTCATTCGCGCAAGGCGCTGCTACGACCGCGCGTCAGCCGTGCGCCGCAGCGGCAGGGCGGCAGTGCCGCCCCACAACTCCTCGAGGTTGTAATACTGCCGGATTGCAGGTTGCATGATGTGAACGACGATGGCACCAAGGTCTATCAATATCCAATCGCCGCCCTCGACGCCTTCGACGCCGTGAACGGTAGCCCCGAGCGCTTTGAGTTTTTCCTGCACATTATTGGCGAGCGCCCTGTTTTGCCGCGTTGACTCTCCGCTCGCCACGATCAGTTTGTCGAACAGCGCCGTCATGCGGCGCACATCGAGCACCACAATATCGCGCCCCTTGATGTCTTCCAGCGCGGCGACTGCGGTGGCCACCATCTTATCGACTCTCATTCACCTCCTGCGTGACGTAAAGGTTGTGACTGCGAATATAGTCGAGAACCGGATCGGGAAGCAAATAACGCGGGCTGACGCCGCGCGCGAGCGAGTCGCGGATCATCGACCCTGAAATGTCGAGCGCGGCGATTGCCTGCGTCGCGATGCCGCCGGCCGGCGCCAAATGCACCGCAAACGGCTGCAGCATCAGCCGCGCTTCATATTCCCGCGCCAACGGTTGCGGCATGCGTTCAGGCCAGGATTCAGGCGGGAAGCCCGGCCGATGCGCGACCACGATGTGGGCGAGCCCGAACAATTCCCGCCAGCGGTGCCAGGTCGCAAGCTCGAGAAACGCGTCGGCGCCAAGCAGCATGCAAAGCGGACGCATTGCGCCGGCTTCGCGCCGTAATTCGGTCAGCGTATCGACGCTGTAGCCGGGACCGCTGCGCCTGATCTCGCGGTCATCGACCGTAAAAAGAGGATTACCGGCAACGGCAAGGCGCACCATCTCGAGCCGTTGCTGCGCGGTTACCTGCGGCGCCGCGCGGTGCGGCGGCATGCCGGCGGGCACGATGCGCACTTCAGCCATGCGCATCGACTCGGCCAGCTCCTGCGCCAGCCGCAGATGTCCATAGTGTATCGGGTCGAACGTGCCGCCGAGGATGGCGATAGGCGCGATTGACATGCGTCAATAGTCCCCGTGAAGAGTAAGGAGTAAGGAGTGAGGAGTAGAGCGCGCTAATCCTGGCGGATGCTTCATGCGCCCCACGCGTTGCTCCTCACAGAACCAATCGCCGGATGTCGGACAGCACATTGCTCAGGAAGGCGATAAAGCGCGCGCCCTGTGCGCCGTCAATCACGCGATGATCGTACGACAGCGACAGCGGCAGCATCAGCCGTGGCACGAATTGCTTGCCATCCCAAACTGGCTTGGTGATCGCCTTCCCGACACCGAGTATCGCAACTTCAGGCGCGTTGATGATGGGCGTGAACAGGCTCCCGCCGAGACCGCCAAGGCTGGAAATCGAGAAACAACCCCCTTGCAAATCGGCCGGGTTGATTTTGCTGTCGCGCATGCGCCCGCTGACAATGCCGAGTTCCTTCGCCAGATCGAGCAGGCCTTTCGTGTCGGCATCGCGAATTACCGGCACCACCAGCCCGAGCGGCGTGTCCACCGCTACACCGATGTGAAAATACTGCTTCAGCACCAGGCTCTCCCCGTCCGCGGACAACGACGAATTGAAATTCGGGTACTGTTTCAATGCCACCACCACCGCCTTGATCAGGAACGCCAGCAGCGTGAAGCGTACGCCCTCCTTCCTGGCCTGGTCGGCCTGCGATTTGCGAAAGGCCTCGAGTTCGGTGATGTCGGCCTCGTCGTGTTGCGTAATGTGCGGGATGCTCAACCAGTTGCGGTGCAGATTCGCGCCCGACAGCTTTTTGATGCGTGACAGCGGTTGCAGTTGCACCGGGCCGAACCGGGCGAAATCCACCTGGGGCATCGGCGGCAGGTTTAAGCCGAGCCCACCGCCGGCGGCGCCGCGCAGGCGCGCGAGTTCCGTTTTGACAAAAGCCTGCACGTCCTCGCGCAAAATGCGGTTCTTCGGTCCGCTGCCGGTAACTTTGGACAAGTCGACACCGAGTTCGCGCGCGAAATGCCGCACTGATGGACTGGCGTGAGTACGGCCCGCCTTGGCTTCGTCGATTGGCCCGAGCGCGGCCGTAGGGCTGGCGGCAGACGCAGACGCTCGCCGCAAGGCGGGCGTTGGTGACGTTGCAATTTTCGGGGCCGCTGGCGGGTCCGGTGCCATTGCCGGCGGTGCTGTCGTTTTGGCAGGCGCAGGTTGCGCCGCGCCCGCCTCGAGCGTCAACACCAGGGTACCTTCCGAAACTTTGTCGCCGACTTTGACCTTGAGTTCTTTCACCGTGCCCGCCTGCGGCGACGGCACCTCCATCGTCGCCTTGTCCGATTCAAGTGTAACCAGCGGGTCCTCGGCGTTGACGGTGTCGCCGGGCTTGACCAGCACTTCGATGACCGGAATATTCTTGAAATCACCGATGTCGGGGACTTTGACTTCTATGGATTGGCTCATGTTATTCGCCGGTGAACAAATGAACGGGTGAACAGGTGAACACCCTTTCTCTCCCCTTCCCCTTTGTGGAAAAGGGGAGGAGTTTCCACTCGTTCACTCATTCACTCATTCACTCGTTCACGCCTTTAAACCGTCGCCGGATTCGGCTTCTCGGGGTCGATGCCGTATTTCTTGATCGCCGCGGTCACTTTGGACTGCGGCAGCACTTCCTGGTCGGAGAGCGCTTTGAGCGCCGCGACCGCGACATAATGCCGATCGACCTCAAAAAACTTGCGCAGCTGTTCGCGCGTATCCGAGCGGCCGAAACCGTCGGTGCCAAGGACCGAATAATGCCGCCCCGGCAAAAAGGCGCGAATCTGGTCCGCGAACAGCTTCATATAATCGGTAGCTGCGATCACCGGACCGGCGTGATCCGCGAGACAGGTTTCGAAGTAACTGCGCCGCGGCGGCGATTCCGGATGCAGCATGTTCCAGCGCTGCACATCCAGCCCGTCGCGGCGCAGTTGATTGAAGCTGGTAACGCTCCAGATATCGGCGGCAACCCCAAACTCCTTCTCCAGTAAATCGGCGCCGGCGATGACCTCGCGCAGTATCGTGCCGCTGCCCAGCAACTGCACTTTGGGCTGTCCTTTCTTCGCCTTGCCTTCGCGCAACAAATACATGCCACTTAGGATTCCTTGTTCCGCGCCTGCGGGCATCGCGGGATGGGGGTAGTTCTCGTTCATCACGGTGATGTAGTAGTAAACGTCTTCTTGCTCCTGAACCATTCGGCGCAGGCCGTCCTGGATGATCACTGCGAGCTCATACGCAAACGTCGGGTCATACGAAATGCAGTTCGGAACGGTCGAAGCGAGAATGTGGCTGTGCCCGTCTTCGTGCTGCAGGCCTTCGCCATTCAAAGTTGTGCGGCCCGCCGTGCCGCCCAGCAGGAAGCCGCGCGCGCGCATGTCGCCGGCGGCCCATGCCAGATCGCCGACGCGCTGGAAGCCAAACATCGAGTAGAAAATATAAAACGGAATCATGGATACGCCGTGCGTGCTGTAAGCGGTGGCCGCCGCAATCCACGATGACATCGCGCCCGGCTCGTTGATGCCTTCCTGCAGGACCTGGCCCTGCTTGTCTTCCTTGTAGAACATCAGCTGGTCGGCGTCCTGCGGCGTATAGAGCTGCCCGACATGAGAATAAATGCCTAGCTGGCGGAACATGCCTTCCATGCCGAAGGTGCGCGATTCGTCCGGAACGATGGGCACCACGTATTTGCCAACTTTCTTGTCGCGCACCAGGATCGTCAGAATTCGCACAAACGCCATGGTGGTCGACATCTCGCGACCTTCGCCGGTGGCCTTGAGCAGCGGCTCGAACGCCGCGAGCGGCGGGACCTCGAGCGGGGCCGCTTTGCGCCGCCGCGCCGGCAGGTAACCTCCGAGCGTCTGGCGCCGTTCGCGCATATAGGATTGCTCAGGCGAGCCCTCCTCGAATTTGAGGTAAGGCACTTCCTCGAGCTTGTCGTCGGGCACCGGGATCGAGAAACGGTCGCGAAACGCTTTGATCGACGACGTGCCCATTTTTTTCTGCTGGTGAGTGATATTCTGCGATTCGCCAGACTCGCCCATGCCGTAACCCTTGATCGTCTTGGCAAGTATCACGGTCGGCTGGCCTTTGTGCTTCATCGCCGCAGCGTATGCCGCGTAAATTTTGTACGGATCGTGGCCGCCCCGATTAAGCCGCCAGATGTCGTCGTCCGACATCGTCGCCACCATCTCCAGCAGTTCCGGATATTTTCCGAAGAAGTGCTTGCGCACGTAGGCGCCGTCCTTCGACTTGAAAGTCTGGTACTCGCCGTCGACAGCTTCTTCCATGCGCTTGAGCAGGAAACCATGTTTATCGCGCGCAATCAGCGCGTCCCAGTACGAGCCCCAGATGACTTTGATCACGTTCCAGCCGGCGCCGCGAAAATCGGCCTCGAGTTCCTGAATGATTTTGCCGTTGCCGCGTACCGGTCCGTCCAGACGCTGCAAATTGCAGTTAATGACGAAGATCAGGTTGTCGAGACGCTCGCGTCCGGCGAGCGAGATCGCGCCGAGCGATTCCGGTTCATCCATCTCGCCGTCGCCCATGAACGCCCACACCTTGCGGCCTTGCGGCTCGATGATCGCGCGGTCCTTGATATAGCGCATGAAACGCGCCTGATAGATTGCCATCAGCGGCCCCAGCCCCATGGACACCGTCGGAAACTGCCAGAATTCGGGCATCAACCACGGATGCGGGTAGGAGGACAAGCCCTTGCCGTCGACCTCCCGGCGGAAGTTGTCCATCTGCTCCTCGGTGAGCCTGCCGAGCATGAAGGCGCGGGAATAAACGCCGGGCGCGGAATGCCCTTGCACGTAGACCAGGTCGCCGCCAAAGTTCTCGTCAGGCGCGCGCCAGAAATGGTTATAGCCGACGTCGTACAGTGTGGCCGCCGAAGCAAAGCTGGCAATGTGCCCGCCTACATTGGTGTGCTTGTTGGCGCGCACCACCATCGCCATTGCGTTCCAGCGCACGTAAGCGCGGATCTTGTCTTCGAGTGCGAGATTGCCCGGCGAGCGCTCCTCTTTTTCCGGCGGTATGGTATTGAGGTAGGCGGTGTTGGCGCTGAACGGGAAATAAGCACCATTGCGGCGCGCCCTTTCGACCAGCTTTTCGATCAGGAAATGCGCGCGCTCGTTGCCCTCGGCCTCGAGCACCGAATTGAGCGCCTCTAACCACTCCTGCGTTTCCTGCGGATCGACGTCGGGATCGATGTCGTTCATATCCATGACTACACCTTTGTGGGGTTCGCGCCGCCCGGTAAGTGGGGCGCTTTTCGTCCGCACCCGGCGCTTTTGGCAGCGGGCTTTTTATCGGTCGATTATAACATCGGGGGCGCGGCGGCCATGACGTATGTGCATGTTGTGATGCACCAAAATTGGGATAAAAACTTAAAGCATCGCCGCCAAGGACGCGAAGGAAAAACTAGATTGGTTGGATATGAATCCACCAAGGCAGAATCTTTGATCTGTGTTTACTGGTGGCGGCCGTTGTTTCTATGTCATCTGCGGTTACCTTCTTATCGATTTTACTTTGCGTCCTTGGCGTCGTTGGCGGCAAAGCTTTAGCGTCCTTCGAATTTCGCGGCGCGTTTTTCGAGGAATGCCGCCATGCCTTCCTTGCGATCGGCGGTGCCGAAAGCAAGGGCAAAAAGGTTCGTCTCGAAGGCGCAGCCGTTGGCGAGATCCAGGTCGAGCCCCCGCAGTATTGCCTGCTTGCAGACGCGCACCGCAATCGGCGCTTTCGCCGCGATCAGCCGCGCCATCTCGAGCCCTTTCGCCATCAACTGCTCGCCGGCCACAACATGATTGGCGAGGCCGATGCGCAGCGCCTCGTCGGCCTTGATCTGGCGCCCGGTAGTCACGAGTTCCATGGCCAGCGCGCGGCCGGCGAGGCGTGCCAGCCGCTGCGTGCCGCCGAAACCCGGCGGAATACCGAGGGTCACTTCGGGCTGGCCGAACACCGCGCGTTCGGACGCGATGATCCAGTCGCATGCCATTGCGAGTTCACAGCCTCCGCCCAGGGCGTAGCCGTTGACCAGCGCAATTGCCGGGATCGGCAGCGCCTCGACAGCCTGCATTACGCGCGTGCCTTGCTCGGAGAATGCCTGCGCTTCCAATGTGCTCATGGTCTGCATCGCGCCGATGTCCGCACCTGCGACGAATGCCTTGTCGCCCGCGCCGGTGACCAGCAACACGCGCGCATTCGTATCTTCCGCGATGTGCGCAAGGGCGTGCCCCAGCTCGGCCAGCGTCGCCGCGTTTAACGCGTTGAGCGCTTTCGGCCGGTTCACCGTCAACAAGTAAATGTCGGCTTCGGCATGTTCGAGTGTGATGTTTTGATAAGTCATTTTTCGCTCCTTGGCGGGAATTCAGGGAACTTTCTACGTGCTCTCGGCGGCAAGATGTTTTACTTCGCTGTCATGCGCAGCGCGCCGTCGAGCCTGATGACTTCAGCATTCAGCATCGGGTTTTCGATGATGAACGCAGCAAGCCGCGCGTATTCTTCGGGCTGGCCGAGACGCGACGGGAACGGCACCTGGGTGGCGAGTGAAGCCCGCACTTCTTCGCTCAAACTTTGCAGCATCGGCGTATCGAAAATTCCCGGCGCTATGGTCATTACGCGGATGCCGAAGCGTGCAAGTTCGCGCGCAATCGGCAACGCCATCGCCGCGACGCCGCCTTTCGATGCGCTGTAAGCGGCTTGGCCGATCTGTCCATCGAAGGCCGCCACGGACGCCGTATTGATGATGACGCCGCGCTCGCCATCGTTGTTGGGCGTGTTGCCGGTCATCGATTGCGCGGCGAGCCTGAGGCAATTGAAGCTGCCGACGAGGTTGATGTTGATCGCGCGGGAAAAACTATCGAGCCGATGTGGGCCGTCCCTGCCGATTACGCGTTCGCCCGGGGCGACGCCGGCGCAGTTGACCAATCCATGCAGAGCGCCGAATGTCGCCACGGCCGCGTTGACCGCCTGCTGCACCTGCGCTTCGTTCGTCACGTCCGCAATAACGAAGCGCGCCCGGGCGCCGAGGCTCGCTGCGAGTTTGTCTCCCGCTTGTTGATTGAGGTCGGCCAGCACCAGACTGCCGCCCGCCGCGACAAGATGTTGCGCCGTTGCCGCGCCAAGACCGGAGGCGCCGCCGGTGATCAGAAAAACGCTATCTTTGATCTGCATTATCTTGATCCGCTGGCATCGCCATATCTGGCCGGTCCCTATTGTCGGCCGAATG
>Ga0315281_10005848_pt1 | contig 17551 bp, 15 predicted proteins | sample YL17G07_0_MG_FD_204540 | JGI IMG/M metagenome (GOLD analysis project Ga0315281, IMG submission 204540) | Sediment microbial communities from Yellowstone Lake, YNP, Wyoming, USA - YL17G07_0 | ecosystem: Environmental > Aquatic > Freshwater > Lake > Sediment | place: USA: Wyoming | collected...
TCTTAGCTGGCGCAAGGCCCTGGCGCGCCGGCTAGGCTGGAGTCTCTGGATTACTGCGGAAAAGCCGGAAGCATGAACATCATTTCTGCGCTTCAACAACTTGCCTCCCGTGCTTCCCGTTCCTTTTCCGGCAGCGGGCCGCAACACGAGTCGCAACCGCTCGCTCGGTTCGATGTCTACGAGCAGGCGGCGCGGCGCGCGGGCATCGATCAGCTCTATCTGTTTCTTTCTTTCGATTGCGACACCGATCTGGACGCCGATGTGGTGGAAGAACTGCACCGTTTTCTGACGTCGCGAGGGCTCAAGGCCACCTATGCCGTGCCGGGCGTGCAGTTGGAAAAAGCTGCGGGTGTCTATGGCCGCCTGGCGGCAGGTGGGGCAGAGTTCATGAACCATGGCGGGCTGCCGCATGCCGAGTGGCGCGAGGATCGCTGGGTCGGCAGTACCTTTTACGACACCATGACAACCGAGGCGGTCGTCGCCGATATCCGGCAGGGACACGAGATTGTCACATCGGTGACCGGCGTGGCGCCGACAGGGTTTCGCGCCCCGCATTTCGGGTGTTTCCAGAAGCCGGAACAGGTTGCGCTGATGCATCGTACCGCGGCGGAATTGGGCTATGGCTATTGCTCGACCACGCTGCCGGCGATGGGGCTGGCCAAGGGGCCGGCCTACCTCTCCCATGGCGTCATCGAATTTCCTTGCTTCGGGTCGGTGCGGAATCCGGAAACGATTCTCGACTCTTGGACCTATCTCACGGATCGTGTGAACTACGCGTTGGGCGGCGATTACTATCTGTTGTTTGAAGAAACGGTGAGCACCATGTTGGATTGTCGAATGCCGGGGGTTCTCACGTGGTATGCAGATCCAGCCCATGTGTTGGGGCAGGCTCCGTTCATGCGGGCGATCGAGCTGCTGGCGAAAAAAGAAGTGACCTCGGTAACGGGCGATCAATTGTTGGGTATTGTGAGATCTGCGGTTTGGCTGGAATAAGGTGTCTTGGCGCTTGGCTCTATCAGGTTTTTTAAAATAAGGAATGGGTATGCTTTCTAAACTCATCAACTTATTATGTGGCCGTCGGAACAGTGGCGATTCAGTTTCTAATGACGATCGCCTGACGACGATGCGGTATGAGTTGGACTATCTTCAATTGGAAGTCAGTCGTCTTCGCTCGCTTGTGCGGTACATGGCAGGAGCTTCGGTGAACGACTTCCCCATTACCAAGCTTACGAAAGATAGTTTTAGCTTTCAGTGGTCGGATTGTCCTGATGGGAATTGGATTGAAACCAGGCCGGAACTCAAAGAGCGAGAGCCGAAACTTGTGTGCCAATATACGGGGCTTTCACGCGATTGGTTTGAGGGAAAGTCCGTGTTGGATGCGGGATGCGGTTCGGGGCGTTTTTCGTGGGCCATGGCATCGATGGGAGCCAAGGTGACCGCCTTTGATCAATCTAAGAGCGGTGTCCAGCATACAAAAAACGCCTGTGCGTCATTTGGTGACAGGGTCACTGTTTTTCAGCATGATTTGACGAAGCCGCTCGACTTCAATCAGGGGTTCGACTTGGTATGGTCATTTGGCGTGCTTCATCACACCGGTGATACCTATCGCGCATTTCAAAACATCGCAAAGCTGGTGTCCCCTGGAGGATTCATGTTTCTCATGCTCTACGGCGAGCCCGAGGGCAAGGATCCTGGAGAGTATGTCTACTACGCGGAAGTCGAACGGCTGCGTCGCCGGACATCCGCCATGTCGTTCTCTGACCGATATCATTATCTGCGCGAGTTGAAAGGGGATGAGGTGGGTGGGTGGTTTGATGCGGTGTCGCCGCCGATTAATGACACATACTCTTATTATGAAATTGCCTTATGGTTTCAGCAAGCAGGGTTTGTGGATCTTAAGCGCACAATGGAACATAGCAACCATTTCGTGATTGCTCGCCGTGCTGGAGAAACCCCGAAGCTATCTTGATGTGTGGCATTACCGGTTGGTTTAACCTGCAAATTCGATCCGAAGAGCGCCTGCCTTTGTTGCAGCGGATGTGCTCAACCATTGTCCACCGCGGTCCTGATGATCAAGGCATGTTTTTCGATGAGTTTGTCGGACTTGGATTCCAGCGTTTAAGCATTGTGGATCTTGAGGGTGGGCACCAGCCGATGGCGAGCCGTGACGGTGCGATTCAGGTCGTGTTCAACGGAGAGATATTCAACCATGTGGCGCTTCGACATGAACTGAAGGATTCCGGGCTCCGCTTCAATACGACTTCGGATACGGAGGTGTTGCTACGGCTGTATGAGCGCGATGGACTTCGCTCGTTCGAGCGGATGAACGGTATGTTTGCCGTGGCCATATGGGATCGCCGTAAGGGACTGTTTCATCTTGTGCGTGACCGCCTGGGAGTAAAGCCGCTCTATTACGCCAGAGTCGGCGGGTCGCTGATTTTCGGTTCCGAGATCAAGGCTATTCTGGCTAGTGGACGGGTTCAGAGAGCGGTCAATGAGCATGCCCTGTGGGATTATTTAACATTCCGATATGTGCCCGAGCCAGAGACGATCTGGCAAGGGGTGATGAAGCTCCCGCCGGCACATAGATTGACTCTGAGTGCGGATGGAAATGAGGCGGCGCCACCATGCCGGTGGTGGTGCCTCCCCATGCAAACGTCGACAGCAGAAAAGAGCGATGCGGAGTACGAGGCGGAGTTTCAGGGACTGTTCGAGGATGCGGTGGGGCTGCGAATGCGGGCCGATGTTCCGGTCGGGATTACGCTGAGTGGCGGCCTGGACTCCAGCGCAGTGGTTGCTGCAGCCAAGCTGACGGCCGGCGATTTGAAAACGTTTTCAGTCTCGTTTGCGGACTCGCCGGAGATCGATGAACTGCCGTATGCCAGGGAGGTGGCTCGGGAGTTTGGAACCGACCATCATGAAGTGGTCATCGGCAAAAAGGAGTTCATGGATTTCTTGCCTGACTTTGTCTGGCATACGGACGAGCCGCTTGCCGATCTTGCGTCGGTGCCGCTGTACTATGTTTCTCGCCTGGCAAGGGAACATGTGAAGGTGGTGTTGTCCGGTGAAGGCGCCGACGAGATATTGGCGGGTTACAGTTTCGATAACTGGGCGCGGCGATGGGACGAAGTCGCCGATGCCAATGCGAACATGCCCTGGTGGTCCAAGGGTATCGGCGGTCAACTGGCCGCGCGCCTGTCTCCAGAATTCGCCCGGCGACGCGATCTGGCCGCGACCCTGTGCGATCAGCGCAAGGTTCCGGAGCCGATCACCATGACCAACTATTGGTCGTCTGCGGACAAGGGGCGGCTTCTTGCCGGCGAGCAGGGCTGGCCGGATAGTATCGATCGCGTTCGTTCGCAATATTCGGAAGCGGGTGAGCAACATCCGTTAAATCAGGTTCTGCACGTGTACTGCCAGGACTGGTTGGTGGAAGACCTGTTGATGAAGGCTGACAAGATGTCCATGGCCAACTCCTTGGAGTTGCGAACCCCATTTCTCGATTATCGGCTGGTGGAGTGGGCGGCGGCGTTGCCTGCGCGGTTGAAGGCGGGACGGACCAAGGACGGGCTGTATCGCACAAAGGAAATTCTGCGCCGTTATGCTGCTACTCGGCTTCCACCCTCCATTGTCAATCGTCCCAAGCAGGGGTTCCCTGTGCCTGTGTATGGATGGCTTTCCGGAGATCTTGCATCGTGGGCAACCGATACTCTGCTTACTCGTCAATCGCATGTGAGGTCATGGTTTAATCCAGCCGCGCTGAGCGAGGTGTTGTCCGCCGGAATTTCAGCGACAGCCGGCACGATGGAGAAACACCGTCTGTGGAACCTCCTGATTCTGGAAATATGGATGCAGAAATGGCTTCCGTAAAGGGCAGAATCCTTGCCTTGGCCTGGATGATGCCCCCGCTGGTATTTCCTCGGTCGCTGCAGGTGTCGCGAACGCTCAAGACATTGAAGCAATACGGTTGGAGTACATCCGTGATCACGATTCTTCCAGATGCTGAACCGTTTGGAACTCAGGACCAACAATTGGCCGATTTGTATGCCGGCTGTTACAGACAAATCGTTTTAGACCCACGTGAGGATATCCGTCCTAGTTCTTGGTGGTTGCGTGTGTGGCGAAAGGCATTTCGTCCTCAGGATGTTAAAGTTGACAACTGGATTCGACGTGCCGGTGCCGCGTTGAGAAAGGAACTCAAGGCGGGGAAATATGATGTGTTGGTGACGTTTGCTCAACCTTGGGTTGATCATCTAGTAGGGCTTGAGGTCAAACGCCGGCAACCATCTTTGCCTTGGGTGGTGCACTTCAGCGATCCGTGGGTTGATAGTCCCTATGCCCAGTTTTCGAGTGACGAACAGAAAAAACAGGCTTGCAGGCAAGAGCGAAGCATCATCGAAGTTGCCGATGCAGTCGTGTTCGTCAATCGATATACGGCGGATCTCGTGATGGCAAAGTATCCGGCTCCCTGGCGCTCAAAAGTACATCTTGCTCTGCATGGCTACGACAACGATCTGTTGAAAGCGGTGCCAGAAAACCACCCTCAGGAAGGATTTATGCGGGTAGTCCATATAGGAAATTTCTATGGGCAACGCAACCCGGAACTGATCCTGAGCGCCATCGCAGAACTGGTAAAAGACTTTGACGCTCGATCTTGCCTGAAGGTCGAGTTTGTTGGTCATGCTGACGATCAGTTTCCATTACTCGCACGCAACCTGGGGCTTGATGGTGTGGTGGCATTCAGTGGCAAAGCAGGATATCTGGATAGTCTTTCCTTGGCGAGTCGAGCGGACTTGCTATTACTGATAGATGCTCCGGCTGAACGGAATGTGTTTCTGCCAAGCAAGATCGCTGACTATCTTATGCTGCGGAAGCCGATTCTTGGTATTACCCCTTTATCCGGCGCATCAGCCGACGTCTTGCGGAAATTTGGATGCCCAGTGGTTCCACCAGATGATCCAGCGGCCATAGTAACGGCGCTACGAATGGCTCTTGGGCGGTGGTTGGCGGGACAGGGAGCGGCGAGTTTGCCGGATCCAGTCGAGATAGCCGCATTCGACATTCAACAGACCACGCGTGATTTTGAGAGAGCAATAGAAGTGGCTATTCACAAAGGCGGCAAATCCATATGAACGCGCGGGTCCATCTTGTCGAGGGGGCGTGCCACAATTTCATGAAGATTGCCTGAGAGGCTTGCCAAGGTTAATGCGGTTGTTCCTCACCCCGTGCATCCTGGAATCAAGAAACAACAATGCTGACTGCTGAAAACAATAATTCCGGGGACATTGTTTCGCGCGTCAGCTGCTTCATGTCCCAATTTGGCTCATCCTTCACTGTGATCCTAAAAGATTTGGTCAATCAGGATCAGGCTGCAGCGCTGATGGCCCTGCCAAACGTCGAGAGCGTTATCCTTGAGTCTCCCGACGAATCGATGGCTCGGCTCTACCCAGGGCGCGTAGGGTGGTATGACATCGGCAAATCAAAATTCATTTTCCCATTGCGGATGGGCAAGGAACTGGTTCATGTCGGATTTTTCTCAACTCTAGGTTTTCGTGCCACCTATAGGGCATGGGTGGGAGGGGTGAGGGTCCTTCATGTTGTTGATCCAATCGAGGGGCATCTTCAGTATCGGATGTTGGGGATGGTTGCTCGGACGTTCCTGTCGAACATTCTTTTTCGCTTGGGGCAAACGAGAGCTGCTCCAATTATTGAATGCCTCCGGTATCTTCAATTAAGCCGAAGAATATCCCGACTAAGCAAGCTAAAGTTAGGTGAGTGCATACCCGTACCAAAACGTGTTGTATTAGTTAGCGGTTCTCTTGGGCCAGGTGGATCAGAGCGGCAGGTCTTAAACACACTTCTTGGACTTAAAGCTCGGGGACTTATCGATGTTGTTCTGTTACACGAGAAACCGATGGTGCCCCCGCACGATTTTTTTCTGCCGCAACTTAAAACATCCGGGGTGGCCTGTCATCAATTGTTGGATGTCGAGACAGGGGATTATCGCGATTGGAGATCGTTGAAATTATGGGAACTCAGAAAGCTAATGAGGGCCCTCGGAATATCTGAGGGACAGGTGTTGTCCTATCTGATCAAGTTTCGTCAAGAACGCCCGGAAGTTGTGCATACCTGGCTGGACGCTGTAAACGTCACAGCAGGCTTGGCGGCTGCAATCGTGGGTGTTCCTCGAGTAGTGATTGGGTGCAGAAGTCTGGCCCCTCGCCATTTTTCTTTTTACCAATCGTACATGAAACCGATCTACTGTTTTCTTGCCAAATTTCCGAATGTGATAATTCTGAACAATTCGAAGGCCGGGGCCGATGATTATGAAGCTTGGCTTGGATTGTCCCGGGGGACAATCCGGGTTCTCCGCAACGGTTTTGACTTCAAGGGCCTCTCACCCTGTGAAACTGTTGGGCTGGAGAAATGGGACTGCCTCCGTAAATTCGGTGTTCCGCCCAATGCCCAGGTCGTGGGAACGGTCATGCGTCTTTCGGAGGAGAAAAACCCATTTCTTTGGATCCAGATGGCCGAACTGCTCTGCCATCAGCACGAAAATGTGTACTTTCTTATCGTGGGGGACGGCCCTTTGCGAGGCCAATTGGGAGCAGAAGTAGCACGGATGGGATTAACCTCAAAAATATTATTCTTGGGTCAGAGGGAGGAGGTTTACCAGTTATTGGCTTCTATGGACGTTTTCGTCCTGACATCGAGAGTTGAAGGGCTTCCCAATGTGATCATCGAGGCGCAGTCGCTCGGAATTCCTGTAGTCGCCACAGCAGCTGGAGGGGTGGAGGAGACTTTCGAAAATGGGGTAACAGGTTTTTCTGTTCACGAACATATTCCGAGTCGGGTTGCAGAGAAGGTATCAATGCTATTGACGGAGAAAGATGTCGTGAAAAGAATCCGTGACCGTGCACCCGGTATGATCCGCGAGCGATTTTCGATCGATCGGATGATTAGCGAAACGATAGACGTGTATGGTTTCAATGGCACCTAACGATGGTTCGTTCTGCGTTGAGTGAGCGTGCTTGCTTGGAGCGCACTGGCATCTTGTGCTCAATATCGGCGTGGGCCGCGGTGTGTTGGAAGCTACCTTGGTGAAGAAAGGGGGCGTGGTGATGATGTCCGAGGTGCTGGAGCACCTTGCCGACGATGTCTTGACTGCAACGTTGGTTGAGGCTCGGCGTGTGCTCAAACCCGGTGGGCATTTCGTCGGTACGGTACCAGCTGATGAAAACCTGCCGGACAATCGCGTCATGTGTCCCCACTGCGGCGGGCCTTTTCATCGCTGGGGCCACCTTCAGAGTTTCAACGAGGAACGCCTGGGCGCGCTGCTGGCACAGCAGCTTGACAATGTGGCGCTCTCCCGCCACTTTTTTGGGGATATTCGAACCCTCAACTGGAAAGGCCGTATTAGCCGACTCGTAAAGCAAATACTTGTCAGGTTTGGTGTCACAGGCAATGGAGAAACGTTCTTCTTCTCCGCCTGCAAGTTGTGAAACTTCTCATCTTCATCCACTCTCTGAGCAGTGGCGGTGCCGAGCGCGTCACAGTCAACCTCGCCAACCACTGGGCGGGCAAGGGATGGGAAATTGTCGTGGTCACAATGGCGCCGCACAGCCTCGATTTCTATGAGCTGCACCCGGCGGTCAAGCGCATTGCCTTGGGGTTGGCCGGGGAGAGCGGCAACCTGTTGGTGGGCTCGTTGCAGAACCTGCGTCGGGTGCTCGCCCTGCGACGGGTGCTGCGCCAGATTCAACCCGATATTGCCCTGGGGATGATGACTGGGGCCAATGTGTTGCTGGCCCTGGCAGCATGGGGCTTGCCCACAGTGCGAACCATCGGTTCCGAGCGTATCCATCCTCCGAGTTTGCATTTGGGCGCTATATGGGATGGGTTGCGTCGCCGCAGCTACGGCCGCTTGGCCGCCGTGACGGTGTTGACCAGCGAGAGCGCCGATTGGCTCAAGGCCCATACCGGCACCCGGCGGACACAGGTGATTCCCAACGCCGCCCCTTGGCCTTTGCCAGTGCAAGAGCCCAAAGTGCTCCCAGAGTCTGTCTGCCCATCCGGGCGGCAACTGTTGCTGACGGTTGGGCGGCTGGAGCCTCAAAAAGGTTTCGATTGGTTAGTGGAAGCATTTTCCAATCTCACGCAGAAGCATCCCGGCTGGGACCTGGTTATCCTGGGCGAAGGCTCCCAGCGCCCGTTGCTACAAGCACAGGTGCAGGCAGCCGAGCTGGAGAAGCATGTCTTTCTTCCTGGTCGTGCGGGTAACGTGGGGGAGTGGTACGAACGAGCCGATCTTTATGTGATGAGTTCCCGCTTCGAAGGATTTCCGAATACCTTAGTCGAAGCCATGGCGTATGGTCTTCCGGCAGTCAGTTTTGATTGTGATACCGGCCCGCGCGACATCATCCGTCACGAAGTGGACGGCCTGCTGGTACCGCCGGGAGATGTGGCTGGTCTGGCTGCCGCGTTGGATTGGCTGATGGACGATGCCGCTCTGCGGAAACAGTTTGCCGAGCGGGCAGTGGAGGTAAGGGAGCGGTTTTCCATGAAGCGGATTGCCGGCATGTGGGAAGAATTGTTTGAGGAGATTGGTAAATGACAGGACACGCAACAGAAGTTGCGAAGGGTGAACGCTTTGAATTCGGTGCCAACTGGGCGCAATTTTTGAATGTGCTAAACGACGAGCGCATCGCACTGGCAGAGCAATCACTGCGCAATATGCTGGGTGTGAATGATTTAAAAGGAAAACGCTTTCTGGACATCGGCTGCGGCTCCGGACTGTTCAGCCTGGTGGCGCGGCGGTTGGGGGCGATAGTGCATTCGTACGATTACGACCCACAGTCGGTAGCTTGCGCTGCTGAACTCAAGCGCCGCTATTACCCGGACGATCTTGACTGGATTGTCGAGCAAGGCTCGGTGCTCGACCAAGACCATCTGCAAACGCTAGGCCAGTGGGACATTGTTTATTCCTGGGGCGTGCTGCATCACACCGGCGCCATGTGGCAGGCGCTGGAAAACGTTGGTCCCTTGGTACGTCAAGGCGGCACGCTTTTTATCGCCATCTACAATTACCAGCGGGGAATGACGTCTGTGTGGACTTGGGTAAAGCGAATCTATAACCGGTTGCCGAATGGTCTGCGCTGGCTGGTGCTTGGGCCTGCGCTGATCCCTCTTTGGGGTCCAAGGACACTCTACGATCTGTTACGGGGAAAGCCGTTTCACACCTGGCGACATTATGCTGAACATAGCGTGCGCGGCATGTCTGCCTGGCGCGATGTAGTTGATTGGGTCGGTGGTTATCCTTTCGAAGTGGCCAAACCCGAGGAAATATTCCGTTTTTATCGTGACCGGGGATTTGTGCTCAGGAATATGGCGACTTGCGGCGGTGGGTTGGGGTGCAATGAATTTGTGTTCACCCGTGCATCCAATTTCTGAAACCATCCTATTCCTTGCTCGTTCGCTTGATCGCGGTGGCGCAGAGCGCCAGTTGGTTGTGTTGGCCAAGGGTTTGGCGCACCGGGGGCACGGTGTTGCGGTGGCGGTGTTTTTGGGTGGCGGTGTCTACGAGACCGAGCTTGCCGAGGCAGGGGTGCGCGTCATTAACCTTGTCAAACAAGGGCGTTGGGACATTTTGCCATTTCTGAACCGACTGTTGCGCCTCTTGCGCAAGGAACGCCCCGCGGTGATGCACAGTTACCTTGGTGTGCCCAATATTCTGGCGACTGCGCTAAAGCCGCTACTGCCGGGCACCCGGATCATATGGGGCTTGCGAGCTTCGAACGTGGATTTGTCCCGTTACGATTGGCTCTCTCGCCTGGCCTACGCACTGGAGCGACGTTTGGCGCGTTTCGCCGACCTCATCATCGCCAATTCCCATGCTGGTAAGCGCCATGCGGTTGCAAACGGTTTCCCGGAAAACAAAATTGTTGTCATCCCCAACGGCGTCGACACGGAATATTTCCGATTCGACCCTGAAGGGCGACGGCAGGTGCGCTCAGCGTGGGGTCTTGGAGAGGACGAGATACTAGTTGGCCTTGTCGCCAGGCTCGACCCCATGAAGGATCACCCGACTTTTCTCGAAGCCGCAAGCCTTATCGCACGTGAGCACCACGATGTGCGTTTCGTCTGTGTGGGTGACGGGCCAGTTGCCTATGCTGAGGCGCTCAAGCAACAAGCCGCAGCCTTGGGTTTAACTAAGCAGCTTATCTGGGCCGGCGCACGCGACAATATGCCGGCGGTCTATAGTGCTTTGGATCTTTCTTCTTCTTCTTCTTCTTTCGGGGAGGGCTTTTCTAACACCATTGCCGAGGCGATGGCCTGTGGTGTTCTTTGCGTGGTGACAGATGTGGGCGATGCTAAGAAAATCGTAGGTGAAACGGGTTTTGTTATAGAACCAGGAAATCCTGCAGCGTTGGCTTCTGCTTGGCAGATGGCTTTGGAGACGGGCGGTGCTGAAAAAGCGAGCCGCAGTCAGAGGGCCCGAGAACGTGTCATTGAACATTTCAGCCTGGAACGGCTCATCGAAGAAACAGCCCGTGTGTTAGAAACAGCAGTCAAGACGGGAGCACAATGGATGATATGAGTGTGATGGGATTCAGTGACAGCAAGAAGAAGTTGGAAATTCGTGAGCGATGCGATCGTTTCGGTCGGCCTAGATTGTCTGTTGCCGCTATTCCGTCTGTTATGGGGTCCAAGTTTGCCAGTGGCTGCGGGGTCGGCTCATGGTTGATGCTGGCCCCCCGGCTTCATTGTTTCCAAGGACGGATGGTGAACCAGCAGCGAGAATATTTCAGTTAGGAAGCCCTCATCCTGAATGATTCGAATCGTCCATGTGATTTCCGATCTGGACACCGGTGGTGCCGAAGTGATGCTGGCCAAGCTGGTGGGAGCGATGGACCGCGCTCGATTTTCCAATACTGTTATCTCCCTGACTGATGGAGGTCAGCTAGGCGGGCAGATTGAATCATTGGGAGTCGCAGTACACACCTTGGGGATGAAACGGGGGCGACCTGATATTTTGGCGCTCCCTCGGCTGATCCGACTATTCAAGACGCTCAACCCGACCATCGTACAAAGTTGGCTCTATCATGCCGATCTCCTGAGTACCGTAGCGGTGAAGTTTTCAAGTTCGCCTATCTTGGTCTGGAACGTGCGCTGTTCGGACATGGATTTGAAGCGCTATCCTCCCCTCACTCGATGGGTGCAACGGGTGCTTGCACAGTGGTCCGCTACTCCTGCCGCTGTGATTGTGAATAGTGAAGCTGGGAGGCAGCAACATGAACGGTTGGGGTATCGTCCTCGGCGTTGGGATGTCATCCCTAATGGGTTCGATACTGAACGGTTCCGTCCTGATACCAGCCTACGACTGCCTCTTCGTCAGGAGTGGAAGGTACCACAAGATGCGGTCATTGTTGCGCTGGTGGCACGTGTCGATCCTATGAAGGATCACGCCGCCTTTCTTGAGGCGGCTCAACGGGTGGCTAATGCCAGGAAGAGTGTGTGCTTTCTACTTGTCGGCAAAGACACACAGACGCTGCTGCCTGCTATTGCTGCAAAAGATTTGAGTAACCGGGTTCGTGTGTTGGGGTATCGGAGCGACGTTGAATGTCTCCTTCCCGGTGTGGATGTGGTGTGTCTCAGTTCTGCATTCGGAGAAGGGTTCCCCAATGTGCTCGGTGAAGCGATGGCCTGTGGAATTCCCTGTGTCTCGACGGACGTCGGCGATGCCAGCAGCATTATTGGCGATACCGGGTTGGTCGTCCCTGTGCGTGATCCGGCTGCACTTGCCCATGCCCTGATCGACTTGATCGATCGGGGGCCTGCTGCGCGTCAACATCTTGGACGCGCAGCGCGGACACGGATTGAAACAAAGTATTCCCTGGCAAGAATCGTTGATCGATATACTGCGCTCTATTCCGATCTCAGTTCCAATTATGTATCAGCCTGTTGAAATATCTCGTCGAAGCCATTTGTGCGCACCAAGAAGCATGATCTCTTTCAACCAAGATTGGGTTGAACGTGAATGAAAGCTCGCCCTCGCCTTCTCTTTCTGATCACCGAAGATTGGTATTTCTGGTCCCACCGCCTCGATCTTGCTCGTGCTGCACGGGATGCGGGATTCGATGTCATGATCGCAACTCGAGTCACCAGCCACGGAGAACAGATTCGAAAAGAAGGTTTCAAGCTATTGCCCCTGACCTTGCTCCGCCGCAATAGAAATCCTGCCAGGGAGCTACGGGCGATCATGCAGCTCGTTCAGCTCTATCGGCGTGAGCGGCCATACATCGTCCATCATGTGGCCATCAAGCCGATCCTGTACGGCTCCTTCGCGGCATGGATTGCGCGTATTCCCGTCGTCATCAACGCGTTTGCCGGTCTCGGCTATGCGTTTACCGATCGATCTCATCGGTCAGCCTGTCTTCAGTTTGGTGTTCGGCTTGGACTAAAAACTGCGCTATGTCTCAATCATTCGCTCGCATTATTTCAAAACAGCGAAGATCGAGATCGGTTGGTTCAAGAGGGGATCGTTGTTTCCAGCCGCTCGCGCATCATTCCTGGATCGGGGGTCGACGTCGAACGATTTAGCCCATGCGAAGAGACGGAGGGGGTGCCGGTCATTATGCTGGCATCGCGCATGCTCTGGGACAAGGGAGTGGGTGAGTTTGTTGAGGCTTCCCGTCGGCTGAAGCAGAGAGCCGTGCAGGCCCGCTTTGTACTCGTAGGGCGATGCGATGAGGACAACCCGGCTGCTATCGAGCGACATCAATTGCAGCAGTGGGTGCACGAGGGCGTCATCGAATGGTGGGAACATCGAGATGATATGCCTGTGGTATTGGCTTCGGCGACGGTTGTGACGTTGCCGTCCTATCGGGAAGGGCTTCCAAAAGTTTTGCTGGAGGCAGCAGCTTGTGGGAAACCGATTGTGGCTGCGGATGTGCCCGGATGTCGTGAGGTGGTTCGTCACCACGTCAATGGGTTGTTGGTTCCACCAAAGAATCCAGCCGCGCTCGCAGAGGCCATTGGTTTCTTGCTTGGTCACCCCGCCCAACGGGCCGCAATGGGTGTTGCGACACGAGAAATAGCGGTTCAGGAATATTCAGTACCCAAGGTTGCCGGTCAAATGCTAGGCCTCTACCGAGAATTGTTAGGTCAGAACTGGGGGTGACGATCCTCCCACCGAAATGCATGACACGCATACTGGTCACTGGAGCTGCTGGATTTCTCGGAGAGCATCTCGTCAAAGAACTCTATGACGCGGGATATGTTGTCCGTGCTCTCGTTCGGGAGCTGTCCTATACAATATCTTTCCCCGCAGATGTCGAAGTCGTTGTGGGTGACCTGCGCGATTCCCGAGCCATGCGAGCTGCAACGGCTGGTTGTACTGGCGTGGTGCACTTGGCCGGCAAGGCCCATGTCCTTGACGAGAAGCAGTCGGATGCCCCGGATTACAACGGCATTAATGTCGTAGGAACACAGAATGTCTTGGAAGGGGCCGTGGCAAGTGGGGTATCCCGTGTGGTGTTTGCGAGCACTGTGAAGGTGTTTGGAGAGACGACTGTGGGCTGTGTGGATGAGTCTCAGCCACCGCTTCCGGAAACGCCCTATGCACGGTCGAAATGGGCAGCTGAGCAGTTAGTCATGGACTATGCAAGAAAAGCGGGATTCACCGCCGTGTCGCTTCGTTTGCCGATGATCTATGGGCCCACTCAGAAGGGCAATCTCTTTCGGATGATCGCTGCAATTGATCAGGGTCGGTTTCCCCCTCTGCCGCACGTGAATAACTTTCGAAGCATGCTCCATGTAGGAAATTTTGTGTATGCGACGATGTTGTTGATCCAACACCCCCGAATCGAGCAGCCTGCGTATGTGGTGACGGACGCGGAGCCATACGCCATCTCCGCGATCTATGATTTGCTGCGGACGGGGCTTGGGAAAGCTGTTCCGAAGTGGCGAGTGCCTCTCTGGGTGCTGAAGTTGGGGGCAGCCTTTGGGGATATCATCCAGACTGTGACTGAGCGATCGGTTCCTGTGAGTTCGCTAAATCTTGAGAAACTGATCGGATCTGCATGGTATAGCGCAGAGGCGATCACGCGAGATCTGGGGTATTGCCCTCCTTACACCTTCAAGGACGCTGTGCCGGAGATGATCCGGTTCTATCGCGCAAGTCTACGATGATGCTTATTGGTCTTGTTTTTGGCGTCGGGGTTCTGTCTTGGTGGCTAACCAGGCGCTTGTCTCGCCGTGACTCTTTCTTGTTTCTATTGGATCATCCGAATGAGCGTTCTCTTCATGATGTTCCGATTCCGCGGACAGGAGGTGTGGCGATTATCGGGAGTCTTTTTCTTGGGCTCATCGCTGCCCGAGTTCTTGGACTTCTGATTATGAGAGAGAGCCTATCATGGTCGGCGTGGGTTCATCTTGAAAGCGTGATTTTTGGTATGACGATGCTGTTAGGCCTCGTGTCTTTCTTGGATGACCGTGGAGGAGTACCAGTATGGCTTCGGCTTGGGTGTCAGCTCGCCGCATCTGGTATTCTCGCCCTTGTTGCGGGCCTCCGCCTTCCGGCCATTCAGCTCCCACTCCTTGGAACAATCGAGCTCGGATGGCTGGGGGTTCCTCTCACCATTCTGTTTTTGGTATGGATCACCAACCTCTATAACTTCATGGATGGAATGGACGGGTTTGCTGGAGGCATGACGGTGATCGGATGTGGGTTCATGGCGTACTTTGCATGGAAGGCGGGACACGAATTTATTCTGGTCTCGGGACTTCTCTTGTCCGTGGCCTCAGCAGGGTTCCTCGTTCATAACTTTCCGCCAGCCAAAATTTTCATGGGAGATGTGGGGAGTGTCTCGAGTGGGTTCTTGTGTGGTGCCTTGATCATTTTAGGCTGTCGAGACCGAGTGTTCGACTTTTGGGTGCCGGTTATCTTGTTCTCACCATTCATTCTGGACGCCACTGCTACCCTCGTCGGGCGGGTCTGGCAACGAGAGAAGATATGGGTTGCCCATCGGACGCATTATTATCAGCGGCTGGTGCTCAGCGGCTGGGGACATCGGAAGGCCGTGCTGGCGGAATATGCCGTCATGGTTCTGTGCGGAGGCTTCGCGCTCCTCTATCAGTATGCGTCGGAAGAGTGGAGGCTCGTCATCCTGGGATTCTGGGGCCTGCTGTTTATCTTCCTTGCTCTTGCGGTGAGGGGTGTGGAGCAACGGATACAACCAGTCGGTTCTTAAAAGGATAGTGGTGCCAACGACTTCTTCAATTGCCGTGCCGGTATCCGAGCCGGTGCCCTATTTCGATACCCTTATCCGTGTGGTCTTGGCTGTCTATATCGCGGTGCTCCCCTTCAAAGCACTCTTGGTTGTGGAGCGAAACGGGTTCATTCTCCTGCTCGGTTTGCTGGTTGGGTGGTGCGCTATCAATCGGCGCCTGTTCTATTCCCGGACGCCGTACGATATGCTTCTGCTGGCCTTTGTCGTGTGGATCGGACTCACGATCCCATTTTCCGTGGCTCCGTCCTATAGTGTGAAGGAGTATGGCAAATTACTTCAGCAGATGGTGGTATTCTACGCGGTGATTTATTTCTTCAAGGGGCTAATCTATCGACAGGTTCTCCTGGGGCTGATCGGGATCATGGCAATCGTTATCGCTGGGTATGGACTCTCACAGCTCAACCTCGGAGATCCTCGATTAGTGGTCTCGTTTCTTTCCTCTGAAGTGTGGCTGACCACATTTCTGGTCATGGTCATTCCTTTCGGGCTGGCTGTGGCATTAGGAGAAGGGCCTCCAGCATTACGAACCGGCGGTGCCCTTACTGTCGGGCTGATGACGGTCTGCTTGCTTGCCACTCAGTCGCGCGCAGGTCTGGTTGCGCTTGTGGGGGAGCTTTGGGTGATGGCCTGGTTCATCCGTTCGGCCTCCGCCAAGATTGTCGCCGCGCTTGCGATGGTTTGTGTGATCGTTGCGGTCATGATAGTTTTCAATGCGAACTCCATCCCTGTAGCGGGACAGAGTCCCGACATCACGACCTCGTTTCCAATTAAAACAAGGGTTTCATCTGTGCTTCACCGCTTCGATATCTGGTGGTTTACCCTGTCTGAGATCGCCAAACACTGGTTGGTTGGGATCGGATATGGGAATCATAGTTATTTTCTGCTTTATGGCCAGGACGAAGAAGTTGTCATGCCCGGACATAATCCCGTCATGCATGCAGGGACACATAATATCTTTCTCTATCTGGCGCTTCATGTCGGGATTCCAGGGATGTTGCTCTTTGGGTGGTTCGTTGTTCGGGTTGTTCTGAAGACTGCTGGAGAATACCGCCAGGCTCACGATTGGCTCTCGAAAGCCGTGCTCGTAGGATCGGTTGTCAGCATCGTAGGGTTGATGCTACGGCTCCAGTTCGATCAAATGTTGGTCGGGTCATTGGCCGTGCTTTTCTGGGTGCTTTTGGCGATGGCGGTCTTGAGTTATCCGTCATATAATCGGGCAGCGACTCAGATAGATAGGCTGAAGGCTGAAGGCGTTTAGGGGTCAATCATGCGTGATCACACACAACTTTGGGTATTTGAGTCGGCTGATGATACTTATTCACGTGTTTAGACTGAAGACTAAAGGCCTTCAGCCTTCAGCCTGAACACCTTAGTAGTTACCACTGGATCTGCCACGGAAATCTCATGCGAAATGTAGCGATCTCACTGTTTCACCATCTCGCCGGCCGCTATGGGCAATTAGTGCTTCGGTGCAGATCTGTCCTTGTAATCTGCACACAGCTTGGACTGATTGCGGCGGCGAATGTGACAGCCTTTGCCCTTCGTTTTGATGGGGACATTCCCCCCGACTCTGCGCGACTGTTCCTACAGGGTCTCCCCATCGTATTGGCCATCTATGCTGTTGGTCTTGTCGCTTTCGGCATTCAGCGCGGGCTCTGGCGATATGTCGGTCTCCATGATTTAGGTCGTATCCTCTGGGCCTCTGTCGTCAGTTCTGCGGTGTTCTACGGTGTGGTGCACGGTCTCCTCGGATGGGTCGCCTATCCCCGCTCGGTCATTATTCTCACTGGCGTGCTGAGCGGACTCTTTCTCGCTGGTATCCGGTTGGCCGTTCGCTGGTTTCGAGAATGGCTTCACGTGCTGAGCCCTTCGGCTCGAAGAGTGTTGATTGTTGGAGCGGGCTATGCCGGCGAGTTGTTGGTGAGGGATATGCAGAGCGACGCAGGCTCTCATTACCGACCGGTCGGGTTGGTGGACGACGACCCAATTAAGCGGAAGATGAAGATCCACGGAGTTCCCGTCGTCGGGACTATCGTGGATATTCCAGCTCTAGCGCGTGGGCTTCTCGCGCACGAGATCATTGTGGCGATTCCTTCGGCGTCAACGGCATTGAAGCAGCGGATTCTCGCCGCGTCAGAGGGGTGTAAGGTTCCCATCAAGACCTTGCCGAGCGTAAAACAGCTGCTGGCGAATCCGGAGACGCTGAGACAGGTCAGGCCGATGAGCCTGGAGGATCTTCTGCAGCGTGAACCTATTCAGAT
>Ga0315281_10005849_pt1 | contig 17548 bp, 16 predicted proteins | sample YL17G07_0_MG_FD_204540 | JGI IMG/M metagenome (GOLD analysis project Ga0315281, IMG submission 204540) | Sediment microbial communities from Yellowstone Lake, YNP, Wyoming, USA - YL17G07_0 | ecosystem: Environmental > Aquatic > Freshwater > Lake > Sediment | place: USA: Wyoming | collected...
GGGGATTTTTAGCTCGGTGAGAAGGTCGAGGACTTCTTGGTGGGGATGTCCGTATTTGTTATTAAGTCCCGCCGAGATGACGGCGTACTCGGGATTGACGGAGGAGAGGAATTCGCGGGAGCTTGAGGTGCGCGAACCGTGATGTCCGAGCTTGAGAACGCTCGTGTGCAGTACGCCTCCTTTCTTTTTTACCAGATATTTTTCTATCGCCTGGGGGGAGTCACCCGTAAAAAGGAACGATTTGTCGCCATATGAAAGCCGAGCGACAATAGAGCCGGTGTTGGTATCCCATCCGCGCACATTGCGGTCGGGGAACAAGATTTCGAGTACCACGCCGTGATCGAGAATGATGCGCTCTCCGGCACGAGCAAGGATGCGGTGTGCGTCTTCGTCGATGATTGCTTTCTCGAACGCGCCATACGCACCCGTCGCTGACGTGTTTTCGGTCGTAATGACCCCGTCAACCTCCATGCGACCAAGGACCGCAGGCAGTCCACCCACATGGTCCTGGTCGGGATGTGTCGCAAGAACGAGGTCGAGAGAACGATCATAAAATGGCATCACCTGCCCGAGTGCGCGGAGCATTGCACTAGAGGACGGACCGCCATCAATTAGCATCTGGTTGCCGTTGGGTGCCTCGATATAGATTGCGTCCCCTTGTCCGATATCAAGGAATGCGACCGTGAGTTCGCCGTGACGGTCGGCACGAAATGTTGCCGTCCAGATAAAAATATTAACAATAAGGAAAATCCCCAGCACCCCATACTGTATTCTTTGCTTTGAGAAAACATCCATCGTGCTACTATGGTAGCATGCCTGACATAAACATCGAAACGATCATCTCCTTTGCAGGATACGCGGGCATCTTTCTCTTGATGATGGCGAACGGCGCGGTGTCGTTTCCCTCAAGTCAGGTGCTCTACATTGTCGCGGGGTACTTCATCGCGCAGGGTGACCTTCTCGTCATTCCCGTCGCCATCGCTGGGGCGCTTGGCAATACCATCGGCAACATAATCCTCTACGAGCTCGTTCGCAAACATGGTCGTACCTTTGTCGCAAAAATGAAACTTTTTCCTATCCGTGAGCTCGCCAAAGTTGAAGCGGCATTCAAGAAAAAAGGTTCGTGGTTTATTTTTATCGGCAAACTTCTCCCTGCGATAAAAGTGTTCATTCCTATCCCCGCAGGGCTCGGCAAGATGCACCGCGGAGCATTCGCCGGCATCATGTTCGTCGCCTCATTCATCTGGTCGCTCGGCTTCATCTCTATCGGCTACTTCTTCGGCAAGTCATCCGACCTCTTTGGTAAGTATGCAATCGTTCTCGTCCTCATCGCCGTCATCGTCCTCTTTCTTTTTTATCGATACTTGGACAGCGACGAAGTGACGCGAGGGATTGAGAAATAAAATCCACCATAGACGCATTTGATACTATAGTATCAAATGCGTCTATGGTGGATTTCTTCTTAAGATTTAAAAGATGAAAAGACTTCTCGAAGTTCTCCAATTTGGTACTATGGTACCAAATTGGAGAATTTAAAAAATTAGACACAGGAGACACAGAGAAAAAATATGTTCTTAAAATTCGTAGTCTGACTTTTTATTCTCTGCTGGCACGCGAGAGATTTTTTTTATCACAACATACCCTAACAAAGAATACACAAGCATAAGCATCCACAAAGGAAACGAAATCCCCGAGAGCGATGCGAACGGCACGCGGGCAAAAAACTCGACCGCGAGGATCATGTAGGCGAGCACCGCAGAAGCGACGAGTGCGAGCGCACTTCCCACAAATGGCACCCACGCAAACGCGATGACGAGTGCGACTGCGAGCATGGCGATCGGCACGACAGGGAGAATAAAAATGTTGGCGACGAAACCAATAAGCGAGACACTCCCCATATAGTAGAGGATGAGCGGAAACACGAACACTTGTGTTGCGATGGTGGTGATAATAATTTCTCTCAGTACGCGCGACGATACCCATAAAAAATACTTTTCGATAAGGGGCACGAACACGACAATCGCCAGTGTCGCCATAAAGGAGAGCTGGAACGACACGTCGTGCAAAAGTATCATCGGGTTCGCAAAGACCATGAGTCCTCCCGCGAGGACCAGCACGCGGAGCGCATCTCCTTCGCGACCGAGTGCTCGTGCGAGGATAACAATGAGCGCCATCACCGTCGCGCGCACCACCGTCGCCCCGCCGCCAACCATGAGTGCGAAAAATACGATACCGAACCCGCTCGCAATGAGACGCATCGCGAACGGCATGAACACCACGAGCCGCGAAATCACCCCGGCGACCACCGCAATGTTGTACCCCGAGAGCACCACAATATGCGCGACCCCCGTCTCGCGAAACTTTTGCAACAGGTCGCTACCGAGAGACTCCTTTGCACCAAGAAGTATCCCCGCGCCAAGCGCAGCCTCGGGTTCGCGGATCATGCGGGAAATATTTTTCATCAACACTGCTTTCAGCGCAAACAATTTTTCGAGCACGATATTCCCCTTGTCATAGCCGACGACCTCAATTTTGGGGAAATGCATCTCATAGGAGATGCCGTCCTTTGCGAGGTAGGCGCGGTAGTCAAACGACCTCTGTCCGTCCTTACTGGGGAAATTTTTAGGAACAGACACCCTGCCGGTCACTGCCACCTCGTCCCCATAACGAAACGTCGGGTAGGTGGGGACACGCGCAAGTACCCGAGGCATACCCTCAAGGACATTCTGTTTTTGTCCTTGAGAAACACTCTGTATCTCAAGGACAATGTTCGTGTAACTCTCTCGGACATCGGGCTCATTCACGACGATTCCCTTGGCCTGTATAGTTTTCCCCGCTGCCCTATCGAGAACGTGGGTGTTTTGTTTCATATGCGAAACGTCGACGCGGAGGACACCAAGAGCGCAACCCAGGAGCAGTAATGAAACAAATAAACTATATGCTACTCCCGACCTCACACGTTGCCTCAAAAGTATTACGGTAGCTACCACAACGCACAAAACCGCAAAGGAGTCCCCTAGTCCAAAGACCTCCTCAAGAATAATACCGACAATGAAACTCAGAATGAAACCAAAAAAATACTTCGCGGACATTCCTCACATTCTACCGCGTTTTGCAAAAGGACACCCGCTTGGTATCATTATAAAAGACAATTAGTTATAGAGGTGCCCGCATGGAGATCATTCGACCTACCGCTCGCAACACAGAAAAGACATTGCAAAGGTCTCGCGTCGCGCGACTCTTTAAGCCGACCGAGGAAGAGTCACGGGAGTTTTTGAGAACGGCACAAGAGACCCACCTGGGCATCGCTACCGCAAAACTTCTTGAGAAGCCTCTGCGGATAGAGCTGGCACTTTGTGTCGCAGCCAAAGGAGAAACACTGACAGCAATTTCTCAAAAGATCCGCGCCGAGGGATGGAGTTTTGGAACGATCATCGATTGGTATCACTATCTCAGAAGCGGAGGGATCTGTGACAGCACGTATATTTTTTTGCCAAGTGAAGTGTACCGAGATGACCAACTTCGAGAATGGATTCCTCGAATACAGTACTATCCAAAATCCATGCGCACGGGACCGAAGGGTAGGATCTTTCGGAAAAGTTCTCGCGACAAAAAATCTCGGCGACACACCATCGCCGAACTCTCGATGAAGCAGCTGCGCATACATGCCCCCTTCCAAAGTGAGACAAGCTTACTCTTGGTGAAGATTGACCGAGAAGAAAAGAAGTACGGGAATAAAATTTGAAAACGGCCATCGTTCACACGATAGCCGTTTTGTTTTTTTGTGTAAAATAATTTCTCTTATTAGACGCCCCACGCGCGCGCGATCGCACGCTCATCATCCGCACTCACCGCTTTTTTAAATTTCACACCAGGCACCCCCTTCACCCGTTTCTCGCACTCCGCCCAGGTCGCATGCTTCATGAGCTTGCCCCCGACCAAACTCAAGTATGAGTACGCTTTCATTTTTTGACGCGCTTTTTCTTCGGGAGATTTTTTCTGTTTCGGACTCTTTACATCAACTTCTAAATTCTCGAGGTCAACATCATACGCCGCCCGCGCACCATTAAAAAGTTTTGGCGACTTGCCGTCAGCATACTCGGTCGCGATGACATCTGCGCGCTCGTTACCGGGGATGCCACTATGTCCCGGCGTGTACCGCCACGAGATTTTTGATCCACTCATTTGCACATCGGCAACTGCCCGCGCGAGCTCCTCCCAGAGGTCGCGGTTAAGCACCTCCTCTTTTTTACTATTCATCCATCCATTGCGCTCCCATCCGGCGACCCATTTGGTGATGCCGTTGATCACATAGCTCGAGTCGGCACGCATGTCGACTGCATACGCATCACCGAGTTCGCGCACAAAAGAAAGCGAGGCGATCGCCGCCATGAGCTCCATGCGATTGTTCGTCGTATGTTTTTCTCCGCCACCAAGCTCGACGACTAGCTCACTGGTCGCGACCATCGTCCCCCATCCTCCGGGTCCAGGATTGCCGCGTGACGAACCGTCGGTGTAAATAATTATTTCGGGAAGTTTCATAAAAGCATCTTATCCTTTTTTGGACACCTCCACAATACGGAGACGTAACTCTCTTTTGCCACGAAACGTGTTCACCTCCATGGTAGCGACGAGATCAACCACGTCGCCACCATGGATTGCATCATACATCTCCCCTTCCGCGAAGAACGCAATTGCTTTTACTTGCCCGCCTGAGTTTTGTTTGGCAAAATTTTGGTGGGTCGACGACCCCTCAAACGCAAGCTCAAGATGCGCACTCTCCTTTCCGAATCGTCGCGCCTCCGCCACGCGTACCTTTTCAAACAAAAAAGTTGGCTTGGGGTTCCCCATACCAAACGGCGCAAACTGCTCGATGAGCTTCCACGATGACCAGCTTACGTCAGAGAGCGAGAGCGTTGCGTCCACCGCGAGCTCTGCATCTTCTTTTTCTTTACGCACGGTTTGATAGACTGCCACGAGCTCGTCCTCAAGCGTGTGGATGAAATCACTCGCAACAGAAAAACCTCCCGCTTCCTCGTGACCGCCCACCCCCTCAAACACACCCGCACGCACACCCGTCATCAAGTCCACGACATTCACGGTGCCGTCCGAACGGCATGACCCCTTGATAACCCCGTCCTCCGTGCGTCCCCACACGAACACCGTGCGTGAATATGCCTCAACAAGGTTCGACGCAACCAGCCCCACGAGTCCCGGCTTCCACGATGGATTCCCGATGACAATAACCTCGCGCAGTTCGCGTACCTCAAGATGCTTGCGCGCTTCTTTTACCATCCCTGCCACCATTCCCTTGCGAGCATCGTTCAAGTGAATGAGTTTGTCAGCATACTCCTCCGCCTCTTCGCGGGTCGTGGCACTAAGCAGCCGAAACGCATCCATCGGCTCCCCCATGCGACTCGCGGCATTGATGCGCGGACCGATCATAAAACCAATATCATCCTCAACAATGTTTCCTTGCACCATGTCCATCTTTGCGAGGAGGGCAAGGAGACCAGGACGACGCGACTTGCGGAGTACGGTCAGGCCATACTTCGCGAGTGCGCGATTTTCATTTTGAAGGGGCACCATATCGGCAATGGTCGAGAGTCCTGCCATGTCGAGCAGCCACTTTTCCCAGCCCACGGGCACACCCCACAACTCTCCGCGCTTCGCCAGGAGTGCCGACACGAGTTTCCACGCGACCGCTGCCCCACAGAGCATATTGTCATGATAGGTATCCCCCGCCTGTTTCGAGTTCACAATCGCATACGCTTTCGGCAAAATATCTTGCGGTAAATGATGATCGGTAATAATGAGGTCAATGCCGAGCGTGAGCGCATGCGCCGCCTCCTCGACGTCCGCAATACCACAGTCAATCGTAATAACGAGCGTCGCTCCGCGAGACGCAAGCACATCGAGTGCTTTATTATTCAAACCATATCCCTCGGTATTGCGGTGTGGAATATACACCTCAAAATTTTCGTACTTAATCTTTCGTAAAAAATCAGTAAAAAGTGTTGCCCCTGGAATACCGTCACAGTCATAGTCAGCATAAACCGCAATGCGTTCGCTGGCATCAATGGCACGCAGAATGCGCTCGACGGCTTTCTCCATATTCAAAATCCCGAACGGGTCACGCACATCCCGCTCGAAACTAGGGTTCAAAAAATTGTCCGCTTTTTCTGCGGTAGTAATTCCACGCTTTTTAAGAAGCGTTTGCACAAGATCAGGGTAGGTCGATAGGTCAGATGACATTATGGGCATTCTACCACAAACCCCGCGCAACCTACCTTTTTAAGGGACTAGTGAGCGCGGCGGCGCGAACTCGAGGAATTTTCTAGCAAGAAAATATCCGTACCCTTAAAAAGGTAGGTTGCGGGTAGGGGTTTGTGTATAATGTAGATATGACTGATTGCCTATTTTGCAAAATTATTGAGGGAGAAATCCCTGCACAAAAAGTGTACGAGGATGACACCGTCATCGCCTTTTTGGACATTCATCCCGTAAATATCGGCCACACCCTTGTCGTCCCCAAAACACATTCGACGAACCTGTATGATACCCCCGACGAAATACTTGCCCATATGGCGGTCATTACCAAAAAACTTTCCATCGCCGTAAAAGAAGCAGTTGGCGCCGACGGCATCAACATCGAAATGAACAACGAGCCCGTCGCAGGCCAAATCATTTTCCATACCCACCTCCACATCATCCCCCGCTTCTCCGGCGACGGCTTCACCCACTGGCACGGCGCGCGCGACTACCGCGACAGTGAAGCAGCTGAAGTCGCACATAATATCAAAATGCACCTCTAGTAGGTGCATTTTGATATTCTAATATCCAAACGATATATATTATTTCAATACTTTAATATCAGTCACATCCTCCAAATGGTAGTCCATACCCCCTTCATCGAAATCAATTAAACGACGAAAATTCGGGGTGGGGTCGTATTCGAAACCCTCCGACGAAAAATGTGGTCCGGTTCCTTTCGTGGTTCTACCATCACTAAAAGTTAATTCAATGGTACGACCCCTCCAATTATTGCAACGGGGGTAGCCTCCTGAGTCACCTAACTTTTCAACAAATAAGCTGTATGCTTTTTTTTCTAAGGCAAGAACTACATCATAAAACGTTTCTTTCCTATGAGCATAGGAAGCAGCAGCTTTTTTTCTCTCAATTTTTTTTGCTTCAATTCTTTCTGGCTCCTTGGAGAAATACTCTTTTTGCTCCTCTGTCACCAACAAATTCTCCTTCTCCCCTTTCTCATTTATGGAATACTCCGCCCCACCCTTCAAAAGCTCCGCATCCGAAATCGTGCGCGATTTTTCCATCTCTGCAATCTCCTCCGGCGTATACTGTTTCGGCTGTTCAAATTTTGGTTCCATATTTTTAGACTTTAACTCTTGATTACTAATACCTCTAGTATAGCCCCCCCCCTGACACCTTCGTCAAACACCCGCTCAACCCTTAACTCCCTCTTTCCATAATAATCTCCAATTTGGTACTATAGTACCAAGTTGGAGATTATGCTATTATTTTAAATATAGAAAACTATCAAAACGTATGGCAATAAAAGATACGACTAAGGAGGAGGTTGTGGAAATGTTATTTTCGACACTTTTGGTTGTGGGAGTGCTTGCGGTGGCTGTCACGATGCCAAATGCCGTGCAACTCTTTAAATACTTTGGACCGAAGACATCTCATGAACAGTGGAGGATCCGGAGGTCTGTTGGCCGCCTTGAAAAGCGCGGGTTTTTAAGTAGAAGGTGTGTGCGTGGCGAGGAATATTATATATTGACCACGACGGGAAAAGAACGCGCGATGCGCTACAAACTAAAATCTATGACTATTGCTCGCCAAAATAAGTGGGATGGGCTGTGGAGAATTGTTATGTTTGATATTCCCGAGGACAAGAAATTTGCTCGGCGTGCCATCGGGCATGCAATTCAAAAACTAGGATGTGTTCAGTATCAAAAGTCTGTTTTCATTACCCCCTACCCATGCACAGAAGAAATTAATTTTGCAGGAGAATGTTTTAGTGTGCGGAAACACATTCGTATCATCATCGCAAAAGATGTCGAGAATGTCAGTAGTATTAAAAAACATTTCAAAATTTAAATTTTAAATAGAACTATGAAATCTGCGTTTCTCGCAAAAATCTCCAATCGTGCCCTATAGTACCAAATTGGAGATTTTGAAACAGAGGAAAGGGGTATTAGGGTGAGCAGTTATTTTTTCTGTTTGCGACACTGCTCACTTGGGGGTATACTACCATAGTACCTATGGATGATTTTGCAAAAATGGATATTTTCTTTTTGGTCACGACCTTCGCGGTGGTGGCGCTGGCGGTGCTTGTGGGAGTCTTACTCTTTTACATATTGCGCACGGCACGGGATGTGAGCGAGGTGGCGCATATCGTACGAGAAGAAAGTGAGCGGTTTGCAGAAGGTGCGTCCTCGGCACGTCGGAGGATACGAGGACGGGGTGAGAGCATGTTGCAAAATGTCATCGCTTTTGTGCAATCATTCGCCCCCGCAAAAAAACGAGGGCACAACAAAGATACGCAATAATTTTAAATTTTATGAAAAAAACAACAACAGGAACAAAGGTGGCGGTAGGTGCAGGGATTGCAGCTTTGGCCGCATTCGCTGCAGCGGGGTATTTCCTCTATGGTAAAGATGGGGCAAAGAATCGCAAGAAGGTGCGTGGTTGGATGCTCAAGGCAAAAGGCGAAGTGCTTGAGGGTGTAGAAAAATTGAAGGATGTGACCGAGGAAGAATACGCAATAATCATCGACAAGGTGGGCGCAAAATACAAAGCGGTCAAAAATATCGACCCTGCTGAAGTCGATGCGATGATGCGCGAGCTCCGCGGACATTGGAAAAGTATCAAGAAGTCAATTTCTCCTGCGCCAAAGAAAAAGAAGGTAGCGAAGTAAAATTCAAAAAAACACCGCTGGTTTTAACCAGCGGTGTTTTTTTGTGCACTATCGCTTCTTACACTTCATGATCGCATCAATACCGGGGAGCTTGCCGTCAGCGAGAAAATCGAGGGTGGCACCGCCACCCGTAGAGATAAACGAAAGCTTTTTATCAAGACCGAGTTTCTCGACGATCGCCGCCGTGTCTCCTCCGCCGATAATCGAGGTCGCCTTGGTCTCAGTGATCGCCTTGAGAAGCATGATCGTCGCTTTATCAAAGCCTTCTTCGTAGAAACCAAGGGGGCCGTTCCAGACGATGAGTTTTGCTTTTTTGAGTACGGGAGCCAGGTTTTTGATTGTCTCGGGACCGACATCCATAATGCTCTCGCCCACCGAAAGTTCATCAATATGCTTTATCGATGTTTTTTGATTTGCGACATTGCGCACAACCACATCAGACGGCAAGATGATCTTGCCCTTCTTGAGGAGGGGTGTCAGTTTGAACTTGTAGTGATCCACAAATGACTTCCCCACCTCGAGACCGACGTCATGCAAGAAATCATTGGCGAGGACTCCTCCGATAAAAACCTGGTCGGCGATCTTCATGAACTTTTTCATGAGTGGCATCTTGGTATCAAATTTCGCACCGCCGAGAATAAAAAGGAATGGGTGCTTGGGGTCGAGCGCAAGTGACAAGTTTTTGATCTCATCGGCAATGAGAAAACCCGCATAGCTCGGAAGGTATTTAGTGATGCCGACGACTGAAGCATGCGCGCGGTGCGACACCGCAAAAGCATCATTCACATAGACGTCACCAAATGATGCGAGGTATTTTGCGAACTCGGGATCGTTCGCGGTCTCGCGGTCGTCGAGGCGGAGGTTCTCGAACACGACCACCCCACCCTCGGGCAAGCTGTCAGCGATCTTATGCGCTTGCTCGGTACGAAAGTCCGGCACAAAACCCACATTCATCGTCTTACTCAGATACTGTACGACTGGTTTCAACGATGACGACGCATCTTTACCCATATGCGAAAGGATGACGATCTTTGCTTTTTTCTTGCGGAGATACTCGATTGTGGGAATCACGCGGTCGATGCGCATCGTCTCAACGATCTTGCCGTTCTTGATTGGCACGTTGAAATCAAGGCGTAGTACGACGCGCTTGCCTTTGAGGTTCTTGATATCTTTGAGCGTGGGGAGGGTTGGTGTTTTCATAATTGTTGCTTACTTAATGGTGTCTGCGCTCTTCAAAATCTCACCGAACACTTTCGGATCAAGGCTTGCGCGACCGACAAGGAGTCCGTCTACCTGTGCCTTCATCAAAAACTCCCACGCATTTTTCGCATCGACGGAGCCTCCGTACAAGATGGCGACCGTGCTTCCGTCTTTTCCATACAGATACGCAAGTGTTTTTTTAATAAGAATAGAAACTTCGAGCGCGTCATCGGTCGATGCAGCGCGGAGTGCGTGCTTGCCAATCGCCCAAATAGGCTCGTACGCGATCACGACACGAGACAAGTCTTTTTTAACGACTCCTTTGAGGGCGATCTTTATCTGCGTAGCAATATGCTTTAGGTACTCGCCGTCCTGGTCACGTTCCCTCTCGCCGACACACAGCACGACCGTGAGTCCTGCTTTTATCGCCGCAAGAACTTTTTGATTAACGAGTTCGTCGGTCTCGCCCATTGCGCGGCGTTCCGAGTGCCCCATGATAACGTACGAAATCTTGAGCGAAGCGAGCATCGCGGGTGACACCTCGCCCGTGTGTGCGCCCTCATTTTCGGTCCACGCATTTTGCGCGCCGAGCACGCAGCGATGACCCGTCACGAGTTTTTTCAGATCACCCACATAAACGGACGGCGGACAAATGACCGTCTGGACATTACGCAAAGTACCAGCAACCTTTTTAATTCCCGTAAACTTTACCTGTGCGTCCTTCACGCTTGCCGGATACATTTTCCAATTCCCGATGATTATCTTTTTCATAAGCACATTATAGCATAGGGGCGCGTGGCGCAAAAAGAACGATTTTTAGAAATTATCATTGCACTGATACGCTAAACTACATATAATGTACCTATATATGCACCTTACTTTTCGACCACAACACAAGCGCGGATTTACGCTCATTGAAAGTCTTGTGGGCACAGCAGTATTCGTACTGATCGCGGTGAGCGTATATCAGGCTTATACCACTCTTTTTGAGATCGTTCGTGTCTCTCGCCTCAAGGTCACCGCGGCGGCACTCAGCAACGAACAGTTCGAGATAATGCGCAACCTGCCTTTTGCAGAGGTGGGCGTCGTCGCTGGCATCCCCGCAGGAAAGATTCCCCCTACACAGACTCTCACGCGAGACGGTATCACCTTCACGGCAAAAACGACCATCCGTAACGTCGACGACCCATTTGATGGTACCCTGGGCGGTGTCCCTAACGACCTTTCTCCTGCAGATTACAAGTTTGCCGAAGTCGAGATCATGTGCCCATCCTGCAAGAATTTTCAACCATTGATTTTTAGCACCTCGGTTGCCCCCAAGAACCTTGAGGGAGCTTCGACGAACGGCGTCCTCTTTATTCGTGTCTTTGATGCCAACGGACAGCCGATACCGGGAGCAAACGTGCATATTGAAAACAATGCGGCCGCCCCCGCTATCGCCATTGACGACACCACCAACGCTGACGGACTCCTTCAGATAGTGGACGCACCTCCGGGGATAGAGGCGTATGAGATCACTGTTTCAAAAACAGGATACTCTCAATCAAAAACGTATCCAACGGGAGCCGTCGGTAATCCCAACCCCGTAACCCCCCATGCGACCGTAGCAATACAACAGGTCACGCAGATGAGTTTTTCCATCGACAAAACAAGTACGGTAAATGTCGCCAGCATCACCGAAACATGCACACCAATAAGCTCTGTTGATTTTTTACTTCAAGGTTCGAAGATTATCGGCACTGGTCCTGACATACTCAGCTATTCATCAAACCAAACAACCAGCGTGGCGGGTCAAAAAAACATCACGGGGCTCACCTGGGATACCTATACCGCTTCTCTTACCGACGCGGCGTACGACCTTATCGGCAGCATCCCCCTTTCTCCCTTTACCCTCAACCCCAACGCTACCCAGGAGCTTAAGCTTCTTGTTGCCTCTAAAAAACCCAACAGACTCCTCGTTACGGTAAAAGATTCTTCCACACAACTCCCCCTTTCTGATTCGAGTGTCAAACTTGAAAAAGCTGGGTACGACAAAACGTTGATTACGGGCAACGGGTTTTTGACCCAAACAGATTGGTCCGGCGGATCGGGGCAAGATGCTTTTGTCGACCCTGCCAAGCACTTCGCGTCTGACGGCAATCTCGATATTGCGAACCCAACAGGAGAACTACGTTTGAAACAAGTATTTGCCGCGTACGAGACTTCAGGGGTCATAACCTCTTCGACCCTCGACACCGGTTCGGTCAGTAATTTTCATCAGGTGGTTTGGCAGCCACAAGATCAGCCGATACCGAGCGGAACGAACAGCGTTAAATTCCAGATCGCCACGAACAACGATCAAACAACGTGGAACTTCCTCGGTCCCGATGGAACCAGCAACACCTACTACACGCTCGCCAACCCCATCATCAACGCGACCCACAACGGAGACCGGTATATTCGTTACAAAATGTTCATGAAGACTGATGATCAGACTTTTACCCCCAACATTTCAGATGTTTCCATAACGTTCACTTCTTCTTGCGTCGCCCCCGGACAAGTATCCTTCGCCAGTCTTGCGGCTGGTGGCTACACCATGACCGTATCGCGGACAGGGTACCAAACCTCCGTGAGTACGGTGACCATAACCTCGGCAGGATGGCAGCAACAGGAAGTGGTCCTCACCCCTTAAAGAATTTTATGAAACACTCGCACCGCAAAAAATACACCGCAGGGTTCACCATGGTCGAACTTTTGATAAGTGTCTTTATCATTGGGTTAATCAGTGTGGCGGTGGGAAATTTTGCCGGTGACGTATTTTCTTTTAACGCGATTTTTTCCGGTAGCCTGAATGCGCAGGGAGATGCACGTCGGGTATTTAAATCAGCGAACGCAGAGATTCGTTCCGCTTCCCAATCAAGCCTCGGCTCCTTCCCCATCGATACCGCAAATTCGACCGCGTTCTCTTTTTATAGCGATGCCGATCGCGACGGACTCAAAGAGCGCATTCGCTATTTCCTCGTGGGTACCACGCTTAAAAAAGGCGTGCTCAAACCTACGGGGAGTCCCCTTGTTTACAATGTCGCCAACGAAAAACAGAGCGAGGTCGTGCACGACATAGCAAACGGTGCAACGCCAATGTTTAGCTATTACGCCGCATCCTACGACGGCACGACGGCACCTTTGACCATCCCTGTCGATCTTTCGTCCATACGCCTCGTAAAAATGACCTTTATCATCGATCATGATGTTTCCCGTCCTCCTACCCCTCTCACCATGACGACGCAAGTTTCCATAAGGAACCTGAAAGATAACCTTTAAAAATCAACCATTCATGAAAAAATTCAACCATCAACAAGGCAGCATCCTCATTCAAGCAATCGTCTTTGGTTCGATTGCCGTTCTGCTCTTGAACACCCTTGGGGCATGGGCAGGGACGAATGTTAAGGCATCACGGCAAGCATCCAATCGCGAAACCGCCATTCAAATAGCGGAAGCGGGAATCGACTACTATCGGTGGCATCTCGCACACGCACCACAAGACTACCGAGACGGCACCGGCGTTGCGGGTCCCTACACGCATAATTTCAAAGACAAGGACGGCAACATCATCGGGCAATTTATCCTCGACATAACGCCTCCGCCTCTTGGTTCGACGCTGGTAACCATAAAATCAACAGGAAAGATCAACGCCGACCCCAGCATTTCTCGATCGGCCACCACAAAACTGGCAAAACCCTCACTGGCTAAATATTCTCTCGTCTCAAATTCAGACATGCGATTTGGAGAAGGCACCGAGGTGTTTGGCCCCGTTCATTCAAATGGTGGTATTCGTTTTGATGGAGTGGCGCACAATATCGTTTCAAGCACAAAAACAAATTACACTGACCCGGACCATACAGGAGGAAATGAGTTTGGAGTCCATACGCATGTAAATGCTCCTCCGGGAGCGGGAGTGAATAATACATTTCGACCAAACGAAGCGCCACCCAGCGCCACCCCTTCACGTACCGATGTATTTCTGGCTGGTCGCCAATTCCCCGTCCCTGCTGTTGATTTTACGGGGCTGGTATCCGACCTCTCTCAGATTAAAACAGACGCCATCGCCAACGGAAAATACTATGCAGCCTCAGGTGGACTCGGGTATTATATTCTCTTAAAAACAAATGACACGTTTGATATTTACCGCGTGAACTCGCTTATTTCCATTGGTGGCGCATGCGCCACCAATGCCACGACCGCCGTGCAGCCGGGGTGGGGCACCTGGAGCATCAACACCACGGGAGGCAGTAAGACACTCATCGCAAGCAATGTATCCTTCCCCGCCAACGGGCTCATCTTTACCGAAGATAACCTATGGATCGATGGTCAGATCAACACCGCCCGCCTCACCATCGCGGCAGCGACATTTCCTGACAGCGCCGCTACGCGCAGATCGATCACGGTGAACAACGATCTTCTCTACTCCAATTATGGCGGACAAGATGTTCTCTCCCTCATCGCACAGAATAATGTCAATGTTGGATTGAAAAGCTTGGACACACTCCGTATTGATGCGGCGATGATTGCCCAAAACGGCCGCATCGGGCGCTTCTATTATTCGAGCAATTGCGGAACAGGGTATGTACGCGATACGCTCACCCTATATGGCATGCTGGCAACAAACGGTCGTTACGGCTTTGCGTACTCCAATAACACCGGGTACACTAATCGTAACCTCATCTACGATGCAAACCTACTCTATGGCCCTCCCCCAAGCTTCCCTCTCACCTCCGATCAATACTCGATCATTTCATGGGACGAGACAAACTGATTGTGCTCCCAACAAAAAAAACCGTCCACCAAGGACGGTTTTTTTTGTTGGGAGCAAGGTCCTCTGTTAGATATTACTCATCACACTGTACATCGGCGTGATCATCGAGATTGCAAAGAACCCTACCGACGCACCAATGAATACCATGAGGAGTGGCTCGATGATCGTCGACATATTCTTGGTCGCCGAGTCCACTTCGCTTTCGTAAAAGAGGGCGACGTTCATGAGCATCTCTGACAGCTTGCCAGTCTCTTCCCCAACCTCGATCATCTCCCCCACTAGGAGTGGATAGATCTTGTTTTTTTCTACAAAGACCGAGGAGAGCGGAATACCTTTTTGAACACGATCGGAGGCGATCTGCATTACTTCTTTGTAGTATGAATTCTGCATCACGTCCTTGGTGATGGTGATCGCTTCAAGCATGTCGACGCCTGACGAAAGAAGCGAGGAGAGCGTGCGTGTCGTCAGTGCGGAATTTGACTGTCGTACCAAGTTGCCCACAATGGGAAGATGAAAAAGCGAAGCCTCAAAAACACGGTGCCCCACCTTGGTACGCAATGCGCTCATGACCGCGACGATGACCGCCACAAGAGCGAGCAGTCCGATCAAAAGATGATTTGAAAGAAAATCACTGATCCAGATGATGATCTTGGTACTGGTGGGAAGCTCGGTATTGAGGTCCTTGAACGTGGTCGCAAGCGTTGGCACCACATAGATGAACATAAGGATGGCGATAATAAAGAGGGCCGAAATCACTACCGCCGGATAGATCATCGCCCCCTTGATCTTCTTTTTGAGCAAGTAGCTCTTTTCAAGTTGGTCACCGATGATGAGGAGTGCTTCCGCGAGACCCCCCGATTCCTCCCCCGCACGCACCATCGCCACAAAGATAGGGGAAAATACTTTGGGGAACTTCGTCATCCCACTCGAAAGCGTATTGCCATGGCTGATCTCCTCGATGAGCGTTTCGATGGTTGCTTTGAACGTTGGGTTGGTCGTCTGTCGTCCCAAGATAGAGAGTGCGCGCGAAAGCGAGAGCCCCGCCGTCATCATCGAGCTCAGGTTGTGCGAGAACACGATAAGGTCGCGCATTTTTACGCGACCAAAAAGACTGTTCAAAAAAGCGAGACCGGGGACGTCGCGACTTTTTGACTCTTCTACCGAGACAACGGTCTTGCCGGCATCGCGCAAGTCTGACGCCGCCGCAAAACGATCTGCCGCTTCTATGTCTCCGACCGTTTCATTCCCTGAAATGTCTCGTACTTTGTATTTAAATTTTGGCATCTTGCTTTCTATTATACGTTATAGTTACTCCGACACCACGCGCAGGACGTCCTCGATCGTCGTCACTCCTTGCACGGCTTTCATGATACCATCCTCGAGCATCGTGGTCATCCCCTCTTTCTTTGCTTGCGCTTCGATCTCAACGGGGGTCGCGCCTTTCATGATGAGGTCGCGGATAATGGGCGACATTTTAAGGATCTCATGAATACCGACACGTCCCTTGTATCCATCCTCACATTCCTCTGATTTTTTGGGGCGATAGAATGGCACCTCGGACCACGTGGCATTGGGAGCAATGATGCTTTCCTCTTTTAAAACTTTCATCACCCGATCAAGGTCGACTGATTTTTTGAGCACCTCAATTTCATCGGGTGTTAAGAAATATTTTTCTTTTGAAGAGCACAGGCGACGCACCAGACGCTGGGCGATGATCACATTGACCGTCGAGACGATGAGGAACGGCTCGATATCCATATCGAGGAGGCGCGGCATCGTAGCTGCCGCAGAGTTGGTGTGGATCGTCGAGAGCACAAGGTGTCCCGTGAGCGCCGCATTGACCGCAAGCGACGCGGTTTCGTTGTCACGGATCTCGCCGACCATGATGATGTCCGGATCCTGGCGCACGAGCGAGCGCAAGCCACTCGCAAAGGTAAGTCCGATCTCTGACTTGACCTGGGTTTGGTTCACACGTGCCATCTGGTACTCGATAGGGTCTTCAATTGTCGAGATATTCACATCCGGCTCATTTAAGATGTCGAGGATGGTGTAGAGGGTTGTCGATTTACCGGATCCGGTCGGTCCTGTAGTCAGGATCATCCCCACGCGCTGTTTGGTTGCAGCATAAATACGCTCGAGTCCCACACCATGAAACCCTAAACCCTCGAGCGTAAACCCTGACACCGACTCGCGAAGGAGACGCATAACGGTCTTTTCACCATAGTAGACGGGGAGGGTTGATACACGAAACGCGACCTTCTCCCCCGCCGACTCGATCTTGAAACGTCCGTCCTGAGGAAGGCGCTTTTCGTCGAGCTTCAAGTTCGCCAGTACTTTGATACGCGCAACGATGCCCGGTGCCGCGCTCTTGGGCAACACCATCGCATCATGCAGGATGCCATCGATGCGATACCGAATAACGACCTGCGCGTCCATAGGCTCAATGTGAATATCCGATGCGCCTTGAATGATCGCGTGGCTCAAAAGTGTATCCACAATCTTGACCACGGGCAGATCCTCGGCGAGCTTTTTCAGATCTTCTTCACTCTGCCCCTCCTCGCCACCCTCGGATACCGTCCGAAGCGCGATTGCTTCTTTTTCAATAATATCACCAA
>Ga0315281_10005850_pt1 | contig 17548 bp, 10 predicted proteins | sample YL17G07_0_MG_FD_204540 | JGI IMG/M metagenome (GOLD analysis project Ga0315281, IMG submission 204540) | Sediment microbial communities from Yellowstone Lake, YNP, Wyoming, USA - YL17G07_0 | ecosystem: Environmental > Aquatic > Freshwater > Lake > Sediment | place: USA: Wyoming | collected...
GACCCCTCCCATGGAACGGACGTGTGCGATTTCCCGCCGGCCGATCGGGCGAATCTGCTGGGCCGACAAGGAGGCGACGGTCAGGGTTTCCCCGCCGAGGGTCATGAACTCCACCTCATACCCGGCGTCACCATGAGTCAGCACGACCGTTCCGACGTCACCGGGCTTCAACCCGTGCTCGGGAAGATCGGCCACCAGGGCCACGACATCGAGTTCATGGATCATTCCCCTTCCCTCCTATCCAGAAAGTACGCCGTCACCAGCCTGGGCACTACCTCGCCCTTTCCGATGAACCAGACCGAGCGCACCGCCGGCTTCCTGCCATCCGGTGTTTCCAGTATACCGTCCACGACGTAGCGGGTTCCATACGGCGTCTCCGCGACCGCCGAAACCTCATGCTGCGCGACATGCGACCGCAAGGCGGCCGCGAGAATCTCCCATCGCTCGAGGGAGAACCCGAACCGGATGAACCCGGCCGCCTTGTGACGCCCCTGCTGATGCGTGCGCGAAAGGAGATAGCCGGTGATCTTCTCCCTGGAGATCGCGGCCCGGCCAGCCTCAGGCAGTTTCAAGGATGCCGATCGCCATCGTTCTCATCATGTTCGCCTCATTCTACCAATCGCCCAGCGAACAAGGGAGCCTTCGCGTCGGCATCGCGGCCGGAAAGGGAGGCAGTACACCAACCCTCCGGCAGGAGAGAGCCATCCCCGAGAACACCCAACCTAAACACTCCAACTTTCTTCCAACTTCGCGGCCAATATCCACCAACAACGACTACAAAACACCCAATCTTCTTTGACACTCTTCGGGGCATCTATGAGTGTGGCTTCCCCGTGAATGCAGAGCCCGTCCGGATTTCCTTTCTCCGAACGGGCTCGCGGGCTCCCCGGTCTTGATATGCACCAACTTCCTGCGTTCATGCGCTCGACCGCCCGGCCGAACTTTTAGGTTGGGTGTCCTCGGTTCGACCCTTCGACAAGCTCAGGGCCGCAGGCTCAGGGTCCTCCCGAGCTGGCCCACCGCGTCCTGCATGGCCCACCGTCTCAACCGAGCGGTGGGCCAGTCCTGAGCGACGAGGCTGTGCGAGGAGTCGAAGGGCTGGCCCAGGTTTCCGTTCTCTGCGAAGCCGAGTAACTCAACAGCTCAAGCACGTCCCCGTCTTGTTCGTCCCCTCCCGCTGATCCAGGCCATCGAGGCGAGCCGGTCGCGGTCGACAACCCCGGGGTCCCGCATCATGGCGTCCGCGTCCTGCTGGCGCGTGGGCAGGAAGACGTCGCCCCAGAACATGAAGGCGGCCGTCAGGGGCCAGTGCCCGCGGATCTCGCGCAGGAGCTCCGGGCACCGGTAGGGCGGGTCCTTCGGCGGCTCGGTCGCGTCCCACTGCGACGGGCCGAACTCGCTGAGGATGAACGGCTTGCCCAGCGTGGAGACCGCCCGGTAGTGCCCCGCGAAGGGGGCGATCGAGGGGGCGTAGACGTCGAGGCCCACGACGTCCACGAGGTCGTCCCCGGGATAGGCCTCCGGCACCAGCGGCGTCATGGCGAGCGGAGCCCAGAGCCACAGCACGTTGTCGCAGCCGTTGTGGCCGCGGATCCTCCCGACCGCGTCCCGCCAGAGCGACCGGTACTTCTCCGGGGCGCCACCCGGGTGGTCGAGCCCCCACCAGAACCCGGAGCAGTTCATCTCGTGCAGGGGGCCGTAGAGGACCGGGATGCCGTGGCGGCCCAGGTCGCGGAATCCCGCGGCAACCTCATCGAGCAGGGCCAGCCAGCGGTCGCGCGCGGGAGTTCCCGGCGTGAGGATCGCGTCCACGTCGGCGTCAGGGTCGCGCAGCCCCCCAAACTCCGGGCGGCAAGGATCTGGAAAGTGCGTCAGAACGCGGATAAGGCCTCCGGCCTCCCCGTGCTCCACCAGTCCGGGATTCAGCTCCCGCCACGGGACCGCCTCCGCCGCCGACGCCGACGGTGAGCAGCCGTAATCCCTGCAGTACTCGATGCCCAGCAGGCCGGGCCAGCGACCGGTTTGTTCGCGCAGTTCGCGGGCCCCTTCGGGGGTGTGCACCCCCGCGATCACGCCGCCCGGACTCCCCGCCCCGAGCCCGCGCAGGATCCCGAGCATCCGGGCCGCCGCCTCCCGGGCCCGCGCCAGGCCCTTTTCGTCCCCGGTCACCCCAGCTCCCGTTTCGCGTTGTCGTAGATGGTGCGCAGCTCCTTCAGGATGGCGGCCGAATGAACAGGGCCACGACATCAAGTTCATGGATCAGACCAGAAACTCCTTGGGAAGGCACTTCCTCACGGCTTCCCGCGCTTTGCGGGCTGTTTCGAGCGCTTCTTCCGCTTCCTTGCGAGTGGGAGGATCCCAATCGCCGGGGTATCGTCCCTCGATGGAATAGCTGCTGAGCAGGTTCATGTCCGCAAGCGGCAGGTTCAAACCGGATGAAGGCGGAACCATCCCCCACCAGGGCTTGTAGATCGTGCGTCTTCGGGAAACCGACCGAATGAAGAACCAGGAGGGCTTTCAAGTACTTCTCCACACACTGCTGTGAATGAAAACCCACAGCCGCAAAGGGCGCTTTATCCCCCCGGGCCATTTCATTCGAAGCGACATCGAAGTCCTCTTCCGCCATCCTAACCCAAGGGCTCACCCTGGGCATGCCTTCAGCCATGGCGTTCAAAGAGCACCCGGCCTTCGCGCAGGGCAGGCTTGATGATCGTTCCCACCGCGTTCCTGTCGCGCTCGACCTCTTCTGGGGTCACGACCAAGACGTCCTTCGCGAGTCCCAAACCGGAGATCTCCGTCGCTATCTTGACGGACAGATCACGGCGCGAACCGTTGACCGGCATGACCACCAGGAAGTCCGCATCGCTGTCCGGACCGGCCGTCCCGCGAGAATATGACCCGAAAAGGATGATCTTCTCCGGCCCAAACCGCTTCACTATGCGGTCGGCCGTCTCCCGGATGATCCTCTCGGAGTTGGCGATGGTGTTCACTTTGTCGACCATGGGTTGCCCTCGACTACATCATATCGGACTTGATGAACCGGAGTCTCCAGCGCGTCCCCATTCCCCCCGGGCAGCAGGCCTATTGGGGTTCCCACGCGGCTCCCATTACCTCCCTCCGCATCGCCGGATTACCATCCGCGATGATCACGGCAATCCAGGGAGTATCCGGGGATTGGATACTGCCGTGCCATTCCACAGCGCCCCCGCGGCCCCGGGTCAGGACCACTTCCCGGTCCGCGGCGCCGAGCAGGAGATTATCCGCGCGAATGCTGAACCGGTGGGCGCCGTGGCCTTTTGCGCTCACCCTGATCCGGACCTCGCCCGGGGCGGACCTGACCCTGGTAACCTCGAAACTCAGCGCCCGGTCGGCGCGCAAATCCAACGAGTATTTGCCGGCGGGCAGAAAGACTTGTGTCTGTTCCTGATGGCGGCATCGCACCGTGTATCTGCCTTCCGGCAGCATCAGGCGAAAATGGCCCTTGCTCGGGATCACCCGATTGACAGCACCGGGCTGGCCGCCCTCGGCGAGCAAAGCTCGCCGTTCGCCAGCTTTGCTGGCGCCGTCGGCGATGAACTCGATCGTCGAGTCAGCCTGTCCTTCGACCAGCGCCGGACCCGCCAGGTCGCGCATGAGCCAGATCCAGCGCGCCACGGGATGCACCCACACCTCTTTGTAAGTCCAGGTGCTCTGCACCGGCCAATAGGGAACGTCGCGGTCGCCACCCGTCTGGAAACCAACCGGCAGGGAGCCGACGACATTGCCAAAGAGCGGCGCGTACAAGGGAGGAAAATCATAGCCCTCGCCATACATGGCGCTCTGGGCGAAAGGATTCCGGCCGATGATCCATTCCGCCTGGCGTTGCGCGATGGTGACGGACTCCAGGTCTCCACGCAGATGGGCGACAGCCATTAACGCCTGAGCCTGCGGCAGAATGGTCCCGAAATGCCCCCGGTAATTCATCCATACGGGAAACCGCCTCAGGTAGTGCCCCTGGCCAAGCGGGATACCGTTCAAGACCTGTTCGCGAAAGGATTCCTGCCGTTCCGGCGGGACGCTCCGGTACTCGTCCTCCCGGTAGATGGAGGCGGGCATCACGCCGTAGGGTTCGGTATGCTTCGCCGCGGCCTTCAGGTACTCCGCGTACAACGCGGCCGCCGAATACCATTTCATCCAATCGGGATGGTCTGGAAAGGCCTCGCACAGCCGGGTCAACGCCAGGATCGGTCCTTGCTCCCGGCCTCGATGGCAATAGTGAAGAAGGCGATCCTTTGCCGGGCCGGTATAGAAGTAACCAAGCAGAGGGATCTCCCAATCCGGCCGGTTTCGTTCCTGGGAACCAAGAATGATCCCCGCCCACTCGATCGCGTTGTCCGCATAGCGCCCGTTTCCGGTGTCTTGCCACAAATCCACCGATGCCAGGCACCCCAAGGCCGCCGTCTCGAGTTCCACGTCTCCCGAGTCGAATGTGACCCGCCATGGCTGGGTTGCACCCGGCGCGTCCGCCGCTGACATCCCGGCGCGGGCGAACCCCCAGTCCTCCTCCGCCATCTTGAGGCAGTAGGCGGCCAGCCGCGGGTCCGACTCTTTGAGGACGCGGGCGGCAATGGCTTCGGCCGCCGAAGCCGTGAAGTTCATCATCGGGCTGTTGCGGGCGGTGACCGTGACGTCGTCGGAGGTCCCGATGATCCCGTCGGTCCAACGACTGTTGACGGAACCCTGGTTGCGGTAGCCGTCGCCAAAGCTCGTCTTCAAGATCCAGTCGAGCCCCCAGGTCGCCTCTCCCACCAGGCGTTCATGGAGCTCCGGGTCTTCGCTCCTGGTGCGCAATCGTTCCGCCAGGCTGAACAGGCCATAAACGATCTCCCCCGTGTTCCCAAGCCCCTGGGTCAGGTCCCCGGCGTCATGCCAGCCGCCGTTGATCACGATCCGCTGGTCGCCATGGACCACGGTCCAGTCCCGGTGACAGACGCCGTGCACGCCCGCAATGGCCATCCCGCAGCGCTCGGAATACAGGAAGTTCAGCGCCTTCTCGATCGTCCCGCGCCACACGTTGGGATCGATCCGGAACGGCGGCGTCCGCACCTCGCCGGCCTCGAGCACGTAGGAGCCTTCCTGCCGGACCTCGGAGAAGTCCATGACCTGGAACTCCCCCAGCGGCGTCTTGACCGGCTGGATCGCCTTGGACAGCACGGTCTTCCCGCCGGCCTGGTCGATCACCCGAAACGTATCCGCCTTCAACCCGGCGGCCAGGGCGGTCTTGGCCGCGCCGGGTTGATAGCCGGTATGGCTGTAGGCGATGCGCCCGGGCCATACTTCCCAACCTTCGGTGTGGTCGAGCTCGACGTTCTGCAGCTCCAGGAGGTCCAGGTCATAGGTGAGAACGTCCGCCGCCTCCGGCTCGTGGCCGGACATCAGGCCGGAAATCTCCAGGCGGGTCACCTTGTCCCGGGCCACGTTGTCGATTTCCCAGACGACGTGGTTCCATTCACGGTCCCGGAGTATCACCGTCGTCTCGCCCTCCTGTCCGAAAACCGCGGGCAGTTTCTCCACGCCGTCGTTGTGGAGGCACAGTCCCAGCGCGACGACGCAGTGGCCCGGGCAATCGGGGTAGATCCAGAGCGACAGCCGGTTGAAGGACCGCCAATCGTCGCCGTCGAATGCCCTGCGGACACCGGCGCTCCCCCAGCCGCGTCCGTTCTTCGGTCCCGGTCCATCCAGCCGGGCCGGCAGACGCATCCGAAGCGATTGGCGGCCTTCCCGCGATCGCTCCCGCGAGAACGTCATGACGGTGACCGCCTGGCCGAGCTCGCCGATCTTCGGGGCGGTTCTGGCGTCCGCGACTTCGGGAGCGCCCGTCGTGAATGCGGTCCAATGCGAAGGGTCCTTCATATCGTCCAGCAGGCGGCTGGCCAGCACTTTCTTGCCGAGCCACCGTTCGGCGGCTGAGTCCGCGGGGCAGATAGTCATCGACTGGTTACGAGTCTATCACCCCCGCTCGCGCATGCCTGACGCAGAGACTCAATAGGGAGACCGTCCGGTCTCCCCGATTGCAGATCGCCATATCATCAATCCTCGGTGGTATGGCGATCTGTCACCCCCCTCCCATCAACGGGTGATGCTTCCCCGCAGCCGGATGTCACGGGAGGAGGCGCCCACCAGAATGTCGAAGGCGCCGGGCTCCACGACCCATGCCTTGCGGACGGGATGCCAGAACGCGAAGGCCTCGGGCGGCAGGATGACCGTGACCTTCTTCGTTTCGCCCGGCGAGAGCACGACCTTGGCGAAGCCCTTGAGCTCCTTCGGCGGCCGCGGCACGCTCGGGGTTCGCTGGCCGACGTAGACCTGCGCGGCCTCCGCGCCTGCGCGTGGGCCCGTGTTCCTCAGCGTGAAGGAGACCGTGACCGCTTCCCGCCCGGTGGCCGGAGCGAGCGTCAGGTCCGCGTATTCAAAGGTCGTGTACGACAGCCCGTGGCCAAAGCAGAACTGCGGCTCGATGCCGGCCTGATCGTATCCGCGATATCCGACGAAGATCCCCTCGCCGTACACGGCACGTTTGGCCGCGGCGTCCGTCTCCCTCATGTAGTAGGGCGCGCTGGGATTGTCCCGGAGCCGCCGCTCGAATGTGGCTGGAAGTTTTCCGGAGGGGTTCACGACCCCGAACAGGATGTCGGCAATCGCCCGGCCGCCCTCCTGTCCCGGATACCACACGTGGAGGACGGCAGGCACCTGGTCAAGCCAGCCGGCCCAGTCCACGCCGCCGCCGCCGAAGAGCAGGACGATCGTGCGCGGATTGGCCGCTGCCACGGCCGAAATCAGCTTCACCTGGCCCGCGGGGAGTTCGTAGTCCCGGTCCCACCCCTCGGTTTCCGAGTCCTTGTTGAATCCGACGCAGACCACCGCCGCGTCCGCCCCGCGCGCCGCCGCCACGGCTTCGGCCCGGCCGCCGGCCCCCTTGCCGCCGGTGAAGGTCGCCCTGATCCCCCGAACCTGCCGGATGCCGTCGAAGACGCTGACGGCGCGGGACGCGTAGGCGTACGAACTGCCTCCGCCGCCCCACACCGCCGGATGACCGTTCGGCCCGATGACCGCGATCCGTAGAGCCGACCCGGGATCGAGCGGCAGGAGGGCCCCGCTGTTCTTGAGCAGGACGATGCCGGCGCGCGCCGTTTCCAGCGCCGTCTCCACACCGGCCGGATCATTCTCCGGGATGTCCCTGCGCGCCTGTGGCCGGTCCAGGAATCCCGCGGCGATGATCGTGGTCAGGATGTGCCGGACCTTCTCGTCGATCAGGGCGGCGCTGATCGCCCCGCTCCCGATCAACGGCGCCAGCCGCTCCTTGTTCATGAACTTCCCGCTGGGCATCTCGAGGTCCAGCCCGCCCGTCGCCGCACCGAGCGCGTCATGGACCGCGCCCCAGTCGGACATGACGATGCCCGTGAAGCCCCACTCCCGCCGCAGGACCTCGATGTTGAGGAACGGCTGCTGGGCGCAATAGATGCCGTTCAGCTTGTTGTAGGCGTCCATGACACAGTGGGCGCCGCCTTCGGTGATCGCCGCCCGGAAGGCCGGCAGGTAGATCTCCCGCAGGGCGCGCTCATCCACCTGCGCGTCCACCGTGTCGCGGTCGATCTCCTGGTTGTTGGCCGCGAAGTGCTTGACCGTCGCGAGAACGCCCTCGGCCTGGATGCCCCGCACCTCGGCGGCCGCCATGCGCCCGGCGAGGAACGGGTCCTCGCCCAGGTACTCGAAGTTCCGTCCACCCTGGGGTGTCCGGTAGATATTCATCGCGGGCGCCAGCAGGATGTGGACGCCGCCGCCGCGGCTGTCCCGCCCCAGCGCGGTCCCGTACCGTTCCGCCATCTCCGGGTCGAACGATGCCGCCAGGCAGATCGCGGCGGGGTACGCCGTGGTCCTGACGCCCACCGGGCCGTCCGCCATCCTGATCCGGGGCAGGCCCAACCGCTCGATGCCCCGGATGGAATACCCGTGGATGCCGCCGAGGTAGTCGATCTTCTCCTCGAGGGTCATCATCCGCAGGATCGACTCGGCCCGCTCCGCGGGATCCGTGGCGGCCACGGCGCGCGCGGCCGCCATGAACAGGAACAGCGGGAGAACGGCGCGGCGCATCACAGGGATCATCCCGCACATCACGCGGACCGGTTCTTGGGGTTCACCTCACTGCGCGTCGATGACCAGGACCCAGTCGTTCTTCTCGCCGGACGAGGGAGCCTCGAAACTGCGCGAGCTCGTCTTCGGGTACCGGCCGATCTCCCGCCACGCCCCGGTCCGCGGGTCAAACCAGCTGGCGGCCAGTGTCGAGCCCGTGAGACCGTCCAGCCCGCGCATCGTGATCGAGCCGCCCTCGGGCAGGTACGCGAGCATGAAGCTGCCGTCCGCGGCCCTGGCGGCCGTGCGGCGTCTGCTGCCCTCGCCCTTGTAGGAACCCATCAGGGACTGCCCCGGGACGAGCTTGTACCACGGCCGATCATCGAAGAACTTCCGCATCAGGCCCATCTGCGCCGAGCCCTCGTAGGTACACGCCGTGCGCCAGTGCTGGAACGCGGGCTCCTTCCACCCGCCGCCGCCGCGCGGAAACGGGCCGTCGGCGTCCTTGAAGAAGCAGAAGAGGTCGAGCGCGCCGTACCCGTGCCCCGCCGCGCCCGCGAGCATGGCCGTGTACGCCTGTGACCGCACCTTGTGCGAGTCGATCGGGGGCCGTCCGCCCACGGGGTGGTTCTCGTACGACGGCTCGATGTCCACCGTCGGCTTCGCGGGGATGAGCGCGCGGTCCACGCTCACGAAGGCGTAGTTGTCGGACTCCCACGTATGGCCGGACTGGATCGTGTTGAAGTCGAGCCAGTCGGCGTCGTGGTACCACTCCGAGGAGGAACTCAACCAGTCACCGTGGTAGCTGACGAGGTGGCGGCCCCGGCTCCCCTCCTTCAGCCCCCCGCTCATGGCCTGCCAGACCGCGTCGGCCTGCGCCGGCGCCGAGTCGCCGCCGGGCAGCCACATGACCGCGCGGTCCCGGTAGCGATCGCCGAGGAACGCGCCGAAGGTCCTCGCGTTGCGCTCGTCGAAACAGCATTCCCGGCCGCCCGGGACGTGCCAGGACTTGGCGGTCACGAGCGCCATGACCAACCCGAGCTCGTTGGCGCGGGCGACGACCTCGTCCACGTGCCGGAAGAACTTCTCGTTGGGGCGATTGGGATCGCGATCATGGAAGGGCACGGCGCCGATGAGGGACGTGTTGCCGTCCGGATCCACCTCTCCCAGCCCCCGTACGACGTAGGCCTGGATGACCGTGAACCCCTTGGCGACGCGGTCCGCGAGGTACTCGTCCAGCTCCTCCGTGGTCGCCCGCTTGAACAGGAGCCAGCAGGTGTCGGCGAGGTAGAAGAACGGCCGGCCATCCTGGTCCGTGAAGTGCCGCCCGTTGGCGCTGACCTTGAGCAGAATCGGGCTCACAACGAGGGCTATTGTACTGCGCGGCTGGCGACTGCCGTCGCGAGGTAGCGCCGGGCGTCCTCGTTGCCCGGCCATACCCGCAGGCAAAGCCTGGCCCAGAACTCGGCGTCGGCCGGACGACCCAGGCGCAGGCAGGCCGCCGTGAGCCGGTTGAACAGCCACGGTTCCCTTCTCCCGAGCCTTATGGCGCGCTCGGCCGCCATCCGCGTCCGCTCCTCGTCGTCTTCCATGGACGACGCGATCTTGGCCTGGCGCCACCAGTAGACTCCGAAGGCGCCGAACAGGCGTTCCTCCCACCGGCGGCGATCCGCAACGGACCACGGCCCGGCAGGCTTGCGGGTTCCCGGCGCCGTCGCGGCCCTGACCTCGAACACGTACCATTCGCCGGTGGAGGCGGGCCGGCCCGCGGGATACGCCTGAACCAGACACCGCCGCCAGGCCATGAACCAGCTTCGATACCACGCCAGGCCCTGATCGGGCCTGAGCAGGATGGGGGTGGCGTAGAACTCGTCGGCCGGGTCCAGCATGATCCAGCGGACCCCGGACTCGCGCAGGCGAATGCGCATGCGGCCGGAGTCCGTCGTGGCTCCGACCATCCTCTCGAAGAGCAGCTGGTCGGGATAGTCCTGCTGTCGCCACGCGCGGCTCAGTCCGTACCCGGTTCCGCAGATCGCAACCCGGTCCGAGGCGCGCGAGTTCGCGTTCACCCACTCGACCGCGGCGGGCTCCCCGGCCGACCCGGTCCCCGTCCCCGCGGGGGGCGCGCCGGCGAGGACCCGCTCCGGATTCACATGGATCGCGTGGTAGACCGTGCTGAAACTGGCCGCCTCGGCCAGCATGGCCGCGCACACGCAACCGGACACCAGGCCGGATGGCACCCTCGCCGCCAGAGCGAGGAGGACCGGGACGAGGCCGACGAGAACCGGAAGGGCGTACCGCGGATGGGTCATCGTCGGATGAGCCATCAGCGCCGCGTAGACCGCCGCCTGGATTCCCAAAGCCCGGATCGGGCGCCCCGTCCACCCGGACAGCAGAACGACGGGCAGGAGGCAGACCAGCCCCAGGAGCGGCGGGACCCCGTCGCGGGAAAGACACGCCCACTCCCTGGACGCGGCCTCATGCAGGGGCAGCCAATCGGACCACGTGGCCACCGGTCTGACGATGCGCTGAACGGACAGGAGCCGGCCCTCGCTCCAATCTGCCCAGCCCAGGGACGGGAGGGCGGGGTACCCGACCGGGTAGACGGGATTGCCGGTCGCCAGCCAGTTCCGCACCAGCCAGCCGCCCACGACGGCGAGAGCCACCGCGCTTCCCAGCCTGAACGCGCGCCACGAGGGCCGCTCGCAGAATAGCGCGGCGACCACGAACGATCCGGCCAGGATCACCCCGGTCACCTTGCACAGCATGGCCAGCCCGGCCGCGATCCCCCATCCGGCCCCGTCACGATCCAGAAGCGCCGCGAACAGGGCCACGCCGGCAAAGAGCAGGACGACATCGGGGTGGCCGTCCACGACCAGGTGAAGCGCGCCCGAGCAGCCCACGAGCAACCAGCCCGCCAGGCGAGCCGTCGAGGGAACCGAACCGGTCAACAGCCGGGCCAGCAGCCATCCGGTGACGCCCAGGAGGAGAACGCAGGAGGCCACCGTCGCCCCGGGCACGCCGAAGACGACCAGCGGCAGGAACGCCTGCTCGACGCCGAGCGGGAAGAAGGCCACCAGACAGCCGGGATCGGGGCAGATCCGGTGAGTTATCCGCCAAAGGACCGGGAGTCCAAGATGGTAGAGGGGCACGTTGACGTACGCCGCCGGGATGAGCGGCGCGGCCAGGAGCCACGGCAGCGCGGGAAGCAGGAAGAGGCCGGGCCAGAGATCGCGCCACGCGAACACCGGCCTTGAGCGCCAGAGCGCGCGATGCGCGCCGCACGCGCCCGCCGATCCGGCCGCCGCGAGGCAGGCGATCGAGAAGGTGAGCGGATAGACAAGGCCGAGGGCGCCGATCGCGCCGTGCACGAGCGCGGCGGCAACGATTCCCGCAGCCAGATCCAGGACTGCCCCCGCGCGCCGGCCAGCTCCCAGCCATCGCCGCGGACCCGTCCCGGCCATCCACAGCAGGGCGAGGTAGGCGGCGGCCGCCAGGAAGCACCCTCCCGCCCTTGCGCCGTTGAGCAGGGCGCGAGGAAGGTCGAAGCCCCCGGCCCCAACCGGTCCGGCGTTTCCCCACCACTGCGCGACGTGGGCGCTTTCGCACAGGAGCAGGAAGCAGAGCGCCGCCAGGCCGGCCAGCCGGGCCGGAGACAACGCCCCTCCGCCCGTCTTCATCCGCCGACCGGCAGGATTCCCGCCATGGCCGGATTGTACCCGGTCGCGCCCCCGGACGGGTTGCTCCCCCACCTCCCCCCTTCCGAGGAATCCCCACAATCCAAAGACTGTCCCTCATCATGGACAGCCCGACCCCCTAGAGGAGCGCCGTGCTGAAGTACCTCTCGGCGCGGTCGGGAAGGACCGTGGCCACGTTCCCGGACATCCTCGCCGCGAGCACGCGGGCGGCCCAGACATTCGCCCCCGACGAGATGCCCACGAGGAGCCCCTGCTCCCGGCCCAGGTCCCGGGTGACCGTGATCGCGTCGTCGTCGGCGACCTCGATCACCTCGTCCACGAGGGAGACGTCGAGCACGGCCGGAACGAACCCGTCCCCGATCCCCTGGATCTTGTGCAGGCCGGGCTCGTGGCCAAGAAGGGCGGAGACGCCCTTGGGCTCGACCGCCACGATCCGAACCTTGGGGTTGCGCTCCTTGAGGAACTTGCCGACGCCCTGGAGCGTGCCGCCCGAACCCACCCCCGCCACGAACGCGGCGACGTCGCCCGCCATCTGCCGCCAGATCTCGGGGCCCGTCTTCTCGTAGTGCACTCGCGGGTTCTCCGGGTTCTCGAACTGCTGGGGGACGAAGATCTTCCCGTCCGCGGCCTGCATCTCGCGCACCCGGGCGACGGCCCCGGCGATCCCGGCCTTGTCGGGGGTGAGCACGAGCTCGGCGCCTAGCGCCCGGATCAGCTTCTTGCGCTCCTCGCTCATTCCCTCGGGCATGACGATGACCACCCGGTACCCCTTGAGCTTGCCGACCAGGGCCACGCCGATCCCGGTGTTGCCGGAAGTGGGCTCGACGATCGTGGCCCCCGGCGCGAGGCGCCCGTCGCGCTCGGCCCCCTCGATCATGGCCAGCGCGATGCGGTCCTTGATGCTCCCGCCCGGGTTCAGGAACTCGGCCTTGGCGAAGACGCGCGGGCCCCCGCCGCCTGCAAGGCGGACGAGGGGCGTGTTCCCGATCAGGCCGAGGACGCTGTCCGTGACTTCCATGTCACTACGCTACTTCCGGAACCGGTCCCAGAGCGCGCCGATGATCATGGGCCGGAAGTAGTCGCCGCCGCACTCGACGTGGTTCCAGACCATGCCGCACCGGACCTTGCGGTCGTGGATGTCCTTGACCACCCGGAGCGCGCGGTTGCGCATCCCCATGAGGTCGAGCTGGAGCGCGTAGGCGTACTCCATCCCGGTCCAGGGCTCGTACTGCTGGAACCCGACCCTGCGGCGGTCCGGATACCCGCCGTTCACGTAGCACCAGCCCGTCTCCCCCGGGGTCTCGTACGCCTTCATGTACGACCGGTCCACGCGCTTGCGGTTGAGCCGCCAGACCGAGTCGAGGTGCGAGACCACCATGCGGTCCGGCAGGATCCCGCCCAGCCCGAGCAGGCGGCAGTACCAGTCCCCGGCCAGCGCGTCGATCAGGCACCCGGGATCCCGCTTCGCGCCGTCGACGGCAAGGATGAAGTACTTGCCGTTCCAGAGCTTGGCGATCGTCGCCCCGCGGGCGCGCTCGAAGTCGGCCTCGTACCCGGCCGCCGCCCCGGCATGCCCCAAGTCGCGCGCCATCTTCGCGGCCGCCTTGAGCGCCCCCATCCACAGGGTCGCGGTGTAGATCGCGGTCCCCTTGAACCCCCACGAGTCGAAGGTCTGGGCCGCCGGCCCCACCTCGGGGAGCATGTCGCCGTCCTTGTCCATCGCGCGGGCGCAGGCCATGGCCTTCTCCACCGCGGGCCACATCTCGCGCACGAAGGACCGGTCCTTCCAGAGCACGGCGTCCCGGAACACCATCAAGACGAACTGCGTGTTCATGTCCTGCCGCCGGTACTCGTCGATCCGCTCGAAGGTCCCGGGGAAGAAGTGCGGGATCCAGCCGTCGGACTTGCGCTGGAACTTGCGCGTGAGGCGAAGCCCCGACTTCTCGAGCATGGGCAGGAGCTTGACGTAGAGCCACGAGCCGTAGAAGGAGACGTCCGTGGTCTGGAGGCCGCAGCACGAGCACGAACCCTCCCAGACCCCGAACCGGCCCTTGCCGTCGAACCAGCTCTGCTTCACGAACGTGAAGAGCTGGGCCGAGTAGGCCTCCTTCATCACCTTGGGGAGCCGGCTCCCGAAGATGCCCTTCCGGAACCGCTCCGACTTCGCCTTGAGCGCCCGCTTCTTCCGGGTCACGTAGTCCACGACCGCGCGGCAGTCCTTGAAGTGCCGGCCGTAGTACGACCCGATCCGCCGCCCCTCGTAGTCCTTCATCGTCTTCGCAAAGTGCCAGCCGAGGACGAACTCGTCGTCGAACTCCCCTTCCCAGACCGCCTTGATCATGTGGGGTCCCCGCTTCGCCAGCGGCATCGTCCACCAGTCGTATCCGCCGAAGGTCTGGATCGACAGGTACTCGGCCCAGCGCGGGAGCGCGGTCACCTTGGCCTTGGGCGCGTCCACGGCGAGCGCGCCTTCCGGCGACTCGAGGAAGACCCGGTGGTCGCCGGCCGCCTTCGGCATGCAGTCGAACCGGTTGTCGATCAGGAACATGAGCTTGCCCTTGCCCCGAACCCGGACCAGGATCGCGGGAAGCGACGAGTTCTTCGCGTCTCCGGGCGAGAAGAACGACGTGTATTCGACGGTTACGCCGGCCTCGGGGAAGAACGTCCGGATCCGGGGGAACTCGCCCTCGAGCTCGATCCGGTTCACTCCCTCGATCACGCCGTGGGCCCGCAGGACCTCGCCGAGCTGGAGGATGCGCTTCACGCCCTTGGTGTCGACGTGGACGAACTTGATGTTGAGCTCGCGCTCGGACTGCCACTCGTTGAAGATGTGGCAACGGGCGAACCGGCCGTCCGGGAGCACCTGGAACCCCCCCGCCCCGATGCCGCCCGCGTACGGCCCGCTTCTCACCGACTCCGGATGGCCGACCCTTCCCGTCACCCTCATCTGTGTGCCCTCCCCTTCGGATGATGCCCGCGCCCGATTATACCTGCAACTCCCGGACCTCCCGCCCGCAGGTGATGACGTAGCTGCCCGCCGATCCGTTCTTTGAACTGACCGGTGCGATGTAGTACGGTGTGGAAGCGATGAAACGGTTTGCCCGCCCGCAATGGTACTCGTGATGGCCTTCCTTCTGGGGGCCGCGTCCGGCGCACCCGCCGCCGGCGCTCTCAGCTACCATGTCAGCCCCCGAGGGAACGACTCCAACCCGGGCACTTCACCGGCACAGGCCTGGAAGACGCTGGCCCGGGTCAACCGGCAGGCGCTCCGGCCCGGCGACCGGGTTCTATTCGAACGTGGCGCGCGGTTCACCGGCCAGCTGGTCCCGCAGGGCTCCGGCACCGTGGTCGGCGGCGAACCGGTTCCGGTAACGATCGGGGCCTACGGCGAAGGTCCCCGTCCCCGGGTTGACGGCGAAGGAGCCTGCCGGGACACGATCCTCGTCCGGAACGTCGAGTTCCTGGAGATCACGGGCCTGGAAGTGACCAACCAGGGGCCGGGCCGGAAGCCCGGCCGGACGGGAATCCGGCTGGTCGCCGACGATTCCGGCCCCCGACGGCACATAGTCCTGAGGGATCTCTTCGTGCACGACGTGAACGGGGACCTAAGGAAGGACCACGAGGGGCACGGCATCCTCTTCGAGAGCCTCGGCACGGGCTTCTTCGACGGACTCCTGATCGAAGAATGCCATTTGCTGAAGACGGACCGGAACGGGATCTGCGGCGTCGCGCCGGCAGGCACCAGGAGCCGGAACGTCGTGATCTGCGGCAACCTCCTGGAGGACATCGGGGGCGACGGGATCAAGCCGTGGGGTTGCGCGGGAGCCCTCGTCGAGCACAACCGCCTGCGCGGCGGCCAGATGCGGTGCAACGACTACGCCGCCGGGATATGGCCCTGGGACTGCGACGACACCGTGATCCAGTTCAACGAGGTTTCGGGGATGCGCGGGGACCGGGACGGGGAGGCCTTCGATTCCGACGGGCTGTGCCGGAGATCGCTGTTCCAGTACAACTACAGCCACGACAACGAGGGCGGGTTCATGCTCGTCTGCGCCACTCCCGAGTACCACTGCGAGGGAACCTTGATCCGGTACAACATCAGCCAGAACGACGGCATCAAGTCCGCCCGGGTGTTCCATCTCGGGGGCCCCGTGCGTAACACGCATATCTACAACAACACGATCTACGTGGGGCCGGGCCAGGACGTTCCCCTCCTGAGCTTCACCGAAGACGAAGGCTGGCCGGAGGGCACCCGGTTCACGAACAACCTGTTCCACATCGCCGGCCGGGCCCGGTGCGAGTTCGGGCGGAGCACGAACAACGCGTTCGAGAGCAACGTCGTGCAAGGCGACCTCGGAGGATGCCCGGAGGGCGTCCGCCCGGCGGACGGCTCCTCCTTGCTCGCCCGTCCCGGAACCGGGGGAGAAGGCTTCGACAGCCTGGCCGGGTACCGGCTGACGGCCGCCGGCGCGAAACTGCAGGGAGTCGCGGTTCCCGACGCGGGGCCGCGCGACTTCTTCGGGGACCCGGTTCCGCCGGACGGCCCGCGTTCGATCGGCGCGGACCAGGGGCCGCCGGACCACTGACCCCCGCCGGGGACACCCGAAGGGCGAGGTATGGCCGCCTGTCACCCCCCTCCCATCCTGGCCGAAGGGCTGGCCCAGTGTTCAGCGAGATGCACGTGCCGGTCAGCGAGCCCGGCGGAACTCCGCCCGGCGACCCACCATGTAGTGCGGCACATCCCGCGGCGGCGTGTAACCCCACGAGGGGGTGTAGGAATAGACCAGCCAGGCCTTGGAGTTCTCCGCGTCGTCCCATACGAGCGTCGGGTGCCAGGCGAGCTCTCGCCCTTCGAACGGGATCGAGTAGACCCGGATGAGCTGGCGGGGCTCGGACCAGCTGATCCCGTCCGTCGACCATGCCCAGTAGATGCCGCTCTTCTCTGGCCGGCGCTCCTTGCCGGGTTCCGGGTGCTCGAGGTAGGCCACGACATTGAAGACCATGACGTAGACCCCGAGCGCACGGGACCACGTGACGTGGGGGAACGTGGCGTCCGCCGGTATTCCACCGGCGCTGACCACGGGAGTGTCCTTGCCGCCCAGGCCGTCCTCGCCGAAGGCGCCTTGGTGGTACTTCTTCCAGGTGCCGGGAACCGGGGCCCCTCCTTCGATCGGGGCACGGGCCAGGCAGATCTGCACCCCGCGCCCGCCAACCCGGGAGTGGTCGGCGTAATACATGTAGAGGTGGCGGCCGTCCTTCTCCGCGACGACGCACAGCTCGCCGCAGCCCTGGTCGAAGGGGCCGCCGGGCTCCTTGACCTGCGCGCTGGTGACGACCGGGCCCATCTTCGTGAACGTGCGTCCGTCGTCGTCGGAGACCGCGAGCGCGGCGCGGGCGTAGAATCCCGGGACGTTGTTGCCGAACCGTCCCAAGCCCTCCTGATCCTCGGCATGGTAGAAGGCGTAGAGCCTCCCGGCCGGATCCCGCCACGCTCCACTGATCCCGGCGTACCCGTTGTCGAACTCGCCCGGCTTCCCGGGCGCGAGCACACGCTCGGCCCGCTCGAGCGCATCGAGGCGCTTGCCTTCGACGAGAAAGCTGAAGACACCGGACGGCACGAGCAGCCGGACCTTCGGGCTTTGGCTCACCACCGCGATCGCCCCGTCGGGGAACTCCCTCAGGCCCAGCGCGCCGTCTCCCAGAATCGTCACCTGCTTGCCCGTCCGGACGGTCAGGCTCGA
>Ga0315281_10005851_pt1 | contig 17547 bp, 11 predicted proteins | sample YL17G07_0_MG_FD_204540 | JGI IMG/M metagenome (GOLD analysis project Ga0315281, IMG submission 204540) | Sediment microbial communities from Yellowstone Lake, YNP, Wyoming, USA - YL17G07_0 | ecosystem: Environmental > Aquatic > Freshwater > Lake > Sediment | place: USA: Wyoming | collected...
GCTCATTCGATCCAACGCGCGGATGCGAGCAGCGGTCCCGCTCCATCGCCTCGCCAGAAAAATCCTCGGATCCTCCGTCGGCATCGCTCTCGGAGGCGGCGCGGCCTTTGGTCTGTCTCACATCGGCGTGCTTCAGGTTCTCGAAGAGAACGGCATCCCGGTCGACCTCCTCGCCGGAACCAGCTTCGGATCGATGGTCGGACTGGGATACGCAGCCGGACTCTCGACCCAGGAGCTCACCGAGGTCGTTTCCTCGCTCGGTCGCACGGACAAACTCCTTTCGACGACCGCGCTCGACTTCACTCTCAAGAAACCCGGGATTTTCGGCGGAGACCGCATCCTGAAATTCTTTTCGCCGATCGTCGCCGCAACCGAGACTTTCGACAATCTTCTGATTCCCTGCCAGGCCATTGCCACCGACATCGGTTCCGGCAAGCGGGTTTCCATCGGAAGCGGCCGGCTCGACTCGGCGTTTCGCGCATCCTCCGCCGTGCCGATGGTTTGGTCCCCGTATCGCAAGGACTCGCACACCCTCGTCGACGGCGGCGTCGTCGACCCGGTTCCGGCCGAAGTGGTTCGCGAGATGGGGGCCGACGTCTGTTTTGCGGTCAACGTCATTCCGCCGCTCAAGGTGGGCGTCGAAACTCTCGTCGCCCGTGTTCTGCGCCAGGTCGGACGCTTCAACCCGATTTCCTACATGGGTGGAGAACGCGAGGATCTGGGAAACACCTTCGACATCATCATGAACTCGATGCAGACGCTGCAATACGAGCTGGGGAATTACAAAGCGATCTCCGCCGATGTCCGGATCAACCCGGATCTCCAGGATTTCACCTGGGTCGAGTTTCACCGCTGGGCGGAGCTGGTGCAGAAAGGGAGGGACGCTGCCGAAAAGGCTCTGCCCTCCATCCAGAAAGTCTTGCACACGCATCTGGTCCGCGCCGGCGGCTCGCCGGAACGGAATGTTGCCGCCCCGCGACTCAGGTCCGCCGCAGAGCCGATCCCGCTGGCCATTCCGGCTTAATCGGGGGCGGCCCGCAGGCGAGAGTCGCCTGCGCCCGCGCTCGTTCGCTCGACGAGCGGTTCCCCCGTGAGGCGCGAAAGCGCTTCTCTGGTTTCATTCCGGAGGCGGATCATTTCGGCAAAGCCGGTTCCCGCCGTGACGATCGGATCGCCGATGATGACTTCCATCGACTGCGGCACCGGAAGAATCGTCCGGTCCTGAAGAAATTGGCGCGCTCCCCGAATCGCGATGGGCACCACCGGACGCCCTGTCAGCGCAGCCGCGCGAAACGTCCCGAGCTTGAAGGGAAGAATTCCAGCCTCGGGAGTGAAGGTCCCCTCCGGAAAAAACAGAACGCTCCGCCCCTCTCGAAGGGCGTCGAGGACCTGGTCGGCCACGCGAAGACTTTCGCCGGTGTCCTCGCGGGTGACCGTCAGATGCCCTCCTTTTCTTAGAAAGGTTCCGACGACGGGCCAGCCCAGCGCCTCGACTTTGGAGACGAACACCAGACCCGGCGGGAGCGCCGCCAGAAGAATCGGCACGTCGGCATAGGACCCGTGATTGACGGCGAGAACCGAACCGGGCGGGAACGAGGTCTCGCCGCGCACCGAGATCCGCGAGAAGGCGGCTCGAAAGAGGAAGCGGCAAAAAAATCGGGCGAGCCCCGGCACGAGACGCCTCGGCGCGACGATCGCGCTCGTCCAGATGACGAAAAACGCAGGGATTCCTGCACACAGGATCCAGCCGGCATATAAGACCCGGGCGACCCATCCGCGCCAGGAACGCCGCCGAGCCTCACCGGTCGCCGCCGCGTTCCTCCCCGCCAGCTCCTCATTCCCCGATTCCGGAATCACGTTCGGGTTCGACGAGCCGGCCTCGCGTTCGTAGTCTTCCCGAAGACTCGTTCTTCGAATCTTGCCGGAGCTGGTCCGCGGAATTCCTCCCGGGTCCACCACTCGCACCTCGTCGGGGACAGAACCGGTCCCGTCGTTCACCGAACGAATCACTTCGGCACACAACTCGTTCCGCCGCGCTCCTTTGAGACGCGTCTCGACGACGACCACCAGCTTTTCCGTCGCGAGAACCCGATCGCGAGCACCAAATGCGGCGGCCCCCCGGACCCCCGTCACCCGGCACGCCGCCTCTTCGATCTCGGAAGGTGAAAGATTTCGGCCGCCCCGAATGATGATTTCCTTGCGCCGGCCGGTGATGAAGAGCTCTCCGTTTTCGTTCTCATATCCCAGATCTCCCGAGTCGATGAAATCTCCATCGGCGAGCCGAGTCGTGATCTCACCGGTCGCTTCGGGATTCCGGAAGTACCCCTTCATCGTCGAGATCCCGCGAAAAAAAATTCGCCCTTCCCGCCGGATCGGAACCCTCTCTCCTTCGCCGTCGACGATCCGGATCTCGTGTCACGGCAAGGCCGTTACCACCGAGACGAATCGACGCGCAGGGTGCGCCGATCCCGGCACTGCCAGTTCGGCTTCGCGTGCCGACTCGAATCGTCCCCGATCGATGAGCTCGATCGCGGGTCCGCGCCCGGAGGGGGGGAATGCCAGCGCCACCGCAGATTCCGCCAGCCCGTAGACGGGACGAAAACAGCTCCTCCGGAAACCCGACCGCTCGAATTTTCCGCAAAACGCATTGAGAGTGCCGGGAAGAACCGGCTCGGAGCCGCTGAGCGCTTCGCGCCACGAGGAGAGGTCGATCTCGTCCACCACTTCCTCGGGAACACGCCGCGCCGCCAGCTCGTAAGCGAAATTCGGAGCCGCCGAAAGCGTTCCCCGGTGATCGTGAATCGCGCGAAGCCACCGCTCAGGGCGAACGAGAAACGACGCGGGGGGAAGAAGCGTGATCGGGACGCCATGGACGAGAGCAAAGAGCCAGCTTCCGACGAGTCCCATGTCGTGATAGAGCGGAAGCCAACTGACAACGGAATCCGATTCCCGGATTTCGACGGCTTCTCCGATCGCGCGGATGTTCGCAAGAACCGCTCGATGATCGAGCAACACCCCTTTGGGATGCGAGGTCGAGCCCGACGTGTATTGCAGAAATGCCGCCTCACTTTCTTTTCCCGCGCCCGGGTCGACGCGATCCGACGCGGGCAGCGATTGGAGCTCTCTCGCCGACGCGATCGCCAGCCCCTCCGGCGCCGCCTGGCGCAGGAGAACCTCGAGTGGCTCGTCGCGCTCCCCGGTGATCAGAAGCGCAAGTCCGGCATTGGCGAAAATCGCTCTCTGGCGGTCGGCGAAAGCGCCAGCACGATCCGTTCGAAGCGGCGGATAAAGTGGAACCGGAATCCCGCCGGCGAAAAGGGTTCCGAAAAATCCGGTCAGAAATTCCTTTCCCGTCGGCAGCATCAGCCCCACCGTGTCCCCGGGTCCGATTCCGCGGCGCCGAAATTCCGCGCCGAGCCGGAGGGCGCCGGTGGCCAGCTCGCCGTAGGTGATCGTCGATTCGTCGTTCTCCCCTTCCCGAAAGTGGGCGTGAGTTCGATCGGGATCGCGGTCAGCCCAGCTCAGAAGCGCTTCACCCAGCGTCGAGCTTCGCGGAATCGATTCGAATTTCGTGCGCGATGGGGAGCGAACCGGAGGAGGATCTCCAGCAGGAGGGCTTTTCGAGATTCCGGGGAACTCGGGCGACGACGCACTCCGCTCGATCCAGCCGAGCAACTCTTCGGGAGTTCGGGATTCCGCCGCCGCGTCCGGCAGATGAACACCCAGGGCGCTTTCGATCCGCGCCAGCAGCTCGACTCGTTCGAGACTGCCGATTCCCAGGGCGCTCTCGAGATCGCAATTCAGCTGAACCGCATCCAGACTCCGGCCGCCGCCGAGCTGAACGACGAGCGCGCGAATCACATCGAGAAGCCTTTTTTCGCGTTCGACTCGATTTTCGGAGATATTGTTCGTGCCCATCCCGAGGTTGCACTGCCCCTCGTCCCGGGCTCATGATAGCGCCGCAGGAAGCGCGATAAACTCCGAAAAACCGGGAACGGCAGGGCTCTTGCAAGACGGCCCCCGTACCGCACCTCGTTTTTCGAGTGCATCCCCTCACGAAATCGTAAGAAGGAGAACCTGATGAATCTTCGAAACCTCGCCCTCGCGGGCCTCTTGGCCGGGCTCATGCCGCTGGCCGGCACAAAACCGGCCGCCGCCGCCGATTCCCCGCTCAAGGTCACGACTTTCACCGCAAAAGCCAAAGTGACCTCCAAGACCGGCCCGAAAGCCACTCCCGTCGAGTTCTCGGCCGATTATTGGGTCCGAAACGAATGGCTTCGAACCGAGGTCCTCGACTCGCAGAGCAAGCAGACGATCGGCACGATCATGCACGACAAGCTGATCTACTACTGGGTGTTCGGCGCCTCGACCGGAACCAAAGTGGCGGCCGAGTCGGACGAAGGAAAAGCCTCCAGCTCCTTTCTCGACATCGCACAATGCCTCGCATCCGCCAAGCCGCAGGGTGACGAAACGGTCGAAGACGTCGCGTGCGCGAAGTACACCTACTCCGGATGCGGAGGGCAGAAAGGAACGGCGACGGCCTGGATCGCGAAAGAAGGGGGATGGATCAAGAAACTCCTCCTTCAAAATTCCGGCACGACTTCGACGATCGTTTTCCGCGACGTCAAGAACGAAGTGGTTCCCGAATCGAAGTTCAATCCTCCCGAGCGCGTTCCGTTCATCTCGCGGCTCAAGCCGCCTCCGTCCGGTCCTCCGCTCAAGCCACCGACGGGCAAGTGAATCGCTGCGAGACATTCGCCACACCTGGACCCGACCCGACATTCGATCGAAAAGGAGAGAAAACATGAGGCTTCGTCCGATTCCCCTTGCCCTCGTCTGCGTCCTCGCGACTTCGATCGCACCCGCCGCGATCGCCGCCGGCCCCGCTCCGTTCCTGAATTTCTCGAACTACCACGCCAAAGCGGAAATGAACATGGCGGCCGGCGAAGGAAAAAACATGACGGCCCAGCAGGAAATCTGGATGAAAGGGAAGAAAGTCCGGATGCGCATGAACGGTCCAATGGGCGGCATGAACACCATCAGCGACGGAACCACGATGTTCATGTGGCAGGATTCCCAGAAACAAGGAATGAAGATGACCGTTCGGCCCGAACAGCATGGCACCCAGCTTTCGGATGCGAACGATTGCCTGAAGAACTCCAAGTCGCTGGGCGAGGAAACCGTCGACGGCACGGCCTGCGAAAAGCATCAATACAAGGACTGCGGCGGAAAAAATGACACGACGGTGACCCTCTGGATCGCCAAAGGAAAACAATTCGCCAAGAAGATGGAGATGCAGAGCCCCCAGGGATCGAGCACCATCCTGTACAAGCTCGTCGAGACCGACGCCAAAGTCTCCGATTCCGAGTTCACCCCGCCGGCGAACGTCGTTTTCAAAGACATGGCCGAGATGATGAAGGGGATGCAGCCTCCGCCGGGGGGCAAGAAATAAGGGCCTCACGTCACATTCATCGCACCTGGCCCGGGACGGGCGGCGCACCGCTCCGCCGTCCCGGGTTTCGCGGTTTTCTTTCTGCCGGCAGGGCGTTTCGCCGGGATCCGAACGGTTCGTGATTTTCTCCCGACGGTCCCCACTCGCCGCAGCTCTCCTCCTCGCGGCCATCGCCCTCTTCGACCGGGTCGGCCAATGGCCCGGTTTCGTCAACGCCAACGAGCTTTCCCGCCTCGAGGCCGCCGCAGCCATGGCCTTCGATGGAACGCCCGAAATCTCGATCGAGATGAAAACGCTCGGCTCTCACGAAGATTTCGCGGAGCGCGACGGAAAAATCTATTCGAACAAAGCTCCCGGCCTGATCTTCCTCTGGATTCCGCTCGTCCGCTTCTTCGCCCTCTTTCTCGGCCGCCCCTCCGTCATGAACCTTCTGACCTTTGGATACCTGCTCCGACTGGCCACGGTCACGATGGCCTGGCTCCTGGCGATCTTTCCGCTCGCAAGACTGGTCGAACGTCTGGGCGGGGACCACCGCGCCGCCGGAGGAATTTTTCTGGCGCTTTCCTTCGCCTCTCCGGTCGGCATCTACGCGGGGCTCGGGTTCTCGCACACGTTCGCAGCGGCGCTACTTCTTTTCGTGGCGGAGCGGCTCGTTTGCATCGATCCCGAACAGAAAGCGATCGCCGGGCGTTGGGCCGCCGCCGGTGCTCTGGCGGCCTGGGCCGCGATGAGCGAATATCCCGCTGCCCTCCCGGCCGCATTCCTTTTCGTCTTTGCCTTTTTTTCCCGCCCCTCCTGGAGAGGCCCGCTCGCCGCTGCAGCCGCGGGGATCGCGACGTCGCTCCCGCTTTTTCTCTATAACGCAGTTTGCTTCGGAGGACCTCTGCGGTTGTCGAGCGGATTCGAAGGAGATCCGGCGTTTCGTTCGCTCGCAAGTCAGGGGATTTTCGGAATTCAGCGTCCGGTTCTCTCCATCGCCCAGGGACTCCTCTTTTCTCCTTCTCGCGGGCTCTTGCCGCTCTCACCCTGGATCTCTCTGGCGGGCCTGGGAGCTCTGCTCCTGATCGGCCGGCGCTCATCGCGGTTTCCGATGCTCGCTCTGCTGACCGCTACCCTCTCTTTATTCCTCGCGATATCCGGATACCCGAACTGGCATGGTGGCTGGGCGACAGGCCCGCGTTATCTCGTCCCGGTCATTCCATTCCTCGCCCTCGGACTCGTCCCCTTTCTGTTCGATTCGAGTGAGAAAACCGGCGGAGGACCGTCTGTTCCAGCGGAGATGGCCCTTCTGGCCGGAATCGGATTCTCCGTCGTGCTCGTGACGATCGCGGCGACGACTTTCCCGAATGTCCCCAACCGGATTTTTTATCCCCCCGCCTGGCAGCTCGATCTCGCGCGCAAAGGGGCGTGGGGAAAAACTCTCGCAGGAACACGGGTTCCGTGGATTCAATTTCTCTCGTCGACCGCCGCCGGACTCGTCATCGTCGACGCCGGCCGGCATCGATTTCTTCAGCGCGCCATCTCTTTCGCGTTCGGCGCGATCGTTGCAGTTCTTCTTGCCGGGACGATTTCGGCGCGCTGAGCTTCCGGCCTTTCAGGGCCGGCGAACGGTGACGCGATGCGGATCTCTCGCGCCTCCGGACCGGAGCGCCTCGCCTTTCGGGCCCAGCGCTTCGATGTAGTAGAGAACACCGGGAGGGCGAACCGCCTGCTCCGGAATCTCCGCCTCGAAAAGACCGCTCCCCACTTTCTTCATTTCCTGCGACTGCCACTGCCCAAGCAGAAGCGCTTTGAAGAACAGCGTACCGAGCTGGAGCTCGCCCGAAGCGCCGCCGCACTGAACCTTGATTCGAATCGGGGCTCTCGAAGAAGCAAAAAGCACAGGCTCGTGAATCAAACGAAGAACGCCGGAGCCCTCCACCCCCTTCTCTTCGGGTTTTTTCGCCTCGTCCTGCGCTTCCGCGGAAGAGCCGCTCTTCGGCGCGAATTCGAGAGCGAGATAAGACTCGTGATAAGCGCGCGCCATCGGACGCCGCCCCGCCAGCCTCGCGCTCTGCCTTTCCTGTTCGATCTCCAGCGGGAACTCCGTGCGAATCCTGGCTGCCGCCGGCGAGTTCGGATGGTTTCGAACGAACTCGTTGACCGCATCGACAATATCGGGAAGCATCATCACCTTGATCCGATCGGGTTTTTTCCTCCAGAGCGAGAGCTTCACGAGGATCACCGAGTCGTCGGCAGCGGGCGCCGCGACCGCCGCAGGGGGAGGCGCGACAGAAGGAGAGGACGTCACGGTCGATTCACGCCCGGTGGTGCGGTTCCCCGAAACTTCAGACAGAACAGCTGCAGGAGAAGGTGCGGGCGCGGGGGAAACCGAAAGTGAAGCCGAAGGCGGAGGCGGAGGCGAATTCGCCGGCTCGGGAGGCGGGACCGCCGAAAGCGCCGGCGCAACGGTCGGGGGAATCACCCCGCGTGAAGTGATGCCCTTGCCGAGCCCCCCTCGTTCACCGCCAAGAAGACGGACGAGAATCAACACCACACCCGCAACCACCACGAGAGCTGCGACCATCCGGAAAGCCTTCGACCCGCGAGCCGGACCCGCCGGGACAGATTTCGACGGCGAAGACTGCGTGGGGGTTCCGGATCGAGAGACGCCTCCGATCATCATCGTCGGGGCCTCGGATGACGAGCTTCTTGGCGGCGCCGCTGTTTGCGGCGTGATTCGCGTGGGAACCAGATCCCGGGAAACCGTCGAGCTTCGAAGCGACGAGAGGGCGCGGGCAAACTCGTCGGCCGATTGAAATCGGCGAGACCGGTCTTTTTCGAGCGCGCGTCGAACCACGGCCGCCAGAGCCGGACCGTACTCGGCGGGAAGCCTTTTCGAGTCGATCTCCGGCGCAGGCTCGTGGAGATGCTTCAAGAGATACCCCTCGGGAGTCTGGGCCGCGAAGAGGTTTTCCCCCGTCAGCATTTCGTAGAGGACCGCGCCAAAGGAATAGAGATCGCTGCGCCCATCGAGCGCCTCTCCCTCGGCCAGCCCTCCCGCCTGTTCCGGGGAACAATAACGAAGCTTGCCGAGAAACATTCCCGTTCCCGTCATGCCAGGCTGCCCGGCCACCAGTCTTTTCGCGATCCCAAGGTCGATGATCTTCGCGACAACTCCGCCCCCGCCCGTTTCGCTCACCATGATGTTGTCCGGAGAGAGATCGCGATGGACGATCCCGGCCTGGTGAATCTGCGCGAGCCCCGAAAGAACCTGCAGCGAAATGTCGATCGCCTCGCCCGCAGGGAGCGCTGCGCTGCGCTCGATCTTCTGGTGGAGCGTGATTCCGTCGATGAACTCGGAGACCATGTAATAGGCGCCGCTGGGGAGGCGCGAAAAATCGTAGAGCGCCGCCACATTGGGATGGCGAACCACCGTCGCCATTCGCGCCTCTTCCTGAAACCTGCGCTGCTGCGTCGCGTCCGCCACCGCTCCCGGCTTCATGACCTTGATGATTCGGATTTCATCGAGATGGAGATGACGCGCCCGGTAGACCTCCCCCATCCCTCCCTCACCGATTTTTTCGAGGATCTCGTACTTCCCGTCGATCACCTCTCCGCCCGAAACCGAAATCGACGCCGCTCCGCAGGCAGGGCAAAAACGCCCCCCCTCCGGAACCGGTTTCCCGCACTCGACGCAGTGCGCAGGCGTGCTCATTTTGGTGAGAGATCCTCCGGCCCGGAATTCTACTTCTTCAGGAACTGAATGCTTCTCCCCCGCCCGTTCCGGCCGATTCGCCGCTTCTGGTAGACTTCCTCTCCCCGTAGCGTTCGCGCCTGTAGCTCAGCTGGATAGAGCGTTTGCCTCCGGAGCAAAAGGTCCCGCGTTCGAATCGCGGCAGGCGCACCAAATTACGATTTCTGCGTTTTCAACGACGTTGCCGGTTGAGCCGAAAAAGCTCATCAGTTGAGGTTGAGGTATCAGGCGTTCGGCCGGATCTTGGCTCCGCGTCGAGGTCGCCGGAGTTTCCAAGGTCTGGGGCCGTGAAGTGTTTCGGCTTGAAGAGCTTGAGCCAACTGCGGCGCAGTTGTTGAGACCCAGGAATCGAGTCTGGATTTCCAGATTTCAACGCGCTGACGAACTCGCCCCGTGAGGCCGAGGCGAAGAATGGTTGGGTGGCCGTGGCGGCCGAGGATGGCTCCGACCACAAACGCGAGGTGGCGCAAGGAACCGAGTTGGGCGACGGCTCGGTCGGCGACTCGCTGTTTGAATTCGCCGACGAGGTTGTGCAGAAAGACATTGAGCCGCAGGACGGCTTCGGTTCCATCGAACGAACTCAGGCAAAACCCATCGCCGGCGATGTGGTCCGGCAGGTTTACCGCACGAACCAAGGCGATACCTCGCTCCCGAAGGGGAACGAGTCGAGTTACTCCCGCTACGCTTTCTCCATCGAGGTCCGCCGGCCCGGCTACGGACGTTTCAGCAAGGTGTTTTTTGGCCTCTTCATCGCCACGATGATCGCCCTCGCGGCTTTCTGGGTCCGCCCGAAGGAATCGAGCCCGCGAGTGAGCCTCTCCTGAAGAGGCGCGTCCGATTTTCCCGACAGGTTCTTTCTCGTTCCCCTCCCGTGCGATCGCAGGGCCGCTTTTCCTGGGGACCGCAAAAGGGACCCCACGTCCGCTGGATCGGGTGTTTGCCTCCGGAAGAGAGGGTCCTGCGTTCGAATCGCGGCGCCGAGGGAAGGTCCTTCCGCCGCGAGGGAAAAATGATCTAGACTGCGACCGTTTTTCGAGACCGGTTTCGTCTCCGCCGACTGGGGAACGGTCCCGGCGCGGCGGGTTCTCCGAAATCCGACCTCAACTCGTGGGATTCAGACGAAAGGAAAGACAATGCGCAAGGGAAAATTCCTGCTTCTCGCGGCACTCATTTCGGTCGTTGTTGTGGGCTTTGCTCTCCCGGTTGGGGCCAGTGACCACGACAATCACGTCGCGATTTTCGCGGGGCTCACTCACGCGGAAGGTGAAAACGCCTTCACTCTGGGCGCCGACTACGAACGCCGGCTCCCGGGAGACGCTTCGATGTTCGGCGTCGCCCTTCTCGTCGACGCGACCGTCCAGGAGAAAGGGGACAGCCACAAACACACGATCTACGCCGGCGGGGTGATGATTCACCCCTGGGAAGGGCTCAAGCTCGGCGCGTTCGGCGGAGTGGAGCGGCCGGATGGAGAAGGAAACAAGGGCTTCGTCCGCGGCACCGTCGGTTACGACATCCCGATGGGCCACATGTCGCTGACGCCGGGAGTGAGCGTCGACCGCGCCGGCGGGCACACCGCGGTGGTGTACGGCGTTTCGCTCGGCTACGGTTTCTGACCGTACGAACCGTCTCGCGACCGTCGTCACGAAGGGGCCCCCAGGAGGGGCCCTTTTTGTTTGGGACGTGATCCCCGAAACCCCGACTTTCGGCGCGTCCGTCCCTCCCGGCCGGGACCTTTCTGCCGATTCTTCGAAGAGCAGCAGGATGAGCTCTCGAAAAAATCAGGGCTGAAGCTGGCGGGGGCGGACCGCCGGAATTAAGTTCAGGTCGAGGAACGAATCTCGAATGAGCAAAACGGCCGCCGGCGCGGCCAAAGCGAGCAGCTCTCCGCACGGGTGCTTCTTCCACCCCTCCCGGCGAGAATCCGGATTTCGGCGACGGCGAGACGATCGCGATTTTCCGTTGATCCTCGCCCTCGTTTTTCTCGCGCTCTCTCCCGCTGGCCTGTTTTCCTCCGATCCCCCTCCCGTACGGGAGGCGCTCGAGCGCACTGCGGCTTCGTCCGCCCCCTCACGGGAAAAAGTCGACGCACTCGTCGAGCTCTCGCGCGGAAGCTGGCAGACCAACCTGGCCGACGCCGAGCGGTACGCCGAGGAGGCCAGAAAAATCTCGGTATCCCTCGCTTACGAGAAGGGAAAAGGGGACAGCTTGAATTCCCTTGGCGTCGTCCGGCTTCTTCAGGGGAAAGCCGACGCGGCACTCACTTTTCTCGAGCAGGCCACGCGCGTGCGGCTCGCGGCCGGCGACGACAAGGGGGCCGGACGCTCAACCGCGAATCTCGGCCACGCCCTTCGCGCCCTCGGTCGTTACGACGAGGCGCTGAAGGCCTACGAAAAAGCATTTGGAATGGCGGAAAAGTCGGGCGACCGGGAGGGGCTGGCGACGGCGAGGGACGGCACAGGAAACGTTCACAGCGAGCAGGGACGATGGGCACAAGCGATCGAAGCCTTCGAGGAGTCGATGCAATGGGCGGCAAAAGCCGGTGACGAGCAGAGCCGCCTCACCACTCTCAACAACATCGCAAACTGCCAGCAGAACCGCGGAGCCAACGAAGCGGCTCTCAAGGGCTACCTCGAAGCCGCGAAAGGGTTCGAACGGCTCGGTCTGGCGACGTACGAATCCCAGGCCTACGGAAACATTGCGAGCATCCTGATCGGCCAGAACCTGCTCGACCAGGCGCGCACCTATCTCGACCGCGCGCTCGCGATTCAGCGCAAGAGCGGGCAGAAAGGAGGAGAAGCGTCGACTCTCATCAACCTCGGCGTTCTCTTCGAGCAAATGAACGACCGGACGCGGGCCGAGGAAGCCTACCGGCGAAGCGGCGAAATCTACCGCGAAGTCGCCGACCCGGCCGGGGAAGCTCTGGCTCTTCACAACCTCGGCCTCGTACTCGGAGAGAAAAAGCAGCTCGGAAAAGCGATTTCGGCCCTCGAAGCCTCGCTCCGGCTCCGTCTTCGAATCGGCGACGCGCGAGGTGCCGCCTATTCGCGCGTCGCCCTCGGCGCGGCGCTCACCGCCTCGGATCGGGCGCCCGAGGCGCTGCCGATTCTCCGCCAGGGGCTGCGCGAAGCCACTGCGCTGGGCGCCAAAGAGATCGAAGCCGAAGCCCACCGGAATCTCGCCGGGGCGCTCAAAGCGACCGGAAATCTCGCCGAGGCGATCCAGAGCCTCGAGACCAGCGGAAAGCTTCGCGAGGAGCTCTCGAACGAGGGCAGTCAGGAAAAAATCGCCGAGATGCAGACGCGCTTCGAAACCGAGCGGAAGGAAAAAGAGATTCAGCTGCTCCAGCGCGATCGCCAAATCCAGACTCTTCGTTCCAATCGCGAGGCCGCGATCAGACGGGCCCTCATCGGAATCGTCGCCTTGACCGCCGGCCTCGCCGCCGCCATCGCCAGCCGCTACCGGATCAAGAAACATTCGGAGCAGGTGCTTTCGGAAAAGAATCAGCAACTCGAAGAGGCGAACCGTCAGATCGAGCTCGAGCGGGACAAAGCCGAAGAGCTGCTCCTGAACATTCTTCCCGCTCCGATCGCCAAACGCCTCAAGGAAAAACCTGCGACCATCGCCGATCGTTTTTCGGAGGCGACCATCCTCTTCGCCGACATCGTCGGCTTCACGCGCCTGTCGCAGGAGCTCGGGGCCGAGGCGCTCGTCCGGATGCTGGGGGAGATCTTCACGCGCTTCGACGCGCTGACGGAAAAACACGGGCTCGAGAAAATCAAGACGATCGGAGACTGCTACATGGTCGTCGGGGGCATCCCCGATCGTAACGACGAACACTGCGCCTGCGTGGCTCGAATGGCCCTCGACATGCTCCGCGAAATCGACGATTTCAACGCCCGGTCGGGGCGCGGCCTCGCTCTCCGGATCGGCATCAACACGGGAGTCGTGGTGGCCGGCGTGATCGGCCGAAAGAAGTTCATCTACGATCTTTGGGGGGACGCGGTGAACGTCGCGAGCCGGATGGAGTCGCAAGGGGAGCCGAGCCGGATTCAGGTCACCGAATCGGTCTTCGGCCGTCTCGCCTCCTCCTTCGAGCTCGAGCCGCGGGGCGAGATCACCGTCAAGGGAAAGGGGCCGATGAAAACTTATTTTCTCGTTAGAGAGCTCTGCGAACCGATTCGGGCTCGAAGTCTTCGATGACCCGAAGCCCTCCGGTCACTTTCCTGTCAGCGCACCCGTCTCGATCCAGTGCGCGACGAGCGTGCGAATGCGAAACGAGTCGGCTGCAACCTCCGACTCCCAGTGGCCGAGGGTCGATCCGGACGAGGCCCGGATCCAGACCTCGCGAATGAAGGTCGGATCCTTTTCTCCATCCGCCGGAGTCGGTTTCACATCGGTCTTCGTCAGCACCATGTCGTCGGGGATCAGCGCGATCAGCTCTTGAAGCTCGTCCTGCCGCCGCACTCCCTCGAAAAGAAGCCCCAGCATGTCGCGGGGCTTGTTCGGGCTCTTCGCCTTGTCGATGGGATGCGGAACGAAAGCAAACGTGCCCGGGACGGGACGTTCGAGATACTGGTAGAGCGCATCGATGCCTCGCAGGTGCCCCATTTGCGCTTCGAGAAACATTCCTTCGAAAAAAACGATTCTCGCCGTCACCTGCCCCTGCTTCGTGCTCAACGTCAGAATTCCGGTTGCGGCCATGCTGGCGAGAGATTGCATCACCGCAGGCAGGCCGAAGAACTCGAGCTCGCCGGCGAGAGTTGCCGCTGGCCCGGATTTCCCGGTCGGCCTCTGGGGCGCGCGCTTTCCAAGTGCGGCCGAGGCGGCCTGACCGATCTCGAGGGCCGCGAAACGTCCCGCCAGATCGACCAGCATTTCGTCGACCGCTTCGGACCGGGTTCCCGAAAGCGCTTCGATGAGCAGGACCGTCGAGTCGTTTTTTTTCATCGTCAGACGACCGAGAAACTTTCCCGGAAGCTCTTCCCGGATGGCCTTGAGCAGAACATCCACGGTCTGTTCGTCGAAGGAAAGGTCGTGTTGCGCCAGAACTCCCAATCGCCCGCGCGTGTCGCCGAGGAGGGCGTTCGATTTCATTCCGTGCCGGGCAACCGTCAGGAGCGCCGCCGGCGTCCCGATCCGCCCGATCGAGCTCACGATCCGGTCCACGAGCTTCTGCATCTCGGCGAGCGGATAGACGGTCGAATCGCTGCGAAGAAGCATCACCTCGATTTCGGCGAGGCAGGTGGTGAGAATTTTCACCGAAGCGTCGTTCTTGATCTGGCCGAGGGCGAGCGCCGCCTCCTTGATCACGTAGATGTTCTGTCCGCGCTCGCAGGATTTTCCCAGAGCAGCGAGCTGACGAGGAACATCGGCCTCGGATTCGCGCGGGATCCGATGAAGAATGTAGATCGCGTTGCGGAGGTAGTAGGTGTCGACATCCTCCCGTTTCAGCTCCGCCTCGAGCTCCGCCAGCGCCCGGGCGCGCGCTTCTTCACCGTGAATTTCCATGAGCCCGAGGATCGACCGCCGGCGTTCCGCCCGCGTTTCGCCTCGAAGTTGCCGGAAAAGAGCAGCCAGGCGAAGCGACGGAAAAAATTCCAGCGCGATTCGAAGGGCGGTGTGTTTGCTCGCGTTCTCGACGTACTTGCGAAGTTGCCCCTGATTGATCTTGTCGACCGTTTCGGTCCGGATCCGTTCGACTGTGGTCGGCTCGAGCTTCTTGCTCTTGATGCCCGACTCGGCCACGTCGAACATCCACATCGCGGCCGCCAGCGAGCCCAGATTGAATTTTTCGATCGCGGCGCCCAGGAGCTCGCGGAGCCGCTCCAGAGCGACCGCCGGGTTCTCGGCCATGTCGATGATTTTTCCCATCGCCGCGACTTGAGCCGGAAGCTTCCGCGTTCCCGAGACCGGCCTCGGCAAATCCCACTCCGCAACCGATCCGCCGAGGATGGCGAACGCGTTTCCCCCTTTTCCTCCCGTCACTTTCCGCACTTGTTCCAGATAATCGTTGAGCTGCTCGGAATTCTTCGAGCTCGACGCCGCCATCGTCAGAATCTGGGCCGCCGCCCGAAGATCCTTATCGCTGATCTCCCCGGCGCTCGCCGGCTGGCGGCCGAGCCGTTCGAGAATCATCGACAGCCGTTTCTTCGCCTGGAGCTCGGCCGCGTCAGCCTCCTCGCTGGCTGACGCCGCGTGGGTGGGTCTGGGCACGTCGACGGCGTTCGATTCCCGCATCGCGGTCAAACCAAAGCGGAGCCGCTCGCGATCTTCCACCGGACAGCCGCGAACGGCGAGAGTCGTTGCGGCATCGAGAAAGTTCGCCACCGAATCGCGATCGAGCAGCTCTCGTTCCCCGACGATGTAGATTTTCCCAAGTCCGTAGAGAAGGAAATCGGCCACCGGGATTTTTTCCTTCTGGCTCTGTTCGGTCGCCCAGGTCCCGATCCGGCGCATCCAGGTCTCAGGCGACTGAGACAGGAGGCCCGCCAGAACGGGCGCGGCTGCCTCGGGCGGGATTTCATCCTGCAGATACCGGCTCACCTCGCCGAATCCGGCGGCGATTTCCGGCGCCAAACCGTCAGACACGCGCCCGGCCTCCCGCAAGAATCGTTGCCGCCCGGGCACGGATCACCGTCACGTCTCGTTCCCGTCGGTGGCCTGCGCAAGTCGTCATGATCGTTTGGAGATGATGGATTCGAAGTCAGGAAAAAGAGCGCCCGCATCGAAATCCTACCATCAGATCTCGACTCCCTTTTCGGCGACGGCGACGATTCGCTCGCGAAACGACTCCGCCCGAAATCCGAACGGAGACGCGCCGATCCGCGCGAGGCGGGTCATCCGAAACGACGAAGCGTCGAGGAGCCGGGTCAGACCCCTCGCGTCGTAGTGCCGCTCCACCGTCGGATCGGGGACGTAAAAGAACCGTTTCCAGGGAAGGAGCCGCAGAACCCGGAGATGCAGGAGGTTCGGCGTGACGACACCGATCTTTCCGCCGGGGCGGAGAACGCGGGCGATTTCGCCAAGCGATCCGGCGGGATCCTCGAGATGAGCCAGAACGTGCATCAGGATCACGGCGTCGAAGCTGGCGTCCCGAAACGGGAGCGCCGCCGCGTCGGCGCGCAGAACCGGACGCTCCGCGCAGAATTCGATCCACGAGGTTCCGCGATCGAATCCGATCCGGCGCAGCCCCGCCTCGCGAAAGAACCGCATCGCCGCGCCGGGACCGCATCCGAGATCGAGAACGCGGGATCCTGAAGGGAGGGCGAGCGCCGCCAGAAGAGCGCCGAGCTCGCCTCGGTATTTTTCGCTCGACGACCAATTCACGATTCGGCCGTAGTAAGAGCTGTCCGGACCGAACATTCAGACCTCGGGAAAAATTCGATGAACGGAGACACGCGCGAAGTGGACGTGGCTGTTCCAGGTTGCGAGCGCGACCCGCGAACGAGGCCGCCTCGAAGCCGCCGGGTCGGTGAGCTCCGTCGCGAGCTTTCCGTCCACGAAGAGAAAATCGCTCGACCCCAGCCTTCCGGCGACGACCTCGTAACGCCTTCCCGGAATCAGGGGCGCGAGATTCGTGGTCGCGCGAATCCCTCCCTCCGGGTGCCGCTCGATCCCGGAAAGCCCCGCCCACCAGCCTCCGGCACTTCCGATGGTCGCCGCCGCGTCTCCCTCTCCGAGAAGAGCTCCCGAACCCTCCCAAACGCAATTGATGTCGTTCCGGCCCGGAGGAACCGTCCAGGCCGAAAAGGCGAGCGCGTGATCGCCGGGCACGCCGGCTTCGCTCCAGATCGCGGCCGGACGCTCCCCTTCGATTCGGCCGCAAAGCACACCGTCGTGAATTTCCCACTCCCCGCACTCGACACGCCAGCCGCCGGGCAATTCGAGAAGCGGCGCCGCGAAACTCGTCACCAGATTTTCGCCTTCGATCCGGATCACCCGGTCGCCCACGAGCTTCAGCTCGCGACTTTGCCGCGAACCGCGGAATCGTTTGAGAATTCGCGCTGTCGCTGCAAAGGCGAGATCACGCGGAAACTCCGCGGGATCGAACCAGTCGAAGCCGGCGCAATCCGAGCTGGCGTGCGGATCGCCGATGAAATCGCTGGTTTCATAAATCACGTCGAGAACGGCGCCCGTCGGGACCGGATTGACGTCGAGCTGCAGGAGACGCAGATCTCCGACCACCAGCCCGAGCTCTTCGCGAATTTCCCGCCTCGCTCCGTCCTCCGGAAGCTCTCCTTCCTCGAGATACCCTCCCGGAACGTCCCATTTCCCGATCGCCGGCTCGGCTCCGCGCCGGATGAGAAGGACTTTTCCGTTTCGCTCGAGAAGCACGCCCGCGGCGGGTTTCGAATTCGCA
>Ga0315281_10005853_pt1 | contig 17546 bp, 14 predicted proteins | sample YL17G07_0_MG_FD_204540 | JGI IMG/M metagenome (GOLD analysis project Ga0315281, IMG submission 204540) | Sediment microbial communities from Yellowstone Lake, YNP, Wyoming, USA - YL17G07_0 | ecosystem: Environmental > Aquatic > Freshwater > Lake > Sediment | place: USA: Wyoming | collected...
TTGGGTCGCCGTCCTTCCAAGAAACATCCGAACGGCCCTTCGGCCCGCCGTTCCCCTAGGTAGTGTCTTCCCAACCCATCGGAATTTTCGACTCCGGTCTCGGAGGGCTCACCGTATTCCGGGAAATCGCAAAAATCCTTCCCCAAGAGAATCTTGTCTATTTGGGAGACACCGCACGCGTTCCCTATGGAACGAAGTCGGCCCAGACTGTCTCACGCTACGCCCGCCAGAACGTTGAGTTTCTCCTTCAAAAAAATGTAAAGATGGTCGTCGTCGCCTGCAATACGGCGACGGCCTTCGCGCTTGATGAACTCCGGAGCCGTTTTTTCATCCCCATCATCGGCGTCATTGAGCCGGGAGTGACCGGAGCCCTGCGAGCGACAAAATCCAAAAGAATCGGCGTCATTGGAACGGAAGGAACGATCTCAAGTGGAACGTATTCCGCCAGCGTTTTGAAACGCGCCCCTGCGGCATTCGTGGCAACGGCCGCCTGTCCCCTCTTTGTTCCCCTCGTTGAAGAAGGCTGGTGGCAAAACGAGATCACGGAGATCATCGCCCGCACCTATCTCAACGGCCTTCTGGCGAAAAAGATCGATACCCTGATTTTGGGGTGCACGCATTACCCCCTTCTCAAGAATATCCTCTCAAAAGTCGCCGGTCCGGAAGTCACCCTCATCGATTCAGCGGAAGAAACCGCAAGGGCCGTGGCGGAGGTCCTGGCGCAAAAAAATATTATGATGAACTCAGATAATTCCTCTCCTTACCGGGACTATTGCGTAACAGACTCTCCGGAACGCTTCCGGCGTCTCGGCGACTTGTTCGTGGGTCAAAAGATCCATGACGTCCAACACGTCGAGATCTGACCGAGACCGGCACCCATCTTTGATGGGTGGTCGAGGGAATGGTTGGAGACGGAGTCGGAAACCATGATATCTTACCCATCATGATTTTAATGGATGGCGCGATGGGGACCTTGCTCCTGTCGCATGGGGTTGGCCTCGACTCCTGTTTCGAGAGTCTCAATCTCACGCGTCCCCGACTCATTTCCGAGATCCATCGCAGCTATGCGGAGGCCGGGGCGAAGGTGGTGATCGCGAACACCTTCGGCGCCAATCGCATACGCCTGGCTCGGCATGGATTGACGAAAAAACTTGAAACCATCAATCGTCTCGGCGTTCGGCTGGCCAGACAGGCGGCGCCGAGGGCCAAGGTCTTCGCCTCGATCGGACCGCTCGGGCCCCAAGGGCGAAAGCTGAATTTCGGACAGATGTATAAGATTTTTAGGGAACAGGCACGCGCCCTGGTCAAAGAAAAACCGGATGGATTCATCATTGAAACGATGACCTCTCTGACGGAAGCCAAGGCCTCAACGATGGCGGTGCGAGAGGTTTTTAAAAAAATGATGCTCACGCTGGTCGCCCCCGTGAAGGATCCGCGTCACTGGGGCCGCGATGCCTTTCGAGCGCTATCGGAGACTTTGCGCCTCGCCGGGGCCGATGTCTTGGGAACGAACTGCGGAGGAGGTCCGGAGGCCGGCTATCGGTTTCTGAAGGCCCTGAGAGCCGTCGATGACGGACCTCTCTGCGCACGGCCTGCCGCGGGACTTCCAGGGCGTCTTCTCGGTCCTCAGGCATTCGCGCAGTGGATGATGAAATTTAAGAAACTGGGCTGCGAATGGATCGGCGGGTGCTGCGGAACGACCCCGGAGTACATTCGCATTATTTCAGAATCGCTTTGACCTTCTTGACGATCGCTGAGGCCGAAATCCCCGCCCACTCGATCATTTCATGAGGCTTCCCGGAACCCGGCATGGCGCGAACGCACATCTTGAAAACCGGCACGGAAGGTCCTTCGGCCAAGGCATCGAGAACGGCATCCCCCAATCCCCCTTCGGCCCAGTGGTCCTCCACCACGACAAGGGCCTTAGTTTCCTGAGCGGCCTTCAGCAAGGCCGTACGATCAATCGGTTTTACGGAATACGCATCGATCACGCGCACGGCGATGCCGTCTTTCTCGAGTTGATCGCAAGCCTGCAAAGACTCGTAGAGCGTCACGCCCGCGGCCACGAGGGTCAAACGGTCTTTTGCCGAAGAGCGAACCGTTTTCGAACCACCGATCGGAAATTTTTCGCCGACGTCATAGAGGACGGGCGTCGCCGGGCGGCTCGTGCGGAGATAGGCGATGCCGGGCGTCTTAATCATCTCTTCGACCAAGGCCTCCGTCATCACCGCGTCCGATGGGTACAACACCGTGCTTCCAAAGATGGAGCGAAACATCGAGATGTCCTCGAGGCCCATCTGAGAAGGCCCATCTTCACCGATCGAAACGCCGACGTGCGACCCCACGCATTTCAGATTGGATTCCGAAACCGCCGCCATCCGGATCTGATCGAAGGCCCTCGTCAGAAAGGCCGCGAACGAAGAGGCGAATGGAATCTTACCGCGGCGCGCGAGTCCCACACCCACGCCGATCATGTTCTGTTCGGCGATGAACATCTCAAAATAATTCTCTTTCTTTTTGGACATCAAGATCTCGGCGAAAGTTGAGTTCTTCGTCTCGGCGTCGATCGAAATGAGTTGGGGATATTGCCCCACCAAACGGGCGAGGGCGTTACCGAAGGCCTTGCGGGTCGCCACCTGATCACCCTTCTTATAGGAAGGCGCGGGGGCTTGAACTGAAACCTGAGGTTGGGGCCTGACGTCTTCGGGCTTGCGGATCTCGCCTTTGAGGCTTGAATCCACGGGTCCCAATTCCTTCAAAGCCTTTTCCAGATCCGCGGTCGAAAGGGTCTTGCCGTGCCAACCCGCCTTGTCTTCTAAAAACGAGACCCCCTTTCCCTTCAGCGTCTTGGCGATGATCGCCTTGGGCCGCCCATTCGTCGAAAAGGCCCACTCATAGGCCTTTTCGATCTCGGGGAGGGAATGACCGCCGATCGTCATCACGTCCCAACCGAAGGCCGCGATCCGCTTGGAATAGGCCTCTGCGTCGTGGCCGTACATCGTCTCTTGAGATTGGCCGAGACGGTTCACGTCCACGATGGCGACGAGGTTGTCGAGCTTGTAATAGGCGCCCAGCTGGATGGCCTCCCAAACCGAGCCTTCCGCCATCTCGCCGTCGCCTAAGAGAACAAAGGTCCGATAGGGCAACTGATCTACGTAGCGGGCGTTGAGCGCCATCCCAACACCAATCGACAACCCCTGCCCCAGGCTTCCCGTCGCCGCTTCGGCATGGGGAAATTGGGGAGTCGGATGGCCCTGCAGCGGGCTACCGAGCCGGCGAAGGGTTTTCAATTCTTTCGGATCAATCGCTCGCGCCGCGGCGTAGAGGGCGTAAAAGAGCGGAGCCGCGTGACCCTTTGAAAAAATCACTCGGTCATTGTTCGGATGCTGCGGGTTGGCCGCATCATAACGAAGATACTTGAAGTACAAGACCGCCATGAGGTCGGTCGCCGACAGAGAGGACGTCGGGTGACCGGTGCCCGCTTCGGTCGTGGAAGTGAGTATGTAGGAACGGATGAGTTTTGCCAGTTCGGGAAGTGTTGCCATGGTGGGATTCTGTAGTGGGGCCGGTCGCGAATTGCAAGACTCTATACATTTTCGAAAAGACATGGGATGATTTGTTCGGTGAAACTCACCGTTCGTCTCCGGGCCCTCATTCGTGGCGTCATTTTGGGCATCCTCGTTTGCCTTCTCTTTCCGTCCTTCCCGGCAGACGCCAAGAAGAAGGCGTCTCCCGACGAGTCCAAGGCGTCCGGCTCTCAAGAGGCCAAGTCTTCCGCCCAGCTTTATAAAGACCTGGATCTGTTCACCAAAGTTCTCACCTTGATCCGGGAAGACTACGTCGAGAACCCGAACGATCGGGACATGGTCTACGGAGCCATCCGAGGGATGCTCGCGACCCTTGATCCCCACTCCGTCTTCATGCCGCCCGACGTTTATCGGGAGTTAAAGGTCGACACGGAAGGAAAATTCGGCGGCGTCGGTATGGAAGTGACGGTCAAAGACAATTTCCTGACTGTGGTAACCGCCATCGAGGGCTCGCCCGCTCAGAAGGCGGGAGTCCGCGAGGGTGACCGCATCCTGAAGATCGACGGCGTCGCGACGCGTGAACTGGGCCTCTCCGAGGCCGTGCGCAAGATGCGCGGGGCCAGGGGCACGAAAGTCACCCTGAGCCTCCTTCATACCGGTTCGCGCGATCCCGTTGAGGTCACTCTGGCCCGCGACATCATCCACTTGAAGAGCATCCGTTGGGAGATGCCCGAAGAAGGGTTCGGATACGTCCGCATCACGTCTTTTCAGGAAGATACGGCGGAGGATTTGGAAAAGGCGCTCGAAGCCCTGAACCACAAGGCCAAGGGAGGCCTGAAAGGCCTGGTCCTCGATTTGAGAAACAATCCGGGGGGGCTTCTCGACGAGGCCGTCGATGTGTGCGATCTCTTTTTGGAGAGCGGGACGATCGTCTCGACCGCCAGCCGCAATCACGAAGTCGACAAGCGCGTCGCGACACGCAGCGGCGCGGAGCCAACCTATCCCATCGTCTCATTGGTCAACGGCGGAAGCGCTTCGGCCGCCGAAATCGTGGCCGGGGCCCTCCAAGACAACAAACGCGCGGTCATCTTGGGAACCCGGACGTTCGGCAAGGGCTCGGTCCAGACGATCTTCGAGTTGGGGGACGGCGCGGCCCTCAAACTCACGGTCGCCAAGTACTACACGCCCAAGGGCCGATCTATCCAGGCCGAGGGAATCCACCCCGATGTCGTCGTCGAAGCGAAGAGTCCCGAAAATGCATCCACCCGAAACCGCACTCTTCGCGAAAAGGATCTCAAAGGACATCTGGAGTCGGAAAAATCCCACGGAAAATCCACGGAGAAGGACAAAAAGCCGGAAATGACCGTCAAGCAAGAACCCTCCTCCACGGAAACGGAAGAGGATTATCAAAAGAGGATCGCGCTGGATTACCTCAAGGGCAAGAACGTCTTTTCAAAATCCAAGGCAATAAAAGATCACTGAATCTTCAGAAGGGGCGCCGGTCTTTCCTTCAATTTGACCGACTCCCGCCGGATCACCACCATCGCCGCCGGGAAACTCCTTTTCACGCCCCATTTGATCAAGAATCGAGGAATGGCCGATCCCGGATCGGTCTCGACGTGGTATCGAAGATAGGTCGCGTTCTTGTTTCCTTCGAAGGGTTCCAAATCGAGCTCACCGTGAAGATCACGGATGTTGCCCGCCTTTTTCTCCCACGTCGTCTTGTAGATTCCCTCCGCGCTCCGGGTCTCGTCGGCGGAGTTCCGAATGACGAACCACTTGTCAGAAACGGGCCAGGGCATATTGAAGAATTGGAACGTGTCATTCTCCCATTGGGAGCGGCTCAAACGATGCTCGACCGGGTCGATCACCTGATTACCCAAAGCCTTATAGAAATCCTCGACCTTTTTCGTGTCCTTCACTTGTTCGAGAACGGCCTCGTTCACGGCCCGGCAATCGATCAGGTCGGGGAGCCCGTATTTCTTCCAGTCGTTGGCGTAGATAAAGAGCCTCCAAACAATGTCCGGAGGAGCCTGAACCACTCCCTCCATCGTACCCCAGACCCCTTTTTTCAAATAGCCGCCGTCGGTGAAGATCTCACCCTGGCGGAGACGGTAGAGCTTCTCCTCAGCGGCGTTTTGAAACACGGGCTTCGCCGCTTCGGCGGTTTTTTTGACCTTATAGAGGGCCTCGGCGCCGGTTCCGGCCGTAAGAACCGCCAAAACGGAAAGTGCCAGGAGAAGTCTCTTTTTCATGGCCCTTGTGTGCCGGACTTTTGTAAGATTCACAAACGAAATCGCGAGGTCCCCCCCTATGACTCAGCCGACGGAGCCGAACAAGCCGAAAATACCCAAGGGTATCGATTCCCTGTCGCAGGAACATCGCGTCTTTCCTCCGCCGCCTTCCCTTCAAGAACGGGCCTGGATCTCGAGCCTCGATCACTATCGCCGCATGTATGAAAGGTCTCTCAACGATCCACAGGGCTTTTGGTCGGAAATCGCGTCGGATTTCTTTTGGTACCAAAAATGGTCGTCCGTTTTGAAATACGACTGGCAGGACAAGGCGGAGGTCCGGTGGTTTGACGGCGCAAAGACCAATCTCTGCTTCAACGCCCTGGACCGCCATCTGGAGCGCGACCCGGGCTTCAAGGAGCGCGTCGCCTATCTGTGGGTGGGCAACGAACCGGGCGAAGAGAGAAAAATCACATACGGGGAATTGCACCGCGAAGTCTGCCGGTTTGCGAATGTCCTGGAAGAATTAGGCGTCCAAAAGGGCGACCGCGTCTCGATTTATCTTCCGATGATTCCGGAGCTTCCGATCGCGATGCTTGCGTGCGCGCGAATCGGCGCGGTTCATTCGGTCGTCTTCGCGGGATTTTCGGCGGAATCCCTGAAGGACCGCATTCTCGATGCGGGATGCCGGCTGCTGATCACGAGCGACGGGGCCACCCGGGGCTCCAAAACGATCCCCCTCAAACAAACCGCCGACGAGGCGATGGATCACTGCGCCCGGGAAGGCCTCCCCCTCCAACACTGCGTCGTCGTCCGGCGCACGGGTCAAGCCGTTTCGCTTATGCCGGAGCGCGACCAATGGTGGCACGATCTCATCGGCACGGCGCGCGATGACCATCGCGCGGTTCCCATCGACGCGGAAGACCCTCTTTTCATCCTATATACCTCGGGATCGACCGGACGGCCCAAGGGCGTCCTACACACGACCGCCGGCTACATGGTGTACGTCGCAGCCACCTTTAAATACGTCTTCGATTATCATCCCGAAGATTTGTTTTTTTGCACGGCGGACATCGGTTGGGTCACGGGGCACAGCTACATCGTCTACGGCCCGCTCTGTAACGGTGCGTCCTCCGTGCTTTTTGAAGGCATTCCGAACTACCCTCAGCAGGACCGTTTTTGGGAAATCATCGATCGCTACAAGGTCACCACCTTCTACACCGCCCCCACGGCGATTCGGGCCCTGATGCGCGAAGGAGAATCGTGGCCTCAAAAACACGACTTAGGTTCTTTGAAGATCTTGGGCACGGTAGGCGAACCGATCAACCCGGAGGCCTGGATTTGGTACCACGAAAATATCGGCCACGGCCGCTGTCCCATCGTCGATACGTGGTGGCAGACGGAGACCGGCGGCATCCTCATAACGCCTCTTCCCGGGGCCGTTCCGGCCAAGCCCGGCTCGGCAACCCTTCCCTTTTTCGGCGTCGAACCCGCGGTCTTGAGGGAAGACGGGTCCGAGTGCGCGGTGAACGAGGGCGGCAATTTGGTCATTCGCCGCCCTTGGCCCGGAATCATGCGGACCGTCTACGGCCATCACGAACGCTTTCGAGAGACCTATTTCTCCCGTTACCCCGGATGTTATTTGACGGGCGACGGCGCTCGCCGCGATGAAGACGGTTATTACTGGCTTCTCGGACGAATCGACGACGTCCTCAACGTCTCCGGCCACCGCATCGGCACCGCCGAAGTGGAAAGCGCCCTGGTGTCTCACCCGGCCGTGGCGGAGGCTGCGGTGGTTGGGTACGAGCACGCCATCAAGGGACAGGGAATTTATGCCTTTGTAGTCCTGAAACAAGAGGCCGCCATAGGCGTTGGAGACCCGTCTCTACTGAAACAATTGAAGGAACAGGTTCGAAAAGAAATCAGCTCGATCGCCGTCCCCGAAAAGATTCAAATTGCGACGGGCCTGCCGAAAACGCGTTCCGGCAAAATTATGCGCCGCATCTTAAGGAAGATCGCTGAGAATCAGATCGACGCGATTGGAGACACATCCACCCTCGCGGATCCGTCCGTGGTTGAAAATTTGGTAAAGGGAAAAAGCTAAGTGCCTCTCTTGGTGCGACGGTGAGCCTTGGCCTTCCCCGTCCCCTTCTTCGTTTTATCGTTCATCGCTAAATCGCGACCGCGTCGAACCTTGCCGCTGCCGCGCGCGACCCTCGATGTTTTTTCGGCAGGCGCCGATTTATAGATCTTTAGCTGTTGGCCCTTTCGAACACTCGACCAATCGACGTCCGGATTATTCCGCTTTAATGCGGCGACGCTCAATCCCGTCTTCCGGCTGATCGTCTTCAGATTGTCGCCGCTTCGAACCTTGTAGGCGAAGACGCTGTCCCGGCCGTGATGGCGTCCTCGCTGGGCAACCTCACGATCCCTCTTTTCATAGAAAGCCTCGCCTTCCGGCGGCTCCATCGGAAGAGTAATTTCTTTGCCGGCACGGAGGGAATCGCCCGTTCCCACCCCATTAACGGCCGCTAGAAGAACGGGGGGCAAGCCATGTTCGCGAGCCAGCTTGGCGACCGTTGTGCTCTCGTCGAGCTTGACCTTGTCCGTTCCGCCGAGACGTTCTTCAGGGTTGAGTTCCGCATAGCGTTGCCTGAACTTGGCCTCGGTGCCCGTGGGAATTTTTATCTTGTAGTCTTTGGCATCGGGGGGCGTCAGCCAATGAAGGAGTTCCGGGTTCAGGGCCTTGATCTCTTCGTAGCTCACACCGGCGCACTTCGCGGCGACCCGAAGATCCATGGGGGTCTCGATGGCCGCTTCGTCGAAAACGACCGGAGCTTCATAATCGACGTTCTTAAATCCATACTTCGCCGGATTTTTTGCGATCAGTGCGGCCGCGATCAGTTTGGGGACATAGTCCTTGGTCTCCGCCTTCAGATACTTACCCTCGGCCAGTTGCCAAAAGTCTTCCGTATTGTACTTTTGGATGGCGCGGCCGATCTTGCCCTCGCCCGCGTTGTAACTCGCGGCCGCAAGATACCAGTTATTGAAACGGTCGTAGAGTTCCTTCAAGTATTGCGCGGCGGCGACGGTGGACTTATCCGGATCACGGCGCTCGTCCACCCACGTATCGACGCTCAAGCCATAACGAACTCCGGTTTGATAGATGAACTGCCAGGCGCCCGTAGCGCGGGCTCGTGAATAGGCATGGGGATTGAATCCGCTCTCGATCATGGAGAGATAGACCAGGTCATCCGGCAGACCGTGCTGTTTCAGGATACGGCGCATCATCGGAATATAACGCCCGGAACGGCGCAGGTAACGCGCGAAGTGTTCGTGACCTTGGTTCTGAAAATATTCGATCCAGTCCTGGACGCGGTCGTTCATGACCAGCGGAATGTCGGGCCGCTGGACCTCGGCGAAGTGGTCCTGCGGTATGGGTTTGGATGCATGCTTGGGGGCCGACGCGCATGCGGACATAAGGACGACGACTGGAACGGACAGTAAAAGACGCTTCCAATAGACTTTGTTTACCACCATCGGGACACCTCGCCGTGACTTTTCACTGTCGTTTGTTTTCTGGGATTTATGATCACCATTAAACAGGTCTTTCACCCTTTAGTCAAACCTTATTTGCCAAATAAACCCCTTTCAATCCGCATGCTTACGTAAGAACGTGGGGATGTCGTATTCATCGGCATCGGGCTCCGTCCCGAGGAAGTCATGTCCGCGCAGATCTCCGATCATACGCTTGAGATCGGAATGCACGGGGATCTTGGGGCGATTGGGGGGACGACTTGAGGGACGTCCATGGTTCAGGCTCGATCCACGCGACCCCATGCCCGTCACGCCGGAATCCATGTCCTCTTCTTCCATGACCGCGAACTGCGGCTCGTGGGAAGCCTCCAGAGGCATCTCACGGCCGGCCGGCTTTTGATAAGGGACGAACTCAGACTTTCGGGTCACCCGCTCGAAACCGGTCGCGATCACCGTCACGCGGACTTCGGTGCCCATCGCCGGATCGACGACGGCGCCGAAGATGATGTTGGCATCCTCATGGGCCTCCTCCTGAATGAGTTTGGCCGCTTCGTTCACCTCGAACAGCGTAAAGTCCTGGCCGCCGGTCACGTTGAGAAGGATGCCCGTCGCCCCGCGGATGGAGAGGTTCTCCAAGAGAGGCGACGAGATGGCTCGGGTCGCGGCCTCGATGGCGCGATGCTCGCCTTCCGCCACGCCGCTGCCCATGAGCGTCATGCCCATCTCGCTCATGACGGCGCGGATGTCGGCAAAATCGAGATTGATCAGCCCTTCGACCAGTATCAGATCCGAAATGCCGCGGACCGCGTGGAGAAGGACTTCATCGGCCATCTTAAAGGCCTGGACGAGAGGCATCTCTTTGCCGGCGACGACCAAGAGACGTTCATTCGGGATCGTGATCAAACTGTCGACGGATTCTTGCAGGGACTCGAGTCCCTCCAGCGCAAAACGGCTGCGGCGCTTGCCCTCGAAATGGAAGGGCTTCGTCACGACGCCGATCGTCAGCGCCCCGACGTCCTTAGCGATTCTGGCGATTACGGGCGCTGCCCCCGTCCCCGTTCCGCCTCCCATGCCGGCGGTGATGAAGACCATGTCGGCCCCTTCAAGAAGCTTCGTGATCTCCGCCTCGCTCTCGATGGCCGCCTTGCGGCCGACCTCGGGATTCGCCCCGGCGCCCAAACCTCTCGTGATTTCTTGCCCCAACTGAAGCTTGACGTTGGCGCGGTTGCCTTTCAAGGCTTGGAGGTCGGTGTTGGCCGCGATGAAATCCACGCCGCCGCTCGCCAAGATCCTCTCGAGCCCCGAGACCGACCACTTTTCCATCATTGTGTTGACGGCGTTGCCTCCCGCCCCGCCGACGCCGATGACCTTGATCCTCGCGCCTTGCACCACCGCTTCTTCCACCAGTTCAAACATGTTTTATCCCCCGTTTTTTTAAAGCGGTTAATTTAGAAAATCTCTTCAATCCACTCGCGCATGCGCTCTTTGACCCGGTGATAGACGTTGTCTCCCTGATTCTTGAAGATCCGTCCCCCTGCGTTGCGGCTTCCGGAGAGAACGAGACCGACGCCGGTCGCATGAAGCGGGCTCTTCACGACGTCCACCATGCCTCCGATGCCCCTCGGAATTCCACGGCGCACCGGAAGATTGAAGATCTGCTCGGCAAGCTCCGGCATGCCTTCCAGAAGCGTGCTGCCGCCGGTCAAGACGATTCCCGAGGCGATCATGTCTTCGTAGCCCGACTTCGTGATTTCCTGCTTGATGAGGGTGAAAACTTCTTCGATGCGCGGTTCGACGATTTCGGACAAGATCTGCCGCGCGATAATCCGGTCGGAACGCCCCCCGACGGACGGAACCTCGATGGTCTCCTCGCGGCCCACGAGCGACGAGAGAGCGCAGCCGTAACGATGCTTGATCTTTTCGGCCTCGACAAGCGGCGTCCGCAGGCCGATCGCGATGTCGTTCGTGATGTGATTGCCGCCGATGGACAAGACCGACGTGTGGACCAGACTCCCGCCCGAGAAGACGGCCAAGTCGGTCGTCCCTCCTCCGATGTCGATGATGGCGACGCCCAGGTCTTTTTCCTCCTGGGTCAACGTGGATTCGGCGGCGGCCAACTGTTCCAAGATGATGTCGTTGACGTTGAGTCCCGCACGGTTGCAACACTTGACGATGTTCTGCGCGGACGTCACGGCCGCCGTCACGATGTGCACCTTGGCCTCGAGACGTACGCCCGACATGCCGATCGGGTCCTTGATTCCGTCCTGATCATCGACCACGAACTCCTGAGGAATGACGTGAATCACCTCCCGGTCGAGAGGGATCGCGACCGCCTGAGCCGCGTCGATCGCCTTCTCAACGTCCGAGGCCCTCACCTCGCGGTCTTTCAAGGCGCAGATCCCATGGCTGTTGATGCCCCGGATGTGGCCGCCCGCGATCCCCGTGTAAACGGAGGTTATCTTTGTCCCTGAGATGATCTCCGCCTCTTCGACCGCCTTACGGATGGACTCGACCGTGCTCTCGATATTGATGACAACGCCTTTTCGCAAACCGCGCGAGGGAGCCGTCCCGATGCCGATGATGTCCATTCCGTCTTCCACCACTTCCCCGACGATCGCACAGATCTTGGTCGTGCCTATATCGAGGCCTACGACCGTGTTGTCTTTTTTGCCCATTTCAAACCCCCTTATATGTGTCTCTGGAAAACTCATGTGTATCCGGTGATTCGCCACCACGGCGAATCACTACAACTTTTGCTTCACGACCATTCTTCTCTCCATGCTCAAATCGACGACCGACGGACTATGCGACGTCGAGCGGATCATCCCCCACGACTCGGAAAATCGTTTCAACCTGTCTTCCCAAATTTCGGGCCAAGTCTCCGTCGAACCCTTGCCCCCACCCATTCCATCAACGCCCCCGAGCTCGAGTTTGATGCAAGGATCCTTCGTAAAGAGGGCCAGCCCTTCCCGCGGACTCCAATGAATCTCCGAAATGCCCAACGAACTGACGAAGTACGAGTTCTCCACCGACTTGATCAGGGTCAACATCTGCGGAAGCCGCGTCTTGATCTCCGCTGGGGCCAATCCGGTAAGGATGGGAAAATCCTTCGGGTCGCCTTGCTCTACCTTTTTAAAAACTCCCCCCTGTTTGTTCACGAAATACCAAGACGAAGCGGAGGTCGCGTCGGGCAATTCGAGCAACGCCACGGGCTCTTGCTCCTCCACCCAGATGAAGAGCCGCGCCGGAACGCGTTTCGACAGACGGACTTCCTTGATCCAGGGATAGCGGAGGAGATTCCGGCGCACCTGCGCCAGACTGAGGCGCATGATGTTGTCTCCCTTGCCGACATCCGAAAGCCGGATCAGGTCGAACTCCGTCAGATGCTTGAGGGGCGTCATGACGACGACCTCTTTCACCCTGAGAAACGTGGGTGGGTGACGCACAAAAAAGACGGCGCCCGCCGCGAGGGAGACCGTCACCGCAAGCCCCAAGAAGACGCGGGCTATTTTTTTCAGTTTTCCAAAATCCTTTTTCATAACTTAAGCGACGCTCCCTTCAGGATCTCTTCGCACAGGTCTTCAAACGAGATCCCGGCGGCCGCGGCGGCCTTGGGTACGAGGCTCGTCTCCGTCATCCCCGGAATCGTGTTGACCTCCAGGAAATAATCTCCGCCACCGGCGGAATCTTCGGCGATGATGAAATCCATGCGCGCAAACCCGGCGAGAGTGAGGAGCTTCCAAATCCTTTCTGAATTCTTCTGCAGGCGGTCGCGGACGTCGTCCGCGATCCTGGCCGGCACGATGTAATCGGTCATCCCCTTCGTATACTTGGAGGTGTAGTCGTAGAATCCGCTCTTCGGCACGATCTCGACGATCGGAAGCGCCTGGCCGTTGACGACGGAGACCGTCACTTCGGTCCCCTGAATGAATTGTTCGATCAAAATCGTCTCATCGAGCCGGGCCGCGTCTTGGAGAGCGGCCTGAAAAGACCCTTCCTCGCGGACGATCGAAATGCCGATCGTGGATCCTTCGCGGTTGGGCTTGATGACGACCGGCAATCGGAGAGGCGATTCACGCATCGTCCCGGCGGCGTCTCGGTGCACAACCTTCCACTCCGGCGTTCGAATCCCCTCGGGAACTACGAGCCGTTTCGTCAATTCCTTGTCCATCCCGATCGCGGAGGAGAGCGGCCCCGAGCCGGTGTAGGGAATTCCCACAATCTCGAGCAGCCCCTGAACCGCCCCATCCTCGCCGTAACGCCCGTGAAGGGCCAAGAAGGCGACCTCGATTTTTTCCGCCTTGAGCCGTTCCGCAACATCGCGATCCATGTCGATTTCTACGGCCGCGTAGCCCTTGGCCCGAAGGGCATTCGCGACGGCTTTGCCGCTGCGGAGAGACACCTCGCGCTCCTTCGAGAGACCGCCCAAGAGAACGGCAATTTTTTTGTTTTTGAGATTCATTCCTCTCCCACCACGCGCACTTCGGTCTCCAAATTCACGCCGAATTTTTCCTTCACCTTGTCTTTGACCAATCCGATCAGCGCCAAGACGTCGCGGGCCGTCGCCCCACCCTCGTTCACGATCCAATTCGCGTGCTTAGCCGAGATGCGGGCTCCACCGACGCGCACATCCTTCAGCCCCGTCTCCTCGATGAGTTTTGCCGCAAATAATTTTTTCCCAGCGGGATTTTTAAAGACGGACCCAAGGCTCGGCACGTTCAACGGCTGCGTTTGGAGACGGTAGTCGCGGTATTTTTGGATTTTTCCACGGATCTTTTCCGAAGACAGGGGCCTCAGACTGAAGCGGGCGGAAAGAATGACCGCCGCTCTGGGAAAATGACTCTCGCGATAGGAATACTCGATGTCTTTCTTGTCCCAGGTTTTGATCGGCACGTCGCCCTTCTTATGGGGCTCCAAGAAGGTCACATTCAAAACGGATTGGGAGATGTCGCCGTCTTGGGTGCCCGCATTCATCACCAGAGCGCCGCCGACATTTCCGGGGATTCCCGAAAGGACCTCGAGGCCGCCGAAACCCTCCTCGGCCGCGTAATCCACGAGGCGCGGAAGCCCCACGCCCGCCTCGGCGTATACGATCACTTCGTCCTTCTCCTGCCTCTCGACCTCGATCTTTCCAAAACCTTGCGAGAGGCTCATCACGACGCCTCGTATCCCTTTGTCCCGCACGAGGAGGTTGCTGCCCGCTCCCAAAACGAGAAGCGGCAGATCGTTCGCCCGGCATAACTTCGCGACGGCCGCGACCTCGTCGATCGTCTTCGGATAGACTAAGGAGTCCGCGGGACCGCCGATCCTTACCGTCGTGTAGCGGGAGAGAGGCTCGTTGAAGAGCGCTCCGGCGCAAAGGGACTGCAATTGCTGTTTCAAGTTTTCATCCATGTAGTTTTTTCGCCAGTTCCCTTCCCGCCTTCCAAATATCGCCGGCTCCCAAGGTCAAGACGACGTCGCCCTTTTGGATCTTCGGAAAAATAAAATCCGCGATGGCATCCACCCGCCGCACGAACGCGACCTCTTTCTTTCCCTTTTTCCGGATCGCCTCCGCCAGCGCCTCCGCGGTCACGCCCCGGATCGGCTCCTCGCTCGCGGCATAGATGCTGGTCAGGACCAGTTCGTCCGCTTCGCCGAAGGCGTTCACGAACTCGTCAAACAAATCCTTCGTCCGCGTGTAACGATGGGGCTGAAACAAGACTCTGAGTTTTCCCCGACCCGCTACGGTGCGAACCGCCGCCAGCGTCGCCTTAATTTCTTCGGGGTGGTGCCCATAATCGTCGATGATGGTAACCTCTCCTTTATAGAGAACTTCCATCCGGCGGGCGACCCCGCGGAAGCTCGCGAGCGCTTTTCGGATGTCGGAAAACTTCATCCCTAACTCGCGTCCCACGGCGATGGCGGCGAGACTGTTCAAAACATTGTGGATGCCAGGATGATGCAGTTTCACGCGGCCCAACATCCCGCCGCGGAACTTAACGTCGTATTCGCTGCCCCAAGCCTGAGTCTTGATTCCCGAGGCCTGGTAGTCGGCCTTTTCCCGAATACCGTACGTCACCCCGCGTTTCGGAAAATCCGCCGCCAACCGGGCCGTCTCGGGGTGGTCCGCGCAAAAAACCGCCGCGCCGTAGAAAGGAATCTTCGCAACGAACTCGGCGAATGTGCGGCGCAGAGTCTCGAAGTCGCGATAGTGCTCCATGTGCTCGCGGTCGATATTCGTCACGACCGCGATCGTCGGACTCAAGAGGAGAAACGACCCGTCCGACTCATCGGCCTCCGCGACCAGGAAATCCCCCTTGCCCAAACGGGCGTTGGACTTGAGGCTCTTCACGCGACCGCCGATCACGACGGTCGGATCGAAGCCGCCCTGATCCAGAACGCACGCGACGAGCGATGTCGTCGTCGTCTTGCCGTGACTCCCCGCCACCGCGATGCCGTATTTAAGCCTCATAAGCTCCGCCAGCATCTCGCCGCGGCTGATCACCGGGATTCCAAGCTTCATGGCGTGCGCGATCTCCGGATTGTTCTTGGCGACCGCCGAAGAGGTCACGACCACTTGGGGCGTGCCCACGTTCTCGGGTTTATGCCCGAAAGAGATCTTTGCGCCTCGACGCCTCAGGCGGTCGGTCAGGGGCGTCCGCTTGAGATCCGAACCCGTCACGCGGCACCCCATCGTCAGAAGAATCTCGGCGAGTCCGCTCATGCCGATCCCTCCGATGCCGACGAAATGAATTTCTTTAAGCGTTGGATACATGGGTTTTTCATTTTCCCCTGATCATCAGGCCGAACAATTCCCTCGCGACCGCTTCCGCCGCCGGAGCGCCGCGACTCTTTTTCAAATGGTCACTCATCTTTCGAAGCTCGCCGCGATTGGCCTCGTAGAAAAAAAGCCTCTCGCCCAGTTTTTCCCCAAGCTCCTGATTCAGAATCACTTCGGCGCCGCCCGCATCGGCGATCGACTTCGCGTTGAAACGCTGATGGTCATCCGCAGCGAAGGGATACGGCACGAGGATCGAGGGGATTCCCGCCGCGGCCAGCTCCGAAAGCGTCGACGCCCCGGCGCGGCTCACGACCAGATCGCAAGCGGCATAGACCTCGTCCATATTTTCGAAAAAGGGCATCACCTCGTGGGGAATCTTCGTCTTGTCATACGCCGCCTTCACTTCATCGTAGTCGTTCTTGCCCGTCTGATGAATGACCCTGAATTTTTTGCCGGATGCCCGGGCTTTTTCGATCGCGGGCAAGAGATCGACCAGGGCGCGGTTTAGGGCCGTTGCGCCTTGGCTTCCGCCGAAAACGAGAACCGTGAAAAAATTGTCCTGTCGGGGCGCCCCGGGCAGGGCTTGCCCCGCTCTTACAACGCGGCCTTCCCCGATTTCCGACAGTTTCTTTCTCACCGGCGTACCCGTCCGCCGCGTCTTGCTTTTCACGAAAAAGCGTTCGGCCTCCGGAAACGCGATGAAGATCCGATTCACGAAGCGCGAAAGAGCGCGGTTCGTGAAACCCGGAATGGCGTTCGGCTCCAAGATCGCGCGCGGGATTCCGCTCAGACAGGCCGCGAGGATCACGGGGCCCGAGCTGTAGCCGCCGATCCCAAAGACCACATCGGGCTGGAACTGATTCAGGATCGAGCGGGCCTGCATCAGGCTCTTGGGCAGACGCAGCATCGTCTTCATCCGCGCCGCGAATCCCTCTCCCTTGATGCGCCCGACGTCGAGAGCCTCATGTTTTAAACCTTCGCGCTCCAAAATTTCTTTCTCCAAGCCGCGCTCCGAACCAATGAAAAGAACGTCGCCGGCCGGATTCATTTCCTTAAACACTTCGGCCACGGCGATGCCGGGGAACAAATGACCTCCGGTGCCGCCGGCCGCAATGGCGAGTTTCATGTCATTCCTCGATCCGGCTCGAAACGTTCAACAACAATCCCACACAGGTCAGCGACACGATCATCGCCGTCCCGCCGTAGCTCAAAAACGGCAGCGCCAGACCCTTTGTCGGCAAGAGCCCCATCACCACCGCAATGTTGAAGACAACCTGAAACGAAAATAAAACCGCGACGCCCAAACAGAGGTATGACGAAAAAAGATCCTTCGTCTTCCAGGCGATCGCGTAGGCCCGCCACAACCAAACCGCGAAGAGAGCGATCACCGTGAGCGTTCCCAAAAGTCCCAGCTCCTCGGCCACAACGGAGAAAATGAAATCGGTATGCGCTTCGGGAAGATAAAAGAGCTTCTGCTTTCCCTCACCG
>Ga0315281_10005854_pt1 | contig 17545 bp, 15 predicted proteins | sample YL17G07_0_MG_FD_204540 | JGI IMG/M metagenome (GOLD analysis project Ga0315281, IMG submission 204540) | Sediment microbial communities from Yellowstone Lake, YNP, Wyoming, USA - YL17G07_0 | ecosystem: Environmental > Aquatic > Freshwater > Lake > Sediment | place: USA: Wyoming | collected...
GCCAAGACCCGCCTGGGCATGATCGATATGCTCATCGGCGCGGCGCTGCTGCTCGCCCTCACTCTGGGCGGGGCCTTGCAGGCGCTGCACGACGCGTGGCTGCGCATATTCGACGCCGGCAGCTATGCGCAGGGCATCGCCCTCATTGCCGGCGTCGCCTTGATTTCCGGCCTGGTCGACCTGCCGCTGTCGCTGTATCGAACCTTCGTCATCGAAGCGCGTTTCGGATTCAACAAGATGACCCTGACGCTGTTCTTCGCCGATCTCGCCAAACAGACCTTGATCGGCGCGGCTCTGGGCCTGCCGCTGCTGTTGTGCGTGCTATGGCTGATGCAGCGGATGGGCGAGCAGTGGTGGCTGTACGTCTGGGTCACGTGGATCGCGTTCAATCTGCTGGTGCTCACACTCTATCCCACCCTTATCGCGCCGCTGTTCAACAAATTTACTCCGCTCGACGACATCAGCCTGAAAAGCCGGATCGAGGCGCTGCTGGCGAAATGCGGCTTCAGGGTGCAGGGACTATACGTGATGGACAGTTCCCGACGCTCCAGCCACGGCAATGCCTATTTCACCGGATTTGGCGCGTCCAAGCGCATCGTATTGTTCGACGCACTGATCGCGCGCCTCGCTCCGGCGGAGATCGAGGCAGTGCTGGCGCATGAACTGGGACACTTCCGGCACCATCATGTGTGGAAGCGCATGGCGGCCCTGTTCGCCTTGAGCCTGGTGTTTCTCTGGCTGCTCGGTTACGCCATGGAACACGACTGGTTCTACGCCGGCCTCAATGTCCAGGCGCGCTCGACCGCGCTCGCGTTGATGCTGTTTTTCCTGGTGGTGCCGGTGTTTACCTTCCTCCTGCATCCGCTCACCAGCCTGTATTCGCGCAAGCACGAGTACGAAGCCGATGCTTATGCTGCCCGGCACACAATCCCCGCCGACCTGATCCACGCGCTGGTGAAACTGTACCAGGACAACGCCGCCACACTCACACCGGATCCTCTGTACTCGGCATTCTACGATTCGCATCCGCCGGCGCTGTTGCGCATTGCCCGGTTGCAGAACGCCTTCGCGCCGGGACAGCCGCAACCCGCATGAGAGGCGCCCCATGAGCAAGCTCTCGGAAAGAATGTCCAAACCGCAGCCGGCTGGAACCCCGCCGCTGGCGCAGGCGAAGATCGACGAATATCTGAAGCAGGTGCCGGGTTGGGAGCATCGGGACAGCGCGATCTGCAAAACCTACTCGTTCAGGAATTTCTACGAAACCATGGCGTTCGTGAATATGGTCGTCTGGGTCGCGCACCGCGAGGACCATCATCCCGAACTGCTGGTGAGTTACAACAAATGCAAGGTCGCCTGGAACACCCACTCCGTTGGCGGCGTCTCGATGAATGATTTCATCTGCGCGGCGAAAATCGAGTCACTTTGCCAGATTTGAAGGAAGAGCGGATGCTGGCCGGCCAGGTGATCGCGGCTTATGGCCGGCACTACCTGGTTGAAACCGGCGACGGTCGCCAATTCGCCTGTTTTCCGCGCGGCAAGAAGAGCACGGTCGCCTGCGGCGATCGCGTGACGTTCGCCCGCACCGGGGACGAGCAGGGCGTGATCGAGGCAGTGGACCCGCGCTCCACCCTGTTCTCCCGCTCCGCGGCGCACCGGCAAAAACTGATTGCCGCCAACGTCTCTCAGCTCGCCATCGTCATCGCGGCCGAGCCGAGCTTCAGCGAGGAATTAATCAACCGCTGCCTCGTGGCTGCCGAATCCCAGAACATGCATGCCCTCATCCTGTTCAATAAGTGCGACCTGAAGGAGGCCGCCATGGCAGCACTGGCGCGGCTTGAACCCTACACCCAGGCCGGCTATCGCGTGGTCCAACTGTCGGCGCTGGAGGGCGCCGAGGCGCTGCGCCCGCTGCTCGCGCGCCAGTCGACGGTGCTGGTCGGACAGTCCGGCATGGGCAAGTCCACCATCATCAACGCGCTGTTGCCCGATGCGCGGGTCGCCACCAGGGAAATCTCCGTCTTTCTTGCCTCAGGCCGCCACACCACGACCCAGGCCCGGTTGCACCGCCTGGACGCCGATAGCACCCTAATCGATTGCCCCGGCCTGCAGGAATTCGGCCTGCATCACCTGTCGCCACAGGACATCGAAGCTGGTTTCATAGAATTCCGCAGTTTTCTTGGACGTTGCCGCTTTCAAAACTGCCGCCATCTGAGCGAGCCGGGTTGCGCCCTGACGCAGGCCGCTCTGGAAGGCGCGATTCACCCGCGGCGCCTGGACATGTTTCGCCGCATCAGTCGCGCCGAATCCGGCCAAAAGTAGCCATGCAGCTGCTGTACAGTTCGCTCAACCTGATCGATATCCATCACCTGAAGAACCTGCTCGAAACCGAAGGTATTCGCTGCCACATCAAGAATGAACTGCTCAGCCGGCTTGCCGGAGAAATCCCGTTCCCCGAATGCGCGCCCCAACTATGGCTGCTGAACGAACGCGACGTCGAGCGCGCCAGACAGGTCGTGGCCGACTTCGGCCGCGGCGCGCTCGTCAGGCCGCCATGGCAGTGCCCTGACTGCGGCGAGGCGCTGGAAGGCCAGTTCAGCGCCTGCTGGCACTGCGGCGCGCCGCGACCGGAAAGCTGATGGCGATACGTTGGCGGCCCGGCGGCGTTGCCGCCATTCGCCGAGGCCCCATCGCAGCCGCCCGGAACTGCTAAGCGAGCGCCCTCGCAATGGCGAGTAGCAATAAGATGAACAGGATCACTACCAGCGCCCGCCATACCAGGCCGATGGTGCTGTCGAGAAAACCGACGTCGGCTTCGTCTCCCAGGCCCAGTTCCGGCCGGTCGACCGGACTCAGTTCGGAAAGGAAAGGCATGCCAAGGCGCACGCCCATGGCCCCGGCGCCGCTGGCGAGCACCACACCGAGCGAAGGGTCGGGCCATTTTCCCGCCTGCGTGCGCCAACAGTAGGCGGCGTCCTCGAAATCGCCGACGACCGCAAAAGCGATTCCGGTCAGCCGCGCCGGTACCCAATCGAGCAGCTGGAACACCTGGGCGGGGAAACTGCCGAATGCCGCCAGTTCGGCATCGCCGCCATCGACCCAGCGGCGATGCAGGAACGACGACAAGCGGTAGAGTATCGCCCCGCTCGGCCCGGGCAGCAGCACGAACCAGAACGTCACCGCGAACACATGCTGATACGAGGCTACCAGCGCTTCTTCGATGGTAAGTCTGACCACCTCCTCCGCGCTGAGACGCTCGCAGTTCGCGCCGCGCCACAGACCCAAGACCGCGCGCGCCTTGTCCAAATCGCCGCTCTTGAGCGCCCAATGAATATCGGTAAAATAGTGACCGACTTGGCGAAAACCCATAGTCATATATAGTATGAGCACGTTGAAAGCCAAAGCCAGCAGCGGGGACAGAAAATAAAGGAGGTAATACGCGGCGATCGCCAGGAGTGTCGCCGGCAGCACACCCAGCATCCAGGCTATCACGCCGTGGGTCCTCTCGCCTGCATTGAAATGTTGCTGCAGGAAATCGGCAAACCGAGGGATTCGGGATACCAGGTAACTGCGATCCGCCAGCGGCCTCCACTGCTCCAGCAGCAGGGCGATGATCAGCGAAATAAGGCTCATTGGGAAAGCGGGACTCGCAGGCGACGGCGCGGGGCATCCAGCAGGATATTATACGCACTCTCCCGGTCCAATCGCATAACCAGGCACACATCAGCCATCGGCAAACGATTGCCGGGTTACGCCGCGGTCAGGAACGCGTAGAAGTTCATCAGCATTCCCGCCGTGGCACCCCAGATATAGCGTTGTTCGTAGGGCATCGCGTAGTAATGCCGGGTACGGCCCTGGTACTGCAGGGTATTGCGCTGATGGTTGCCCGGATCGAGAAAGAATGTCAACGGCACCTCGAATGCCTCCGCCACCTCGAATGCGTCCAGGCTAAGCGCCAGCGGCGAGTTCACCAATCCGACCACCGGGGTGACGTGGTAGCCGGTGACCGTGGTGTACTCGGGCAACGAACCGAGCACCTCCACCCGCGACTGCGGCAGGCCGATTTCCTCGAATGTCTCGCGCAAGGCTGTCGCTGCGGGCGATGCGTCGTGCGCTTCGGCGCGGCCTCCGGGAAAACTGATTTGGCCGGCATGATCGTACAGATGGTCGGTACGCTGGGTAAACAGGATAGTGAGTCCTTCGTCGCGCCTGACCACCGGCACCAGCACCGCCGCCGGCCTCAGTTCCTCGGTCTGGCGCCACAGATGACCATCCCCTGTGGCAATCGGCGCTACCGCGCGACCGTTGGCGAAGCGCTGGCGCAACCAGGCTTCGGTGGCGAAGTCATTCGTATCCCGCAGGTCGCTTGCGTCAGATGACATGGTTCAATTGTAGTCCGAAAGTCCGCGCGGCCCGAGTGGCCCTAGCGCTTACGGCGGCAACATCGATGGCGCGGAAAAATGAAGCGCCACGGCCCGTGCCGTGGCGCTTCATTTTCTTGTTTCCCGGCCTCGAGCCGGAAAGACCGAGCTAAGCGCGGGTCACTTAATCGCTTGCAGCTTATCGTACACGTCTTTCGGCCAAGGCAGCGCGCTGCCGTCGGGTTGCTTGCCTTCCTGATAATACTTCTGCACCGCGGCGATGAACGGCTTGCGGTCGACTTTGACCACGGTCTTGCCGCGTTTGGCGAAATCGGTCGTCAGCTTCTTCTCCGACTCGATGATCTCGGCGGTGGCGCGCGCCGCCGCCTCGCGGTACACCGCGGTGAAGATCTTCTTGTCGGCATCGGAGAGCTTCCCCCACAGCGGCCCGCCGATGATGGTCAGCAGCGCATCGGTGATATGACCGGTGAGATTGATGTGCGACTGCACCTCATAGAATTTCTTGGCCTCGATGGTCGGCAGCGGGTTCTCCTGCGCATCCACCGTCTTATTCTGCAGCGCCAGATATACCTCGGCGAAGGCGATCGGCGTCGGATTCGCGCCCACTGCGCGCGGGAACAGCGTGTACAGCGGCGCGTCGGGCACGCGGATTTTCAGGTTCTTCATGTCCTCTGGCCTGTTCAGCGCCTTATTGGACGTCGTATGGCGCTCGCCGTAATAGGTGATCGCCACCACCTTGCTGCCGCTGCTTGCTTTCTGGTATCCCTCGGCCAGTTCGTCGAACAGCTTCGAAGTGGAGTACTTCTTCCAGTGATCGAAGTCGCGGAAGACGAACGGCGCGCCGCCGATGGAGATCGCGCCGTAGTTGCGCCCGGCGAACAACTGGCCAGTGTAGATCAGGTCAACTGTGCCCAGGGTGAGGCCCTGATTGATGTCGCTTTCCTTCCCCAGTTGCGAGGCCGGAAACACCTCCACCGCGTAGCGGTTACTGGTGCGCTTGGCGATCTCCCCCGCCGCCCACAGCGCAGCCGTGTGGTAGGGTTCGGACGTCTCGTAGACGTGCGCGAACTTGAGTTTGGTCTGTGCGATTACGCCGCCGCTGGCGGCAATGGCCAAGGCAAAAACCGCGGCCAGGCATTTGAGCTTCATCTGTCTTCTCCCCATTGGTTTAACGCACCACTAAAAATCCGCCGGCAGGAACGCCGGTTGTTGGATGTAACGAACTGGTCAAAAGAATTCCATAGCGCAATGATAAAGTCAATTTTCACGAGAGTGACTACTGGATCACCGATTTCGGCGTCGCCAGCAGGCGCGTCACCTGGATCTTTTCGCGGATGATCATGCCGTCGTTGACCGGCTTTATTTCATTCAGCCAAGTCGGGCTTTCATACATCTCGGTATACAGGCGCTGGCGTTCCTGTTCGCTGTCGAAACGCCGGATCCAGACATAGAGGTCCGGATCTTCCTCGGCGACGAAACTGCCCACTACCACCACCCCCAACGCTACCTGGTAGGGAATGATTTTTTCCTCCATCCATTTGACCCAGCGCTCGCGCTGGCCGGGTTTCAGCCGGTACTGGCGCAGTTCGAAAATCATGCGTCCTCTCCTGAGATTTCCACTTGTCGTCTATCGTCCGGCCCGTCCCCCGAGGGGAACGGGTCTGTTGCATGCCGCTCGTGCTTTAGGGAACGAGCACGGTCGAGCCGGTGGTCTTGCGCGCTTCCAGATCACGGTGCGCCTGCACGACGTCCTTGAGCGCGTAGCGCTGCAGCACCTCGATTTTCACCTTGCCCGACAGGACAATGTCGAACAGGTCCTTGGCCGTCGCCACCAGGTCTTCGCGCTTGGCGGTATAGGTGACCAGCGTCGGCCGCGTGAGGAAGAGTGAGCCCCTGGACACCAGCATGGACAGATCAATCGGCGGAACCGGGCCCGAGGCGTTGCCGAAACTCACCATCAGTCCGAGCGGACGCAGGCAATCGAGGGATCCAACGAAGGTGTCCTTGCCGATCGAGTCGTATACCACCGGCAACAAGGCGCTGCCGGTGATCTCCTTTACCCGCTGGGTGAAGTTCTCGCGCGTATAGACGATTGCGTGGTCACAGCCGTGCGCCTTTGCCAACGCCGCCTTCTCGTCCGAGCCGACAGTGCCGATCACCGTCGCGCCCAGCGCCTTAGCCCACTGGCAGACGATCAGGCCCACGCCACCCGCCGCCGCGTGGATAAGGATGGTGTCGCCGGGCTGAACTTTGTAGGTGCGCTTGAGCAGATACTGCGCGGTCATGCCCTGCAGCATCATCGCCGCGCCCTGCTCGAACGAAAGCCCATCGGGCAGATTCACCAGGCGGTCGGCGGCCATGAGACGCACTTCGGCATAGGCGCCGACCGCTCCGCCGGCGTAGGCCACGCGGTCACCGGGCTTCACCTGGGTGACCCCCGGGCCCACGGCCTCGACCACGCCTGCGCCCTCCTGGCCGATGCCGCTCGGCATCGTCAGCGGGTACAGGCCGGAGCGGTGGTAGACGTCGATGTAATTCAGGCCACAGGCATGATGGCGCACGCGCGCCTGGCCCGGCCCGGGTTCGCCCACCTCGACGTCCTCCAACACCATGACTTCGGGGCCGCCTTGTTTATGCAATCGAATCGCTTTTGACATGTTCTGTTCCCAACGAAAAATTGAACCACGAAAGATCCAGGATAGATCGGGCGAAAGCCGCCGCGGCTGCTCCCGAACGGAGCGACATGTTACAACAAAACATCGGCCGCGATCGAAACAGACTCGCGGGCCGGGTCCGCTCCCGCTATTTCGGCTTCGCCTTGGTTCGCGCACTCTCGTTGGGCTGTGCCTCGGCCGGCTTGGCGGCAGCGGCGTTCGCGGCGGCCTCCTGCATCATGGCCCACCAGGCGGCAGGATCCGGGAACGGGTTTTTGGCCGGCTGTTCGCCGGCGCCTGCCGGCCCAGGCTGCATCGCCTTCATCGCGGCCAGTGTGTTCTTCTGCATCTCCAGCCCCTGGATCGACAGGCGCAGCATGTTGAGATTGAGGTTAAGCCAACTCTCCACCGATTTCAGGTCGGTGATCTTTTTTTCCACGGCATCCATGTCGAGCGTGGGAGCGACCATCCCCGGCATGGGCAATCCCATGGGGTTCCAGAGTTTTTTCATGAATTCGAACGGATCCGGCAGCGGGTCGGGCATGGCGGCACCTCGATGCGCGATGGGGAATTGTAAGTTTAATCCAAAATCATTGATCCACGCTGAGGAACTCGAGCACAGCATCGCGCTGGGCGAAGGTGTCCCGATAGCCCAGATCGATGAGGGCCCGGCAATAGGTCTCCTCGAACAACAGGTAGCTCGCCAGATTGGATCCGCTGCGGTTCATCGCGCCGATGCCGCCCAGCACGAATTTCAGCATCCGCGGCAGCGCCTGCACGTGCCGGCCGGCGATGCTCTCGATCGACTCGCTGGGCGCGATCACCAGCACCTTGACCGGCCGCAGGTGCACCCCGGCCTCGATGCGTTTGTCCTCCGGAATCAGGCTGACCGTGCGATTGATGCGCTTCAGCCGCTCGAGGTCCACCGCCAGACCGTCGAGGAAAATGCTGTTCAGCGCGTGGCCGGCGATCTGCGCAATCGAAGGATAGAGGCTGGAGCGCACCCGCGCCGCCTCGGTCTGCGTGCGTCCGGTGCCGATCACCAGCACGCGGTCGGCGCCCAGATGCAGCGCCGGGCTGATCGGCGCAATCTGCCGGATAGAGCCGTCCCCGAAGTATTCGCGATTGAGCTTCACCGCGGGAAAAAGGAAAGGCAAGGCCGAGGAAGCCATGAGGTGATCGACGTTGAGCCTGGTCGCCGCGCCCACCCGCTGGGTGCGCTCCCAGGCTTCCAGCCCCGGGCCGCCCTGGTAGAAGGAAACATTTTCCCCCGAGGAATAGCCCGACGCCGTGACCGACACCGCATAGAGCGCGCCCTCGTCGATGTTTACCTGGATGCGCCCGAAATCGAGGGTCTTCTCCAGCGTCTCGCGTATCGGCGTGTTATCGAACAGCGACGCCGGGCTGTTGCGTTTGATCCACAGCATCGAGGCGAACCAGCGGGCGCTGGTCTTGAGCATGGACCAGAAATCGGCGCGGTAGACGCGCTCCACGTGAAAGTTCTCCCACACCTCCAGCAGGTAACCCACGCCGCGACGGAAATGGTCGGCGTGAATCGCGAGCACCGCGGCGTTGATCGCGCCCGCCGAAGTCCCGCACAGGATGGGAAAAGGATTCTTCGTCTGGTCGGGCAACAGATCGCGGATCGCCTTCAGCACGCCCACCTGGTAGGCCGCGCGTGCGCCGCCACCGGTGAGAATCAAGCCTGCTCTTGGTTTTGTCTGTTCCATCCCGATGCTTGCGCCAGCATGCTGGCTGTGGCAACCCCGCTCGCCTGGAAGCGAGCTCGCGCCCTAATTCAATTGTGTAGTTTCTCTCACACGGCCTTTTGCCGCAAGCGAAAGCATCCGGTGCTATAGCGCGAGTTGCAGTTGGCTGCGCGCCGCGTTTGCATCCACCACCGTCAGCGCCGCCATGTTGACGATGCGCCGCACTGTGGCCGATGGCGTGAGTATGTGCACGGCCTTGGCCGAACCGAGCAGGATGGGGCCGAGCGAAATGCCGTCGCCGGCTGCGGTCTTGAGCAGGTTGAAGGCAATGTTGGCCGCATCCACCGTTGGCATGAGCAGTAGATTGGCTTCGCCGTTCAGACGTGAGTGCGGAAAAGCGCCGCGGCGCACCTCTTCGGAGAGCGCAGCATCGCCGTGCATTTCGCCGTCGATCTCGAGTTCGGGCGCACGCGCGTGGATCAGCGCCAGCGCCTGGCGCATTTTCACCGCGGTGGGTCGGTCGCTGGTACCGAAGCTCGAATGCGACAATAGCGCCGCCTTGGGCGTAATGCCGAAGCGGCGTATCTCCTCCGCCGCGAGCACTGCCATCTCGGCCACCTGCTCCGCCGTGGGGTCGAAATTGACGTAGGTGTCGCAGATGAACACCGTGCGCTTGGGCAACAGGAGTACGTTCATGGCGTAGTAGTTTTTCACCCCCGGGCGCAGGCCGATCACCTGATCGACGTAATGCAGGTGCAGGCTGTGTGTCCCGAAGGTGCCGCAGAGCATGCCGTCCGCCGCGCCGCGGTGCATCATCATGGCGCCGATGAGCGTGAGCCGCCGGCGCATCTCGATCTGGGCATAATGCTGCGACACGCCGCGGCGCTCGGTGAGCCGGTGGTACTCCTCCCAGTAGTCGCGGTAGCGCGGGTCGTTCTCCGGGTTGATGAGATCGAAATCGGCACCGGGCTTGATGCGCAGGCCGAAGCGCTCCAGGCGCCGCTCGATCACCGCCGGCCGGCCAATCAGGATCGGCCGCGCCAGCCGCTCGTCCACGATCACCTGGGTGGCGCGCAGGACGCGCTCGTCCTCGCCTTCGGCCAGGACGATGCGGTTTTTCTGCGTCGCCTTGGCCGCGGAGAACACCGGCTTCATCAGCAGGCCCGAGTGATAGACGAACTCGTTCAGTTGCTGCGCATAGAGGTCGAGGTCGGCGATCGGCCGCGTGGCAACGCCCGAGTCCATCGCCGCCTTGGCCACCGCCGGCGCGACCTTGATGATCAGACGCGGATCGAAGGGTTTGGGAATGAGGTATTCGGGTCCGAAAGCGACGTTCTGCTCGCCATAGGCCGAGGCCACGATATCCGACTGCTCGGCCATGGCGAGCTCGGCGATGGCGTGCACGCAGGCCAGCTTCATCGCCTCGTTGATGGTGGTCGCGCCCACGTCGAGGGCGCCGCGGAAAATGAAGGGGAAGCAGAGGACGTTATTCACCTGGTTCGGAAAGTCCGAGCGGCCGGTGGCGATGACCGCGTCGGGCCGCGCCGCCTTGGCCAAGTCGGGCCGGATTTCCGGCTCCGGATTGGCGAGCGCGAGGATCAGCGGCTTATCCGCCATTTTCTTCACCATCTCGGGTTTGAGCACCCCGCCCGCGGACAGGCCGAGGAACACGTCGGCGCCGGTGATGATCTCGCCCAGGGTGCGCGCATCGGTTTTTTTCGCATAACGCGCCTTGTTCGGGTCCATCTCTTCCTTGCGCCCTGCGTACACCACGCCCTTGATATCGGAGACCCAGATGTTTTCCATCGCCAGGCCCAGGCTCACCAGGAGGTCGAGGCAGGCCAGCGCCGCGGCGCCCGCACCCGAGACCACAAGCTTGACCCTGGCGATGTCCTTGCCTACCACGCGCAGGCCATTGAGGATTGCCGCGCCGACAATGATGGAGGTGCCGTGCTGGTCGTCGTGGAACACCGGTATCTTCATGCGCTCGCGCAGCATCTTCTCGACGTAAAAGCACTCCGGCGCCTTGATGTCCTCCAGGTTGATGCCGCCGAAGGTGGGCTCCAGCGCCGCGATGACTTCGACCAGCTTGACCGGGTCGAGCTCGTTCACCTCGATATCGAAGCAGTCGATGCCGGCAAACTTCTTGAATAGCACTGCCTTGCCTTCCATCACCGGCTTGGATGCGAGCGGGCCGATAGCACCCAGCCCCAGCACCGCAGTCCCGTTAGTGATTACGCCGACCAGGTTGCCGCGCGCGGTCAGATTGCGCGCCTCGGCCGGATCGCGCGCGATCTCTTCGCACGCGGCCGCTACGCCCGGCGTATAAGCCAGGGCGAGATCGCGCTGATTGATCAGACCCTTGGTCGCAGTGACCGAAATCTTGCCCGGCTTAGGCAACCGGTGATAGTCGAGGGCGGCCTTGCGCAATTGGTCTTCCATGATTTTTCCTGGGTGTAAAACCTGCCTTCGAAGCGTCGAATTATAGTCCTGCGGTCGACGGAACGCTAAGACTGGCCTGAACGCGGACGGGCTTGGGAGCGGGGTTGGATCCGTCCGTTCCTACCCGGCCGCCGGGTGAATCCGCCGAGTCAAAGGAAGCTCTGACTGCGTCACGGACTGAACCCGAGTTTGCCTGACGGCGAGGGGCGGTTTTGCGTAACGGCTGACTGTTGGATCACTGGGTAAATTTGCAATAAGCGTTCTGGCAACAGGCCCGACCGGTGTCATAATTGCGGCATGACGCTCGCGCGCAGAATGACCGAAATCCAGCCTTTCCAGGTGATGGAAATCTGGAACCGCGCCAAGGAATTGGAGGCGCTGGGCAAGCGCATCATCCAGATGCAGATCGGCGAGCCCGATTTCACTACGCCCGATCCGGTAATCGCCGCATCCGTCGAAGCCTTGAAACGGCACCCCATCCATTACACCTCGGCGGTCGGCATGCTGCCGCTGCGCCAAGCGATTTCGCGCCATTACCGCGAGCGCTATCACCTGGACGTGCCGGCCTCCCGTATCGTGGTCACCGCCGGCGCTTCGGGCGCGCTCTTGATCGCGGCAGGCGTACTGGTCAATCCCGGAGACGAGATCCTGATGCCCGACCCCGCCTATCCGTGCAACCGCCATTTCGTGCGTTTCTTCGAAGGTGAGGTCAAGAGTATCCCGGTCGGGCCGCAGACGCAGTATCAATTGACGCGCGAGCTGATCGAAACCAACTGGTCGGAGAAGACGCGCGGCGTGTTCATTGCCTCGCCATCCAACCCGACCGGGACCATGATCGCGCCGGCCGAGATGCGCGCCATCATCGAAGCGGTGCACGCGCGCGGCGGGGTGGTGATCGTGGACGAGATCTACCAGGGGCTCACTTATGCGAGCGCATTCGAGAGCGCGCTCGCGCACTCGGACCGCATTTTCGTGGTGAACAGCTTTTCCAAGTATTTCAGCATGACCGGTTGGCGTCTGGGCTGGCTGGTGGTGCCGGAGGAGTGCATGCGGGAGGTCGAGACATTCGCGCAGAACGCATTCATTTGCCCTTCTGCGCCGGCGCAATACGCGGGCATCGCCGCCTTCGCCCCGGAGACGACCGCTATTCTGGAAGCGCGCCGCGCCGAGTTCAGGCGGCGGCGCGATTTTCTGGTGCCGGCGTTGCGCGAGTTGGGATTTTCTATTCCAGTCACCCCCGAAGGGGCGTTCTACATTTACGCCGGCATCGAGCGTTTCGCCCCGGATAGCGGAAAGTTCGCGCTGGAGGTGCTGGAGCAAGCGGGCGTGGCAATCACGCCGGGCAAGGATTTCGGCCTGAATCAGGCAGAGCGTTACGTGCGCTTTGCGTATACCCGTTCAATCGACGATTTGCAGGAAAGCGTACAGCGGCTGCGCAAGTTCTTACGCGGCTGAGTCCGTTCGCGCTCGTCCGGAACGGGCGCAGATGTCGCGGATGCGCCTAGATGCGGGGCTGAAACCGGGCGCGCTTGAGCGTCTGTTGCATGCGCTCTTTTTCGGCAATGACCTTTTGCGCGTACTGTTGGGCCTCATCACCGAATGCACCGGCATAGAGCTGCAGCCCCGGCATCAGGCCACCGCCGCGGCGCATGGCATCCTTGAGGATACGCGTGCCCACCAGAATGTTGGTCATCGGATCGAGCACGGAGTCCTCGCCACCGTGTTCCTCCAGTTTGTCCTGATGGTATTTTGGGATCACCTGCATCAAGCCCTTGGCACCCATGACGCTCTCGGCGATCGGATTGAAGCGCGATTCGACCGCCATCACCGCCAGGATCAGCAGAGGATCCATCCCGAGGCGGTTGCCAGCCTCATGCGCCGCCCCGACCAGCTGCTCGGTCGCATCCGGGGCCACTTTGTACCTGCGCGAGAGATATATGGCCAATGCGCGATACTGCGGATTCTCCTCGGCATCGGCGGCCGGGCCGTACAGGGAGATGCCTTCATGACGGATGGTGCCGAATACGGCGGAAGCCGGGCTTGGCTGGGCGCCGTGATCCACTACCGGACGCGCGCCCATGAGCAGGGCGATGGTTGCTATGGCTCCGAGCACGGCCAGACCGTTGTGCAGGAAAGCCGTAATCGAAGTGTAGGTCTGCACGGCAAGCTGTTTCAGGTTGTCCATGTGCTGCCTCCTTACCAAAAAAACCTACTACGCGGGCTGCATCACCTTGCCGGCTGATGCAGTCGTGGAAGCACCTGCCTCCATTTTATAAGAAGCGTCTGCTGTCCGTGCTAACCAAGGTGGCTTGCTGTACGCGGCTCGCAGTCGAGTGAGCACGCTTGCATCAAGCACACTTTAGAGCAAAAACTTCTAAAATCTAGTTACTTGAAACGGCTTGTTAATGTGCCGTTCGAACTATCGGGGACTGCGACCAAAACCTAGCTTAAACGCTGGCTGGCTTTGCGGCGGATACAAACGTGATGTGATGCAACAAAACCTATTCTATTGAATATATTAACTTATGTCAAGCGCCGCCGAAGCTCGTGTTGCTACGCAAGAAAATAGCCTAAACCCAAAATTGACGTCGCCCAAGACTTCAGGCAATCTAGTCGCGGGCTTAGGCCTGCCCAAGAAACGATCCCAGCCACACTACCAGCGGTCCCGTAAAAGAAAGCGGGTTGCGCGGCCGGGAACAATTCAGCTTTGGGTGAATGTCCGCGGTACAGCCTTCGCTTGCGCTGGGGCTGACCGCGAGACATCCATACCTACGCTAAGGCCTTGAGCCTGTTGGAAAAGGCCAAGCAGCTGCTGGATTCAGGGCGGTTTTCGCCCCTGGCGTCGCCGCAGTCGATGGGGCTACTGGAGCCATCATCGGACGTGCTGCCGGCGTTGCCGGTTTCACAGCAGGTTTAGCCTTTTTTTTTGCCGCTTTCTTTTTGGCGGCTGGCTTTCTGGCCTTTTTAGCTGGCTTTTTTTTAGCCGCTTTTTTTTTCGCAGGTTTTTTCTTGGCGGCCTTTTTCTTGGCCGCTTTCTTCTTTGCGGGCTTCTTAGCTACTGCCCTCTTTTTCTTGGCTTTTTTAGCCGGTTTTTTCGCTGCTTTCTTTGCTTTTTTCTTCGTTGCCATGGTAAAGCTCCTTCATCAAAGTTAAAGAAAAACAACTACTGCAATCCAGCTGTGATAGCCCAGATTATCCAGCCGACCGGGGCGAACCCCAGCCGTCCGAATCCTTTGCCTGTCTGTGCGCGCGCCTCATGCAGCCTTGCGCTCGAGCAGGTCACGATACAAAACGGTGGGATCAAGTTCGATCCCGCCATCCCAAACGAGGGTCATTGCTGCGCGATCAATCGCCACACGGCGAAACTGATCCTGGTCGCGCCAAAGCTTGAACGCGCCGATTTCCAGCAAATTGCCGAGGAACACGCTTCCTTCAAGTCCGTCGTCAAAACGCAGCCACAAACTGTAATCGCTATTTGCCCGAAATTCGGTCAACTTACGCATGTTTGCCTCCGCTAGACACCGACGGCATGAGGTTCGTTAGTCCCAACTGAGCGCGCCTCCGGTCTGGTACTCGATCACCCGGGTTTCGAAGAAGTTGCGCTCTTTCTTCAGGTCGGTCATCTCGCTCATCCAGGGGAAAGGATTGCCGGCACCCGGATAGAGTTGGTCCACGCCGATCTGCTGGCAACGGCGATTGGCGATATAACGCAGATATTCCTTGAACATCGGCGCATTCAGCCCGAGCACGCCCCGCGGCATGGTGTCCTCCGCGTAGCGGTACTCGAGTTCGACTGCCGTTTTCATGTAGCCCTGGATCTCCTCGCGGAACGCGAGGGTCCAGAGATGGGGATTTTCCATCTTGATCTGGTTTATGAGGTCGATGCCGAAATTGCAGTGCATCGACTCGTCGCGCAGGATGTACTGGTATTGTTCGGCGGCGCCTGTCATCTTGTTCTGGCGCCCCATCGCAAGAATCTGGGCAAAACCAACGTAGAAGAACAGCCCCTCCATAATGCAGGCAAACACGATCAAACTTTTCAGCAACTCCTGGTCGGCCTCCGGTGTGCCCGTCTTGAAGGCAGGATCTGTGAGCGTGTCGATGAACGGGATCAGGAATTCGTCCTTGTCGCGAATGCTCCCGATCTCGTGGTAGGCGTTGAACACCTCGCCTTCATCCAACCCGAGGCTCTCGACGATGTACTGGTAGGCGTGGGTATGGATGGCCTCTTCGAAAGCCTGCCGCAACAGGTACTGGCGGCACTCCGGCGCGCTGATGTGGCGGTAGGTGCCAAGCACGATGTTGTTCGCGGCGAGGGAATCCGCGGTAACGAAAAAACCAAGGTTGCGTTTGATGATGCGGCGCTCGTCCTCGGTCAGTCCGTTCGGATCCTTCCAAGTGGCGATGTCGCGACTCATGTTGATTTCCTGCGGCATCCAGTGATTGGCGCAGGCGGAAAGATACTTCTCCCACGCCCATTTGTACTTGAACGGTACCAGCTGGTTGACATCGGTCCGGCCGTTGATGATGCGCTTGTCCTCGACGCGGATGCGGCGCAGTTCATCGGCGCTCACCGCTGGCGCGGCTTCCTGCTGCGCGCGATCCTGGCGTCCGCCCGCGCTCGCCGATGATGCAGGCATGAAACCCCGCACCGCCTGCAGGCCCAGGCAGGGGATCGGGGAAACCGCCGCTTCGTCTTCAAAATTGAGCATGTTCATCTCTCCAGTCTTGTCACCTGCCTACTGGCATGCCTCGCATTCCGGATCGTCAATCGAGCAGAACTTCGGTTCGGCCGCCTCTGCGCTCTTGCCCGCGGAGTGCATCCCGCCCTCGGGCACTGCATTAAGCTGTCCGGCCTTCACCGTGGATTTTTCCGCGTGGGTCGCACCCATTGAACGCAGATAGTAGGTCGTCTTCAGGCCGCGCTTCCAGGCGAGTTTGTAGGTATCGTCCAACCGCTTGCCCGAGGCGCCACCCATATAAATATTGAGCGACTGCGATTGGTCGATCCATTTTTGCCGTCTTGCAGCCGCCTCCACCAGCCATTGCGGATCGACTTCGAACGCGGTGGCGTAGAGGTTCCGCAACTCGGCCGGCACCCGGTCGATCTTGGCCAGATTGCCGTCGAAATACTTGAGATCGGAAATCATCACTTCGTCCCACAAGCCCAGGCGTTTAAGATCGTTCACCAGGTATTCGTTGACCACGGTGAATTCGCCCGACAGGTTCGACTTCACGTACAGATTCTGATAGGTGGGCTCGATCGAAGCCGATACACCGATAATGTTGGCAATGGTGGCGGTCGGCGCGATCGCCAGGCAATTGGAATTGCGCATGCCGTGCTGTTTGATGCGCTCGCGCAAACTTTCCCAATCCATGCTTGCGCCCATGTCGATTTCGACCAATGGGGATGAAGAGACCCCCTCCCCCTTCAAAACGCCGCGTTCTTCGCGCAGCAGGGCCAGCGTGTCCTGCGGCAGGATGCCGCGGTCCCACAACGACCCGCGGTAGGAAGAGTAGCGGCCACGCTCCTTGGCCAGTTCCATCGAAGCCGTGTATCCGTAATAGGCGACCGCCTCCATCGACCGGTCGGCAAACTCCACCGCCTCCTTGGAACCATAAGCGACGCGCAGCACGTGCAGGCAGTCCTGGAAACCCATGATCCCCATGCCCACCGGGCGGTGCTTGAGGTTGGAATTGCGCGCCTTGCCGACAGCGTAATAATTGATGTCAATGACGTTGTCCAGCATGCGCATCGCCGTGGCAATCGTACGCTGCAGCTTGACGTGATCGAGCGTGACAGCGCCATCAACGCGCTTGAGGTGGGCGACCAGATTGACCGAACCCAGGTTGCACACCGCAATCTCGTGCTCGTTCGTATTGAGCGTGATCTCGGTGCACAGATTGGAACTGTGCACGACGCCGACGTGGGACTGCGGCGAGCGGATATTGCACGGGTCCTTGAAAGTGATCCAAGGATGCCCGGTCTCGAACAGCATCGACAGCATCTTGCGCCACAGTTGCAGGGCCGGAATCTTGCGGAACAGTTTATGTTCGCCCCTGGCCGCTTTTTCCTCGTAGCCCGCATACGCGTTCTCGAATTCCCTGCCGACCTTGTCGTGCAGATCGGGACAGTCCGAGGGCGAGAACAGCGTCCACTCGCCGTTTTCCAGCACCCGTTTCATAAACAAGTCCGGGACCCAATTGGCAGTGTTCATGTCGTGGGTGCGGCGACGGTCATCGCCCGTATTCTTCCGCAGTTCGAGAAACTCCTCGATATCCAGGTGCCAGGTTTCCAGATAGGCGCACACCGCGCCCTTGCGCTTTCCGCCCTGGTTCACCGCGACTGCGGTGTCGTTGA
>Ga0315281_10005855_pt1 | contig 17545 bp, 12 predicted proteins | sample YL17G07_0_MG_FD_204540 | JGI IMG/M metagenome (GOLD analysis project Ga0315281, IMG submission 204540) | Sediment microbial communities from Yellowstone Lake, YNP, Wyoming, USA - YL17G07_0 | ecosystem: Environmental > Aquatic > Freshwater > Lake > Sediment | place: USA: Wyoming | collected...
TGATGCCCGAGTAGAAATCCACGTTCGGGTAGAGCTTCCGCGACACGAAGTAGTCGTCCTCGAGCGCGATGCGCTCCAGCTCGAGCGCGATGTCGAGCATGGGGTTGCGGCCCGTGAGGTCGAACACCTCCTCCGCCGTGCGCTTGATGATCTTGGCGCGCGGGTCGTAGTTCTTGTACACGCGGTGGCCGAAGCCCATGAGGCGGCCTTCGCCCTCCTTGAACCTCTTGATGAACTGGGGCACGCGCTTCTTGGTGCCGATCTCCTGCAGCATCCGCAGCACTTCCTCGTTGGCGCCGCCGTGCAGCGGGCCATACAGCGCGGCGGCGGCGGCAGCGGTGGCCGAGAAGGGATCGGGGCGCGAGCTGCCGACGGCGCGCATAGCGTTGGTGCCGCAGTTCTGCTCGTGGTCGGCGTGCAGGATGAACAGCACGTCGATGGCGCGCTCCAGCACCGGGTCCGGCTTGTACTTCGCCTCGGACATCTTCCAGAGCATGTTGAGGAAGTTGCCGGGGTAGGAGAGATCGTTGTCGGGATAGACGAATGGCAGGCCGCGGCTGTGGCGGTAAGCGAACGCCGCGATCGTCGGCATCTTGGCGATCAGGCGCCACGTCTGCAGCTCGCGGTTCGCCGGGTCGTCGACGTGGCGCGCGTCGGGGTAATAGGTCGAGAACGCGCCGACCGTGCCGATGAGCATGCCCATGGGGTGAGCGTCGTAGTTGAAGCCGTCGACGAACTTCTTGATGTTCTCGTGGACCATCGTGTGGTAGGTGATGTTGTGCGTCCACTGCGTGAGCTGCTTCTTGTTGGGCAGCTCGCCGTAGAGGATCAGGTACGCGGTCTCGAGGTAGGTGCTCGACTCGGCGAGCTGCTCGATCGGATAGCCACGGTACTCCAGGACGCCCTTGTCGCCGTCGATGTACGTGATCTCGCTGCGGCAGGCGGCGGTGTTGGTGAAGGCGGGATCGTAGGTCATGAGGCCGAAGTCGTCCGGTCCGTCCTTGATCTGGCGGAGGTCCATCGCCCGCACGGTGCCGTCGGTGATCGGCAGCTCGTAGGCCTTGCCGGTGCGGTTGTCGGTCACGGTCAGCGTGTCACGCGCGCCGGATTTCGGCTTCGCGGCGGGCTTTGCTGTTGCGGGCGGCACCTTCGCGCCGGTGCGGCGGCCGTTGGTCGAGCGGGCTGGAGTTGTGCGCGTGGCCATGGACGTAGCTCCTTCTGTCATGGACGGCCGCAGGCGATTGCGCCCGGCGGCGGTGTGCGTGTCGGTTGCGCTACAGGGAGATCATATCAAGCGCCGGGGTGGGAGTGACTCCACCAGAAGTACTAAGTCTTCCCGCTAGATGTACTGATCCTTCTTGCGCGGCCAAGCCGCCGGTCCGGATCGCGGCCCGCCAATCCGGGCCGGCGGACGTGATTGACATCGCCCGCCGCGCTGGCGGATACTGACCGCATGGTTGCAGTTTCACCACTGGATGGTCGGATTCGGCGGCGGACCGACCGGCGGCGGGCGATCCTCGACGCCGCGACGGAGTTGTTCGCCGAGCGGGGCTTTGCGGGCGTGTCGGTGCAGGAGATCGCCGACGCGGCGCACACCCACAAGACGACCGTGCTGTACCACTTCGCCACGAAAGAGGCCCTGCACGAGGCCGTGCTCGACGAGGCACTGGGGCGCATCGCGGACGTGATGCACGAGTTCCTGTCGGGCGAGTTCCGGCGGGAGCGCATCGCGTACCTGCTGGACCAGATCCACGCGTTCTTCGCGGAGCACCTGGCGCTGGCGCGCCTGCTGGAGCGCGAGCTGCTGGACCCGACGGGCAGCGACGCGTATCTCAGGCGCTTCGTCGAGCCGATCTACCTGCCGGCGGTCGCCAGCTTCCGCAGGGCGATGGCGGCCGGGCTGATCGCCGACATCGACCCGGCCCTGTTCGTGCACGATGCGCACGTGCAGCTCATTGGCTACTTTTGCCACCGGCCGCTGCTGGAGCAGCTGAAGCCGGGCGTTGACCCCTACTCCGTCGAGGCGTTGATCGCGCGGCGGGACTACCTTGTGGAGCAGACGATCCGCCAGCTTGCGCCGACCGGGCGCACGCGGACGGCGCGCGCACGCACAGCGCGGAAAGGAGCAGCATCATGACCACGCTCGCAGAGAATCGCGCCGCAGGATGGGGCGTCGGGCCGGAGTACCGCTTCGAGATCCCGCCGTTCCCGAACGGCTGGTTCCAGGTGGCGTACAGCGACGAGCTGGCGGTGAACGCCGTGCTGCCGCTGGAGTACTTCGGGCAACACCTGGTGCTGTTCCGCGGCGACGACGGCGTGGCGAAGATGCTCGATGCGTTCTGCCCGCACCTGGGCGCGCACCTGGGCTACGGCGGCCGCGTCGAAGACAACTGCATCCGCTGCCCGTTCCACGCCTGGCGCTTCACCGGCGCGGGCGAGTGCATCGACGTGCCGTACGCCAACAAGATCCCGCCGACGGCGAAGCTCAAGACGTGGACCGTGCTGGAGCAGAACGGCCTGATCATGGTGTGGCATCACATGGGCGGCGAGCCGCCGCAGTTCACGCTGCCGGTGGTGTCGGAGTACGGCAACGAGATGTGGACGGACTACACGCGCCAGCGCTGGAAGATCCGCAGCCACAACCAGGAGATGGGCGAGAACGCGGTCGACTCGGCGCACTTCAAGTACGTGCACGGGACGCCGGAGCAGCCGGCGACGCGCGCCGAAGTGGATGGCCACATCTTCCGCGCGAAGTCGCCGGTGAACTACACGACGCCGCAGGGCACGATCGAAGGCGGCATCGAGTCGACGAACTATGGCTTCGGCTTCGGCACGGTGAGGTTCACCGGCATCGTCGAGACGATGCTGGTGTCATCCGTGACGCCGATCGACGGCGAGTACGTCGATGTGCGATTCTCGTTCATGGTGAAGAAGCTGGGAAACGACAGCGCCACGGCCGGCGTCGGCAAGGCGTTCATCGCCGAGATCGAGCGGCAGCTGGGGCAGGACATCCCCATCTGGGAGCACAAGGTGATGGTGATGCGGCCGGTGCTGTGCGACGGCGACGGCCCGATCGGCATCTACCGCCGCTGGGCGAAGCAGTTCTACGTGGCGGAGCCCGCCCCGGCCGGAGCGAACGGGGCGAAGGAGTAACATGCCGCGCGCGATCGACACCTTCGTCAACGTGAACATGGGCTCGATCCCCGTGCCTGAGTGGCTGGTGCGCGTCGCCGCGGACTACTTCAAGCGCAGCGACGAGACCTTTAAGGACATCTCGATTCCGGAGCTGATCGAGGCGATGGACGGCGCCGGCATCGAGAAGTGCATCATCAGCACCGACGCCGAGCACCCGTCGGAGCACGTGCTGGCGTTCCCCCGGGCCAACCCCGAGCGGTTCGTGCTGTCGGTGTCGCTGGACCCTCGCAACGGCATGAAGGCGATCCGCGCGCTGGAGACGATGGTGCGGGACGAGCCGGTGGTGCTGGCGCGGATCACGCCGTTCATGGTCGGCGCCATCCCTCCGAACGAGAAGGAGTATTACCCGGTCTATTCGAAGTGCATCGAACTGGACCTGCCGATCGCGATCAACACCGGCATCCCGGGGCCGCCGATGCCGGGCAAGTGCCAGGATCCGATGCACCTGGACGAGGTCTGCGTCTTCTTCCCGGAGCTGAAGGTGGTGATGGCGCACGGCGCCGACCCCTGGTGGGATGTCGCGATCCGGCTGATGATCAAGTACCGGAACCTGTACCTGCAGACGTCGGCGTACGCGCCGCGCTACTTTCCGCCGCAGCTGATCCAGTTCATGAACACGCGCGGGCAGGATAAGATCATGTTCGCCTCCGACCACCCGGTGCTCTCGTTCGAGCGCTGCGTGAAGGAGGCGGCGGCGCTGGACCTGCGCGAGGGCGTGCTGGACAAGTTCCTTTATTCCAACGCCGAGCGGCTCTTCTTCGGCGAGCGACAGGCGCACGCGTTACAGTAGCGGGCAGCGCTGCGCGCACGACGCAGCACCACAGGAGACCGCCCGTGAGCCGAAGGCCTCCCGCTGCTGCCATCTCCGCAGAGGGCTACTGGGACCGCTACCTGCAGGCGCGCGTCACCCGCCGGGCCGCACTGCGCGCGGGTGGCGCCGCTGTGGCAGCCGCCGGCGCGGTGGCGATCGCCGGCTGCGGCTCCAGCAGCAAGCAGTCGACGGCCAAGCCGACGGCTGCGGTGGGCGCGGACCAGCCGGACACGCTGAATCCGGGCGGCGCACCGCGCCGCGGCGGGCGCTTCATCACGGCGAACTCGGCTGACTTCGGCACGTTCGACCCGCACCTGGGGATCCAGGTGGCGTCGGCGTACTTTCCGCGGCTGTACAACGTGCTCGTCAACCAGTCCGTGACGCGGCCGGAGTTCATGTACCTGGACCTGGCCGAGTCGTACGAGATTCCGGACGACCACACGTACGTGTTCAAGATCCGCCCCGGCGTGAAGATCGGCCCGAACAACCTCGGCGTGCCCGAACGCGACATGGATGCGGAGGACGTGCGCGTCAGCCTGGAGCGCATCAAGACCGACGTGCAGACGACGAGCCACCAGTTCGCGTCGCAGTACATCGATTCGGTTTCGGTGTCCGGCTCTACGGTCACGGTGAAGACGCCCGGGCCGTACGCGTGGTTCCTCAACCGCATCGGGCTGTTCTTCAACTGCATTGCGCCGAAGGAGCTGATGACCGGCGACCTCTCGCGGCTGGGCGACAAGGCCGCGGGCGCGGGGCCGTATCGGCTGAGGTCGGTCGTGGCGGGCGACGTCGCGCACTTCGACGCGAACCCCAACTACTACCGGCGCGACCCGGCGAACGGCAACGCGCCGCTGCCGTACGTCGATGGGCTGGACGTGCATGTGATCTTCGAGCGCGCGACGCAGCGGACTGCGTTCCTGTCGGGGCAACAGCATCTCTACCTCGCGGCGAGCCTGGAGGACGCGAACAGCCTCGACGACGCCGTCATCGCGAACGAGCCGGCGTTCGGGTACGTCTCGTTCACGATGAACCCGCAGCGCAAGCCGTTCGATGACCCGCGCGTGCGCCGCGCGATCTCGCGCGCGATCAACCGCGCGGAGTACGTCGAGCGCGTGTACCGCGGCGACGCCAAACCGAACGGACTCGTCAGCTGGCCGCTCGGTTCGTACGCGCTGCCGCCGGACGAGCTGGAGAAGACGTACCAGCCGTACAACCTGGACGAGGTGCGCGCGCTCGTGAAGCAGGTCGGCGGCATCCGGATCAAGATGATCTATCCGACGAACACGTCGATCGAGGAGCACGGCGACCACCTGCTGATCTTCCTGGGGCAGATGGAGGCGGCGGGGATCGAGGTCGACAAGGTGCCGCTGGCGTTCACCGGCTGGATCGACGCGTACCAGAAGCTCAACTACGACTGCTCGCTGGCGCTGAACCAGCCGTACGAGACACCGGAGCTGCCGCTGGCGTTCCACACGACGAACGGGCCGTTCGGCGACAGGTCGTACATCCAGGGGCTCGGCGACCCGGAGATCGATGCGGCGGTGAAGAAGGCGAACGAGCAGCTCGACTTCGACGCGCGGCGCGAGGCCGTCCACGCCGCGCAGAAGATCATCTACGCCAAGGACCCGGCCATGCTGCCGCTGGTGAGCCCGATCCAGCACCTGGCGTACCGGAAGAGCGTGCACGACATCCCGGCCGGGATCGGCACGTCGAATTATCTTGTCAACACCTTCTGGCTGGACGGATAACACCGCGTAACGCCGACCACACGCATCGTGTAGGGGCGGGGCTTGCCCCGCCCGCCATGTGGCGGATGAGGCGAAGGCGGCGGCCGTGCACCTCACCCCGGCCATCTCTCCACGGCGAGTCTTCGACGGCCACCCCTCTCCACGCCGTGGAGAGGGGCTTGAGGGTCAGCGTTGGTTTGTGATTCGTGCGCACGGCGCGGGTGCGGGCGCCCCAAGGGACGCCCCTGCGCGGGTCTCGTGATCATGCACATACGCATCGTGTAGGGGCGGGCATTGCCCCGCACGCTCTTTGGCGGATGAGGCGAAGGCGGCGGCCGCGCACCTCACCCCGGCCTTCTCTCCACGGCGAGTCTTCGACGGCCACCCCTCTCCACGGCGTGGAGAGGGGCTTGAGGGTCAGCGTTGGTTTGTGATTCGTGCGCACGGCGTGGGGGCGGGCGCCCCAAGGGACGCCCCTACGCGGGTCTCGTGATCGTGCACACACGCATCGTGTAGGGGCGGGGCTTGCCCCGCCCGCCGGGAGATCGTCCGAACGTGTTGGCGAGGTTATGGCGCACATCGCGCGGCCGGGGCGGGCGCCCCAAGAGACGCCCCTACGCGGGTCTCATGGGTAGCGGATGCGGCTCCCGCCTACAACCTACAACCTGAAACCTACAACCTACCCAGCTACCAGCCGCGCTTGGAGAGGATCTCGTTCTCCGGGATGGCGCCGATCTCCAGGCCCTTCATGGCGGTGCCGGTGCCGCGGGAGACCTCGGCGATGATGGCGGCGTCGCGGAAGTGCGTGGTCGCCTTGACGATCGCCTTCGCCATCTTCTCCGGGTTCTCCGACTTGAAGATGCCCGATCCAACGAAGACGCCCTCGGCGCCGAGCTGCATCATCAGCGCCGCGTCGGCGGGGGTGGCGATGCCACCGGCGGCGAAGTTGACGACGGGCAGCCTGCCCAGGTCGCGCACTTCCTTTACCAGCTCGTAGGGCGCGCCGAGGTTCTTCGCCTCGGCCGCCAGCTCGTCTTCGGGCATGTTCTGGATCCGGCGGATATCGTCCCAGAGCTGGCGCATGTGGCGCACCGCCTCGACGACATTGCCGGTGCCGGCCTCGCCCTTGGTGCGCATCATCGCCGCGCCCTCGCCGATGCGGCGGAGCGCCTCGCCCAGGTTGCGGCAGCCGCAGACGAAGGGCACCTTGTAGGGGTGCTTGTTGATGTGGTGCGCCTCATCGGCGGGCGTCAGCACCTCGGACTCGTCGATGTAGTCGACGCCGAGCGCCTCCAGCACCTGCGCCTCGACGAAGTGGCCAATGCGGGCCTTCGCCATGACGGGGATGCTGACGGCGGCGATGATGCCGGTGATCATGTCGGGGTCGGACATGCGGGCGACGCCGCCGTCCTTGCGGATGTCAGAGGGCACGCGCTCGAGCGCCATGACGGCGCAGGCGCCCGCTTCCTGGGCGATCATCGCCTGCTCGGGCGTGACGACGTCCATGATGACGCCGCCCTTGAGCATCTGGGCGAGGCCCTTCTTCACGGCCCACGTCCCCGTCGCCGAAGCGCCGTTCGCGGCCACGCGGTCATTCGTAGCAACCATCTCATTCCTCCAGGAAAGGGAGCGTGTGTGCCTCAGTGTAGCGAATCCGCGCGCGGACGCGGCAGGCGGTACGGTCAGGCGGCGCTGAACACCGCATCGTAGGCGCGGCCGGCCGCCCAGGCCGCCGGCAGGGCGAGCAGCGGCAGCAGCGGCACGTGGTACCGCGGGTCGCCGAAGAATACGACCGAGACGGCCGCCCAGACGCCGATGGCGGCGAGCGGCAGCGCCACGCCCGGCGCCCGCGCCCGGAGGAGCAGCGCGCTGCCCGCCGCGGCGAGCAGGAGCAGCGCGTAGTACCAGAGGTCAGAGATCTGGCCGATGCCGCTACGGGCATCCGGCGCGAAGTGCGGGTGGCCGGGCGGTTCGTACCACGCGATGAACGAGCGGTCGTTGCGGAAGGTCTCGAAGATCTTCGCCGGCGCGCGGGCGGCCGTCGCCAGCGGGTGATGCGTCACGTAGCGCACTGCGGCGTCGCGGGCGAGGGCGTCGAATCGCACCTCCTTCTCCGGATCGGCGAGGCCGGCGGTGTCGCGGTCGAACGCCGCGACCGGCGCACTCACCAGTCCGCCCGTCGCGTCCGGGTTGTTCCCGGTCCAGAGATTGATGCCGAGGTTGGTTGCGACCGGCGCGAACGTGTCGAGTTGCACGGCGTTGCGCACGGTCCACGGCACGAGCGTCAGCGCCGCCGCGGCGATGATGATCGCGGCGAGGACAGCCGACTGGCGTCGTCGCTCGCCGGCGAAGGCGCCGAGCGCCCACCACGATGCGAACAGCGCCAGCACGAGCAGCAGCCCCTGTGCCCGCACCAGCGTCGCCGCGCCGAAGGCGACACCCGCCAGGACGGCGCTCCAGCGCGATGAGCTGGCGTGCGTGCCGAGGAGGAAGCCGGCCATGATCAGGAACGTGAACAGTGCTTCGCTCATGAGGACGGAGCTGTAGAGGATCAGGCTGGGCGTCAGCGCGACGATGCAGCCTGCGACAGCGCCTGCACGCTGCGACAGCAGCCGCCGTGCGAGCTCGGCCGCCAGCACGGCGGTCAGCGCGCCGAGCACGGCCTGTGCCAACCGGGCCGCGCCTCGCGAGTTGCCGCTCGCCTTGTAGATGGCGCCGAGGAAGATCGGGTAGCCAGGCGGCCAGCGCGATGTCGCCGCGCCGCCCGGAAGCACGTAGCCGTGCCCGCCGGCGATCTCGCGGCCGAAGAGGTCGTACCAGCCGGCATCGTTGGTCGTGGCCGGCGGGTGATCAAACTGGCTGGCGACAAGCGCGCGCGGCGCTAGCGCCAGCAGGAAGATGGCCAGGAGCACGGCGAGCCACCTCGCGGGGGGGGCTTCATTGCGCCATCATCCGTGAGCGTGTCGAAGCGCACAAGCGGGCGGGGCGCTGCGGCGCGGGGCTCGGATCGTCGCTTGCGGCCCACCGGCCGATCAGGCCAGGCCGGGGTTGAGCTGCGCGCCGGGGGCGAACTCGCGCGCGACGGCCGCCGGCGCCTCGCCCGCCAGCAGGGCGCGGATAGCGGGCAGCGCCGCCTGGGCGGCTTCGATGCCGGCGTCGAGGCAGCGCACCATGCCGAAGGGTGAGTTGCCGTTGACGTGCATCATCGGCGGCCGGATGACGAGGTCGGCCGTGCGGCCCTCTGGCAGCGGCCGCGTGACGGCATTGATGGTGAAAGGCAGGCCGGCGATCGTCCGGGCGAAGGGCACATCGGCCATCTTCTCCGCCAGCCACTTCGCCGGCGCCTTCAGGCTGGGGTGCAGCTCGTACGGCTGCCCCAGCTCGACGGCGACGACGATATCGGCGCCGAGGCCGGCGGCGGCGCTGACGGGCGCCGAGCCCCAGAAGCCGCCATCGAGCAGGTAGCGGCCCTGGTGGGCCACCGGCCGCGCCAGCATCGGGATGGCGATGCTCGCCTCGATGGCGTCGATGATCGGGCCGTAGGTGATCACCACTTCACGGTGCGCGACGATGTCCGAGGCGGTCGCGGCGTACGGCGTCGGCAGGTCCTCGATGTGGTGGCCGGCGAGCGCCTCGTAGAAGCGCCGGGAGAGGCGGTTGTTGTGGCGCAGCTTCAGCCGGTGCCGGAAGAAGTTGATCACCTCGAAGTTGGGGCAGTCGCGGATGCCCTCTTCCAGCTCCTGCGACGACCGGCCGACGGCGTAGGCGCCGCCGTACAGCGAGCCGATGCTCGTGCCCGCGACGGCATCGATCTTGATGCCGGCCTGGTCGAGCACACGCATGACGCCGACGTGCGCCGCTCCCTTGGTGCCGCCGGCGCCCAGCGCCAGTCCGAGCTTCAATGTCCTCATGATGCCGCTCCGCCGCGGGGCCTGACGCTATCTGCTCCCGTCATGCATAGAGTCTACATAAAGTATCGTGCGGCGATTGTGCACCGGGAGTCTTGGCGCGTCAACAGGCATCTCACAGTTCTGTCAAGAATGTTGGCTGGCAGGCGCACGGCCTACCGGTGCAGGGGGCCTCAGCCGGGCTTGAAAGCGGGGTTGCCGTCGTCGGCCGGGGCGACTTCGACGTAGTCGGCGGCGCAGTAGCCGGCCACCCGGCGGGAGATCTCGTTGAGTTCGCCCTTGTCGAAGCCGGATGAGACCAGCGAGACGACGCCGTCCGGCTCCACGAGGTAGAGCGTCGGCGTGGCGTCCGGGTCGTAGCGCTGCGACACCGTCAGCGCGGGCGCGTCGAGCAGCACCGTGGGGCGGAAGCCGTGCTTCCGCACGAAGGCGCCGGCCGCGGCGGCATCGTCCTGCGCCACGGCCCAGAATGACCAGCCGATGTTCTCGTAGGCGCCGTAGAGGCGGCTCAGGTAGGGGGCGGCCAGCTTGCATGAGCCGCAGCCGGCCTGCCAGAACGCCAGCAGCACCGGCCCCTTGCCCACCGCCTCGTGCAGGCTGTACTCCAGGCCGTCGAGGCCCTGCAGCGTGAAGCCGGGTGCGCGGTCGCCCGGCCCGATCACGGTCGCGCTCCCGTGCCCGACCGCGCGGCGCCTTCGGGCGCCAGGGCGCGGATGCGGGCGACCGCCGGCGGCAGCACGTCGAGCAGGCGGTCGATGTCGTCCATGGTGTTGCCGGTGCCGAGGGTCAGGCGCAGGCTGCCGCGCAGGTACGCCTCGGACACACCCATCGCGACCAGCACGTGCGACGGCTCGAGCGACGCCGTCGTGCAGGCGCTGCCGCTGCTGGCGGCGATGCCCTCGAGGTCGAGCGCCAGCAGCACGGCTTCGCCCTCCAGGTGCTCGAACGCGAAGCTGGCGCTGTTCGGCAGACGGCGTGTGTGGTCGAGCGGGCCGGTGATGATCGTGCCGGGCACGCGCCGCGGCACCTCGTCGAGCAGGCGGTCGCGCATGGCGATGAGCCTGGCGTTGCGCGCATCCAGTTCGTCGTGGGCCAGGCGGAGCGCCGTGGCCAGGCCGACGGCGCCGGCGACGTTCTCGGTGCCGGCGCGCCGGTTGCGCTCCTGCGAGCCGCCGAGTTGCTGCGCCAGGAAGGGCGTGCGGCCACGGATGTAGAGCGCGCCCGCGCCCTTCGGCCCGTAGAGCTTGTGCGCGGCGATCGACAACAGGTCGACGCCCAGCGCATCGACATCGAGGCTGAGCGCGCCGGCCGCCTGCACGGCGTCGGTGTGGAAGGCGATGTGCGGGTCGTGCGCCTTGACCATGCGCGCCGCCTCGGCGATCGGCTGCATGGTGCCGACCTCGTTGTTCGCGTACATGATGCTGACGAGCACCGTGGCGGCGTCGAGCGCGCCGCGCAGCGCGTCGAGCCGCACGCACCCCTCGCCATCGACGGGGAGGTACGTGATGCGGAACCCGTCCTTCGCGAGCGCGTCGCACTCGTGCAGCACGGCGTGATGCTCGATGTGCGTCGTGATGATGTGGTCGCCGCGGCCGGCCGCGCGCGCAGCGGTGGCGACGCCGCGCAGGGCCAGGTTGTCGGACTCGGTGCCGCCGCTGGTGAAGACGACCTCGTTCGGCTTGCAGCCGAGCACCTCGGCCACCGTGCGGCGCGCTGCGTCGAGCCCCTTGCGCGCCTCGCGCGCCTCCGCGTAGATGCTGCTTGGGTTGCCCCAGGCGCTCGTCAGGTACGGCAGCATCGCTGTGATCACGCGCGGGTCGGGCGCCGTTGTGGCGGCGTGGTCCAGGTAGACGCGGTGCTGGTCGCTGGTGTCTGGCCGCTGCTCGCCGTTCATGGTGTGCATGATACTCCGGCTCGTCGGGCGTCGGGCGTCGGTCGTCGGGTGGTGACTGGTAGCTGGTGACTGGTAGGCCGCCGCAGCACCCCGACACCAACTGCTCGGAGTTCCGCCCCGGCCCGCGTACCATCGCCCTATGCGTGCGCACCCCCGCTCTGCTCTGTGCATTGTTTCTCTGCACTCGGGCGTCACTCGCCCCTGTCAGAGCTGTGTTGTTTGCCGTTTACTGTTTGCTGTGCGCATCCGCCGGTCAATCAAACAGCGGGTCCAAAACCGCCCGTCGGCAGCTTCAGCGACGGCCCCCGGGCCGCGAAAAACGCGGGAAACAACGGTCAATCAAACGCCATCAGCGACCAGCGACGAGCGACCAGACCCCGGCGACCAGAAGCTACGCGGCCTTCGAGTCGCGGTAAGCGTAGAGGGCGAGGAGCACCTCCACCACCGCCGGGTCGAACTGGGCGCCGGAGTGGGCGGAGATCTCGCGGCACGCGGCCTCGACGGAGTGGGCGGGCTTGTACGGGCGCGGCGAGGTGATCGCGTCGAAGGTATCAGCCACGGCGAAGATGCGCGCCGCCAGCGGGATCTCCTCGCCTCGCAGCCCGCGGGGGTAGCCGGCGCCGTCGTAGCGCTCGTGGTGGCAGAGCACCAGCTCGCCGGCGGTGGCGAGGAAGCGCACGTTCTTCAGCATGTTGTAGCCGTGCTCGGGGTGCTTGCGGATCTCCTCCCACTCGGCCTCGTCCAGCGGGCCCGGCTTGCGCAGGATCGCGTCCGACACGCCGACCTTGCCCACGTCGTGCAGCATGGCCCCGTGCTTGAGATCGACCCACTCGCGCGTGCCCTCGACGATGCCGAGCACCCTGCCGATTTGCAGCGAGAGGTCCGCCACGCGCGCGGAGTGGCCGTGCGTCTCGGTGTCGCGGAGGTCGAGCGCGGCGACGAGTGCGCTGAGCGTCTCGTGGTAGGCCTCTCCGAGTTCATCGGTCAGCGCCTGCACTTCGGCGTTCTTCTGGCGCAGCTCCGTCACCGTGCGCTCGGTGCGGCCGACGTACTGCTTCATGGTGAAGCGCACCATGAGCGCCGGCGTGACGAACCCGAGCATGCCGTAGATGCCGAACAACTCGTAGGCGCGCGCGAGGGCGAAGGCCAGGAACCCCATCAGCACGAAGTGCGGCGCGAGCCAGAGGAACTTCTCGCGCCAAACGGCGCGCGCGCTGATGCCGTTGGTGAGCGCGATGACCAGGCTGACGAGCACGCTGCTGACTGCGAAGTCCGCTAGCGCCGCGAGCACGGCCGCGACGGCGCTCAGGGCTTCTGTGTGGCGCCACGGGACCGCGGCCACCGAGTGGTAAACGTACGTGGCCGCCAGCCCGCTGCCGATGAAGGCGCTGGCGTTGAACAGCAGCTTGTAGGGCGGCCTGCCGCGGCCGACGTGGCCGCCGATGGCGATGAGCGGGCCGACGATCAGCACGCCCATGGGGCCGATGACGATGGCGGTCGTGAGCAGAAATAGCGCGCTGATCGAGAGGCGGCTGTCGCCGTAGAGGTCGATGTCGAAGCGCTCGGCGGCGACGGCCAGCAGCGCCAGGACGACGAGGGCATCCCAGACGATGGCTCCGCCCCGCGCCGCCGTGACCGCCGCCCCGAGGATCACAAGCCCGGAGAGCGCGCCGATCAGCAGCCGCGCGCGCGGGGGCAGCGCATCGGCGGCCGGGCGCGCCGGGGCCACGGCCGGTGCGGCCGGTCCATGGGGGGACTGGGGCACGACTCGCAGGTATTTCACAGGGGAATGTTCGTCAGCGGCTGATTCGGGATGCAGGGTGGCGGCGGGCCAATCGTGAGGGAAATTGGCAATTCTTGCTGTCAGGCCAACAGATCTGGCCAGGGATGTCCGAGTAGTAAGGGGCGGAGAGCCAGCGGGTTCTCCGGTTTACAACCGAATACGACCTCCGATAAAGGCAAACCCGTCCGAAAGGCGGGGACGCAAAGCCACGGGCCTACAGCCCCCTGCAGGGGCCACGGTAGCCGGGATGCCGGTTCTGTTTCGGAGCCAATGCCCCTCTTATCTCAGGGCTGAGGTAGAGGGGCTTCTTCGTTGTAACGGAGGTACGCATGTCGTCCAGTTTCCTGAAGTCGCCCGTCCTCAAGCTGCCCGTCCTTGCACTTATCCTCTTCGCCGTGGCATTCGGCTTCGCGCCGGCGCGCGCGGCGAGCGACCCGTCCCGGGCGGACACCTCCGTCTGGGCGTACCGCGACGCGCACCCGCAGGGCGCGCTGCCGCTGATCGTGCAGTCTGAGCGGTCGGCCGATCCGGCGGCGCTGGTGCGCGCCGCCGGCGGCACCGTGCGCAGCGACCTGGGCATCATCCATGCCGTCGCGGCCGACGTGCCGGCGGACCGCCTGGGCGACCTGACGGTGGCGCGCGGCGTCAACTGGGTCAGTCTTGATAGCGGCGTTTCCGCCACGGATAACTCATTCGACTACAGCAAGTTCCCGTCCAGCGTCTACCCGCAGGAGGTCCACGCGGACAAGGCGTGGAGCAACGGCAACAGCGGGCAGGGCATCGGCATCGCCGTGCTGGACACGGGCGTCTTTGCGAGCAAGGACTTCGGCGCCAGCCGCCTGACGGCGAACGTAGGCAAGGTCGGATCAAGCGCCGACGGCTTTGGCCACGGATCCCACGTGGCGGGTCTGGCAGCCGGCAACGGCGCGAACTCGAACGGCAAATACGTCGGCGTCGCACCGCAGGCCAACGTCATCAACGTCAAGATCGGCGACGACCAGGGCTTCGCGACCATCAGCGACGTGATCAACGGCCTGCAGTTCGTCCTCGACAACCAGGTCAGGTACAACATCCGCGTCGTCAACCTGTCGTTGAAGTCGGATGCGGCGCAGAGCTACACGACCGACCCGCTCGACGCAGCGGTGGAGTTCCTGACGTTCCGCGGCATCCTCGTGGTGGTGGCGGCCGGCAACCTCGGTTCCGCTTCGGACGCGGTGTCGTACGCGCCGGCCAACGACCCGTTCGTCCTCTCCGTCGGCGCGCTCGATGACATGGGGACGGCGGACTTCAAGGACGACCAAGTGCCGTCGTGGTCGAGCCGCGGCACGACCCAGGACGGCTTCGCGAAGCCCGACGTGTCGGTGCCGGGCCGCCACCTGATCTCGGTCCTCAGCCCGAACAGCGTGCTCGCGACGGCCTTCCCGGCGAACGTGGTGGGCAACGACTACTTCCAGCTCAGCGGCACGTCGATGGCGGCGGGCGTGGCGAGCGGGGCCGCGGCGCTGGTCATCAACGCGCACCCGGACTGGACGCCTGGCCAGGTGAAGCTGGCCTTCATGCAGACCGCCAGCACGATCTCGGGCCCGGGCAATTCGCGGATCGCCCTGGTCGACAAAACGATCGCCCTCAAGGCGCCGCCGACGGACACGACGCTGAACATCAAGCCGAACTTCCTGCTGCTCACGGCGGCCGGCATCGCCGACCCGCAGAGCGTGAACTGGGGCAGCGTGTCGTGGGGCAGTATCTCGTGGGGTTCGATCAGCTGGGGCAGCATCTCCTGGGGCTCTGTGAGCTGGGGCAGCGTGTCCTGGGGCAACGTGAAGGACTAGCGGGCATCAAGAGGTTGGCGAGTAACCAACATGACACACATGAGGTTCATGATGCCTGAAGAGCGAAGTCTGCAGAGATTGGTGGCCGTGGTCGTGGCCTGCGGCGGTGTTGCCGCCGCCCTGGCCGGCGCCTTCGGCAGCAGTTCCGGCGACGCGCTGCTCATAGCGGGGCTCATCCTGGGGGGCGCACTCTCGGAGCGGTTCAAGGTGCGGCTGTTCGGTGACAGCCACGTGTCCATGAGCGTGTTCGCCTGCATGACGGCGGCGCTCGTGGGCGGGGCGCGGGACGCGGCCATCGTGGCGCCGGTGCTGGCCATAGCGGCGAACCTGGGCGGCAAGGTGCCGATGTACAAGACGGTCTACAACTGCGCGGTCTACACCCTGAGCTCGCTGGCTTGCGTGGCCGCGTTCGAGGCGATGGGCCCGCTGCGCACGGCGCAGCCGGTGACCGGCTGGATGGCCGGCGCCACGCTGGCGGCCCTGGCCTACTACGCGGTGAACGCGGGGCTGGTCGCGGCGGCCGTGGCGACGGCATCGGGCCGGACGCTTGGGGCAGTGTGGCAGGAGAAGTTCCTCTGGCTGGCGCCGCACTACGTGCCGGTGGGCACGATGGTCTTCGCGGCGGAGATCGCCTACCGGGCGTCGGGCGGATGGGCGCTGCTGCTGCTGGCGGTGCCCATCGCGAGCACGCACGTGGCGATGGCGCTGTACTCCAGCCTGAATGAGTCGAGCACGGCGCGCATGGCGGAGGCCGAGGGGCGATACCGGGCGATCGAGCAGGAACTGGCGCGGGTGCGCCGCCTGGACGGCTCGGCGGCGTAGCGGCGCGGAGCGCCGCAGAACCGAGAACCGAGAGCCGAGAACCGAGGAGACGACAGCAAACAGCAAAGGGCCGACTGACGGCGGAGAGGAGCGAGGCACACAGCACACGGCACCATGCAGAGGCGGGCCCGGAGACGGGTCCGCTTTTGGCGTTTGATTGACCGTTGTTTCCCGCGTTTTTCGCGATTGGGGGGCCGCCGCTGAATCTGCGGACGGGCCGTTTTGGGCCTGCTGTTTGATTGACCGTGGCTGCGCACAGCAAACAACAAACAGCAAACAGCAAACAGCAAACAGCAAAGGGCTGACGGCGGCAGGGGCCGCCGGAGCGCAGCGAGCAGAGCCAGAGAGCAGGACGGAGGCGCACACGCATGCGGCGATGCTACGCCGCGTGGGGCGGAACTCCCAGCGGGGGATGTCGGGGTGGTGTGGGCGCCCGGCGTTAGGGGCAGTCGCCGTGCGTGAGGTCAGGGATCCGGCTGGATCCGGCGCTCCGGTCGCCAGCCGGGGAGCGTGCGCACGAACGCCTCGGCCGCCTGGAGTGAAGCGAACACGCTCTACTTCTGCTAGAACCCTACTGATGCCATCTACCGCTCGTAACGGGTTGATTCCTCCGACAACGGCGCGGAGCCGCAACATGGCCGCGATTCGCAGCCGCAACACGAAGCCAGAGATGTTTGTGCGGCGAGCCGTGCATGCCGCTGGGTTTCGTTACGGGCTCCATTGCCGCGACTTGCCAGGTAAGCCCGACCTTGTCCTGCGAAAGTACGGTGCGGTTGTCTTCGTGCACGGCTGTTTCTGGCACGGTCATGCATGTGCTGATGGTCGGCTGCCGCTAACAAACCGCCGCTATTGGCTGCCGAAGATTGCGAACAACATCGCCCGTGACCGGCGGCATATAGCTGAGCTACGACAACGTGGGTGGAAGGTGTTAGTCGCTCGGGAATGCACGTTGAACAGAGATTCCAAGAGGATCGTCTCGACGCTGAATTCCGTCCGAGGCCGTGCCGAAACCGCAGCGAACTGTCGTTAGTCTGGCCGGTTCTTTCGAAATTTCTCCTCAAGCCACGCGAGAGCGTACAGCTGGTCGTCGACTCGCGCTCTCCGCAACTGCCGCATTAGCTCCAAGCGGTCCGGCTTTGGCGGGGCTGTGTTTTGAAGGCCTTCGTTGCAGTTGTTGCAGACCGCGCGAAGATTGGCCGGCGTGTCGTCGCCACCGAGCGATTTGTCGACGATGTGGCCCATCGTTAGGCGTATCGTTTTCCCGGTGTTGAATGGATCCTGGTCTCCGGCGGCGGCCCCGCACATCTGGCATGTGTAACCGTTTCGTTCGAGGACGTGAGCGCGCGTTTCCTTACTGATGTCGCGGGAGAACGCGGCGAGCCGCTTGTCTGTGAGCAAGAGCTATTGGCCAGGCTTGAGGTCCGACCGGTCGTTGTGAGTCAGGATCTGATATCCCTGTTCGTCGCGGAGTTCCCTAGTGCGACGCGCCCACTCGGACACGTTGCCGGACGCCTTCTGGATGTCGGCACTGTTGAGCACAACGCCAATGTTCGCGAGGAAGAACCGCAATATCTTC
>Ga0315281_10005856_pt1 | contig 17541 bp, 14 predicted proteins | sample YL17G07_0_MG_FD_204540 | JGI IMG/M metagenome (GOLD analysis project Ga0315281, IMG submission 204540) | Sediment microbial communities from Yellowstone Lake, YNP, Wyoming, USA - YL17G07_0 | ecosystem: Environmental > Aquatic > Freshwater > Lake > Sediment | place: USA: Wyoming | collected...
AACCGAAAATAGGCGGGGCAGGCTCGAGTAAGAGATTGTGTCGTGAATATGGCGGCTCGCTGCGGCGGGTACGCTGTCAGGCCAATGGTTTGGCCTATGCTTCTACACTGGGATGGATGCGGGTGGAACCGCAACAACGGGATGCCCACCCAAGCGAAGAGGATCAGGGTGGAAGCATGAATCTCCCGACTTCGGTCGTGGAGAGAGTCAAAAGAGATGGATTCGCTACTATGCTGCCTAGTCCTTGGGCTGTGCCGATAGAGAAGAATCTCCAAACGAGAAGCCCGATCAGCACCCATGGAGCAAAGTTTGGGATACTCATCCGCAACAAGAACGAGAAGACAAGAGTCAGAATCACCATATAGGCCAAGGGATTCAAGAGCGACCAGAGGAAACCAAGAACCGAATTCCTGTACCGGACCTTAAAGTCCTTCTGGGCAAGAACGATTATCACATCAGCAAGATGGCGTATCGCGCTTGGCATCTGTACAACCTTGCATACGTGGGACCCTGAGTCATCTGTGGAAATAATGCTTGCTGGTAAGTGGTCATGGAAGACCCCATGGGACGTAGCTTATTTCTCTCTTACTTGTCCAGTTACCATGTCAGGCGTAGGCCTCACTTGGGGGAATCAAAGCTCAATGTCAAGGGCAATAGTGGATAGAGTGACTCTAGTTCGAGCATCACTGCCCGCCGACAGACCACATCCTCCCTTTGTGAGTTTCGCGAGGAGACGGGCGGGAAAACGCATCGTTGACATAGGTGGAGGAAAAGGTGCCCACATCGCAGAGCTGGCTCAGGACGGTCACGAATGTGTCTGTATCGATACCGATCTGGACTTCCTGAAAGAAGCAAAGCGAGCGGGCATAGCAGTGATACAAATGGATGCTCATGCTCTCGGATTCAGGACGGACACATTTGACACTGCCTTGATGTTTGAGCTGATCGAGCACGTTCGAAACCCCAAGCAGGTTCTTGCAGAGGCAAGACGCGTTGTGACTGGGAATGTCCTCATCACCACTCCCTGCCACGATTATTCTGACTCGCTCTATTCGCTCGGGCTTTTTGTGGAGGGATGTCTTCCTCTCGAACACTTGAACTTCTACAAAACAGGCGACTTGAAGGAACTCATCAGGAGCCAGTTTCCGGCTTGTACGATTGTCAAGGATGAACCAATGTTCCTTCCAGGCTTCGCAGAACCCCTCTACTATTCTCGACTATACGCCGAAGCCTTCACAGAAAACGTGCTGAATCAAGTCCCTGAGACTCAGCAAACGCCCGCAATGCTCGACGACCTGAACGAATTCTTGCGCATCGCAGAAAGGCTTCACCTCCTAGAAGAACAGAACAGCAAACTAGCTTCCGAGTACGCGACGAAGATTAGCACAATAAGCACACTAGAGGAAAGGCTTCACCTCCTAGAAGAACAGAACAGCAAACTAGCTTCCGAGTACGCGACGAAGATTAGCACAATAAGCACACTAGAGGAAAGGCTTCACCTCCTAGAAGAACAGAACAGCATCGCTCAGAAAACGCTCAATGAAATACGCAACAGTTTTGGCTACAAATTCATGAGATTCTACGCCTCAAGAATCGACAGACTGCTTCCTGACAACACACGTCGCGGCAGGCTAAAGAAAGCGATAGTGAATGCTGCACACGCCGCGACAGAACGAAGATTGACGACCTCCCTGAGGAATGCGCTCAAGAAAGCCACGAGAGACGAATCTCCCCTCTTGCAGCATTCAATCTCTGATTCGAGATACGCCGACTGGATCTTAAGGAATGAACCAACAGAGGAGGATCTCCTCCAAGAGCGGAGGATCGCGAGAAGGTTCACCTACAGACCTCTCATAAGTATCGTGACTCCGGTTTGGAACCCACCGCCCGAGATGCTGAAGCAAACCATAGACTCGGTTCTATCACAGACGTATGATAACTGGGAATTGTGTGTGGCGGATGGACGCTCGGAAGAAACTGTTAGGTTAGTTCTTCAAGAATTCGCTCGGCGGGACAAGAAGATAAAAGTGCGATTCCTAAGTGGAAACTTGGGAATCTCCGGGAACTCGAACGCGGCCATTGATGACGCTCGCGGAGAATTCATTGCTCTTCTAGACCACGATGACATACTGGCACCCTCCGCGCTGTTCGAAGTTGTCGACTGCCTCAACCGGAATCCGGAGCTGGACTTCATCTATTCCGACAAAGACTCTATGACTGCCGATGGGAAGCGATTCAACCCATTCCTCAAGCCGGATTGGTCTCCGGACATGATGCTTTCCGCCAACTATGTCACACACTTATGTGTCATCAGGACAAGTCTAGTGAAAGAAACAGGCGGCCTCAGAACCGAGACAGACGGTGCACAAGATTGGGATCTTTTTCTTCGAGTAACTGAAAGGACCAATAGGATATTCCACATCGCGAGAGTTCTCTACCACTGGAGGCAAGCTCCACAATCGGTCTCGTTAGCCGGGCTTCGAGCTAAACCCTATGCCCTGGAAGCACAGCTTCTCACACTCAACCAACACTTGATGAGAAACGGCCGTGAAGGCACGATCGAGTGCGGTGGATCAGGCCGCTTCAGAGTCAAGTGGAGACTCAGCCGCCAACCCGATGTTTCGATAATAGTGCATTGCGACGACGAAGACACAGGTGCCACACTGGATCGGTGTCTGAGATCCATCTTCGACAAATCTTCATACAGGAGTTTTGAAGTCGTCGTTGTCTGCCACAATAGTCAACCAGAGGCGCTTCAGCGAGAGTTCGACAGTGTTCATTTCTTGCGAAGCGATTATGAGCTGGACTACTCATCGGCCAACAACCTTGGTGTCAAGCATGCAACAGGAGACATACTAGTGTTTCTTGATCCCGCCGTTGAGGTGCTGACCACCGATTGGCTTGAGGAACTAGTAGGGTGGGCCTCACAACCAGGAATAGGTGTTGTGGGAGTAAAACTCCTGTCTCTGGATCAGAGAATATTGCATAGCGGAGTTGTCGTGGGTCTACGTGGCTACGTATTTGATGGCGCATCTGAGGGTTCTTGGTCACCATATGGCGACACTGAATGGTACCGTGACTACTCTGCAGTTTGTGGCTCATGCATGGCCACGAGCAGCAGGATCTTCAATAAGCTTGGCGGCTTCGAAGAGAAACTCGATACTGACGCCGATGTTGACTTCTGCCTTCGGGCGCGCAGGAACAATTATCGGGTTCTGTATACACCCTATGTGAGGCTCGTACTGCACCGGCCACATACATTGTCTCAAAACGTCGTGCAAGTGCCTGATCTTTCCGCCTATGGCGAGAGCTTCAAGACGGGCGATCCATACTTCAATCCAAACCTCTCATACGAGAGCACCGTTCCGACCCTCAAGGGTACCACGAGCCGCAATGATCGCTTACACTTTCCTCCGTCCCACGTGACAGCAGACAGTAAGGATGCCTTCTTCTCGAAACGTGACGATTCAAGTTCCTCCATGACGGCGTCCGACTCATCATGGTCCCTGCAGAAGCCGCGTTCGCCCTGGGAAGGTTACTCCGATGACGCTCGTGTGTTGGCTTCAGTCTTCGACTTTCGGGCGGAAGATCTGGATCGCAGCAACGAGATACTGAAGGCGAATCCTAGCACTATTCGGTTCCGGGAAGTCAATTGGTTTGTTCCCGATTTCGACAATGTCTATTGGGGCGGCATTCATACAATTCTGAGGTTTGCTGACTACTTTAGAGTGAGTAAATCTGTCGAGAATCGAATCATCGCCATAAGCCAGAGAAATCCGGAGGAACTTGGAAAAGACGTTGCGCGAGCATTTCCCTCGCTGGCAGATCGGATTTTCGTGATTGCGTCGCTCGACGAGGTGGACAAGGTACCTTATGCAGACGTTTCGGTGTGCAGCTTGTGGACCACAGCCTACTATCTGCTCCGATTTAACAAGACCAGACGGAAATTCTATTTCATTCAGGACTACGAACCTCTGTTCTATCCTGCCGGATCAACCTACGCGCAAGCCGAAGCGACCTACGGCTTTGGCTTTTTCGGAGTCGCCAACACAGTAAGCTTGGCAAAGATGTACTCCACGTACGGGGGTCTCGCAGAGTTCTTCAATCCCTGCGTCGACACTCGAGTCTTCTACCCTTCCGAAGAATCGAATTCGCGAAGGCCATTCACCGTCTTCTTCTACAGTCGCCCCGGCCATCCTAGGAACTGTTTTGAGCTGGGCGCCCAAGCGCTCAGACTCGTCAAGCGAGAGTTGGGCAATAACGTAAGAATCGTTTCAGCAGGCAGCAGATGGGATCCGCGGGAATTTGGTCTGGACGGGATCGTTGAGCAGCTTGGACTTCTCAGCTATCAGGAGACCGCGGACCTCTATCGCAGCTGCGACGCAGGACTATCGATGATGGTCACCATGCACCCATCTTACATTCCCATGCAGCTGATGGCAAGCGGATGTCTGGTAGTCAGCAACCAGAATCCTCACACAACTTGGCTTCTGAAAGATGGAGAAAACTGCATTACCCCAAAGGCTAGCGCAAGTTCCCTGTCAGAAGCTATTTTGGCTGTGTACCGTGCACCAGACCTGAGGGCGCGTATCACCAAAACAGCTCTTCAGACTGTCCGTGAACGCTATTCTAACTGGGCACCGGAAATGGAGAAGATCTACAACTTCATGACGAATCCCGAGCCGTTCCGTGAGCCGGGCTCCAAGCTCTGCGGATAGCCGCGGTCTGTAACCTGATTCCGCTGAAACAGATTCGGCACTCCGTTCTCGGGGGCAAATAGAAGCCTCCGAGAGCGAGAGAGTACTCTTTCGTCAATCTGCGAGCCTAGAGTTTCTGTAGAATCGAGATGAATTCGTTCGAAGGTTCGTTAGTACTGAATTCGACCAGTCGCGCACCGCATCTCTTCTCTGTTAGACTCAGTACCTGCAACATTGTCTCTTGCTGGAATGTGTGAAAGTGTATCGAGCCATGCGACTCCGCGCAATGCCGCTGCAGCTTCTCCGCTTCCTTGTAGAGCTCTGCCTTGGGAATTGGTTTGTGCCCGAACCTGTGATGTACGTAGGTGACCCATTCGAGGAAGTGAACGAAATCTATGCGCGGGTCTCTCTCTCTCGAATCTGAACTGTCTGCGATCACATGATCCAAGGATGTGGGAGGCCTGTCTACGTCGAACGTTCGCTGCATGTCAGGTACGGCGAGATACAATATTCCCATGGGTCGAAGCACTCGGAACCAGTTGTCCAATGCCTTGAGAGGATCGGGGAGGTGCTCAAGCAGATGGTTGGCAACTAAGAAATCAAGCGAGGAGTCATTGATTGAATCCAGCGTGGCTCCTTCACAGATGATGTCTGGCTCCGCTACTCGTGCCGCAGGCGCGTCTGGGTAATGGATCAGAAGTTGCTTGCGAGGAAGTCTGTCCACGTATGTGACATGGGCGAGTTCGCTTACCTGCAAAGGCCAGGCCAAGGCGCCGATTTCTACGCCTTTCCCCCTCAGGTACTTGTATGAGAGCTCTTCCCTAAGTCCCACGTATTGTCCACTTCGCAGTGAACATGGGACCGGCGCAAAGAAAAGCTATGCGACCGGCGCGAGACTCACTACTGAGTTTAACGGACTTCTATGCATTCGCCATATGCGGTGCAGTCTAGTATGTACGAACGCCAGCCTGCCCGCGACCAGCCAGTAGCACAGGTCAAATAGTCTAGTGCCGCAACTACCTCCGGAAGACAGGACGACGGTATCTCTGGAGGCTTCGACATATGATGGCAATTGCCCGGAACCCACTGAAACTCAGCAAGCAATCGTTTTCGCCGCGCATTATGGCGTTGTTGGCCCTGACACTAATGGTAGCCTTCATCAAGTTGGAAGCTGCAACTCTGGCGTCGAGCGGTGACTTCATCTGGCTCACCTACATAGCTCAACAGGATTTCGGAACGATATTCAAGTTCTCTTTTCCCGCTCCGCTGGTTGTCATGCATACACTGATCAACCTGTGGGACTGGCTGACTGCTTCACAGGGACCACACATCACTATGGCCCATGTATCGGCTGGTCAGCTGCCAGCAGACATAGCAGGCCTAGTATCCGTGCTTAAGGCGCCATATCTCGTTGCCGACTTAACTACCGGCGTATTGATCTACTTCACAGTTTCCCGACAACTAGCTGGGCGTCCGGAGAAAAACAAACTCGCAAGCATAGCGTACTTGGGTTGGCTTCTGAACCCCTACAATACGATATCCGCAGAGATTATCTGCAACATTGACGCCATCGCCACACTATGTTTGGTTGCTGGTGTCTACGCTCTTGCTTTGGGAAGGAACAAGAGTAGCGCCCTCAGCATTGCTATAGGGGGAGCCTTCAAGCTATTCCCGTTATTCCTGCTTCCAGTTCTTGTCATGTCAATATTCAGAAGGCAGGGATGGAGAAGAGCTACAACGTATATGGCGTTGACCCTAGGCTTCTTCATTCTCAGCATAGTACCATTTGTTCTCGCCACCCAAGGTACCTTCCTCAGGACCATATTTGTCCCAGAGGTCAGGACAGTCGCACAGACAGAAGTGAACTACACGATGTTCTACTTTGTTGGCGGAGGAGAGATACCAATCTTCTATGGATGGCCACCACTCTACCTATCTGTGATCTTGGGAGTACTGTATGTCTTCGAACTGTCGAAAAGGCAAGATTCGTCTGAATGGGCTGTTGTGGAGTGGGTCTACGGCATGCTCCTCATCTTCTTCGGACTCTGCTTGTGGACGCCACACTGGCTGCTGTGGATCAGTCCGTTCGTGATGATCGATACTGCCGCGTGGCGTAGGTCTTGGGTATGGGCTGTGCTTTTCTTTTCTTCGGCATTCTCATTCATGATAATGACCTGGCCTGTATTCTTTTTCTATGGAGGAAAAACTCTATTCTTTTTCCCGGCACAGAACGACTGGATGCGATCAGCGTCCATTTGGATAATAGCACTGAAGGATGTGGGTACAAATCTATGCAGCCAGTGTTCTGTGCAACCAGTGCAGTTCCTAGTCAATGTTGCACGATCAATCTTCGCAGGCGTCTGCTCCGTCTACCTGCTTGGGATGATACTTAGACATCCACACAGGTTCAAACCATGAGGTCAGCCATGGACATTCCAGGACACATGATTTAAGAGGCAAATCGAGATGGGCACCGGCGCGCCGAAACGCACAATGTAGAGGTGTGGAATTAGTGCTTCGAAAGGACCAATTCGGAACTGGCCAATGGCAGCTTCATCACTCGTTTTGGGAGTCTGAAGTTGGATGCTGGCGCCCCTTTTCGAAATGACTGTTGGTGACTAGCACTTGCAAGAAGGTGGGCACATTGCAGTTACTGTTCTTCTTCCCACCTATGACGAGGCCGACAACATACATGGATTGACCGAAAGCATAGTAGCGGAATTGCCTCATGGTGCAGAGTTGATTGTTATTGACGACAATTCACCTGATTACACGTGGCGCGTCGCAGATGAACTGAGACAGACTGTGCCTTGTCTGAGAGTTCTTAGGCGAACTTGCAGAAGAGGTGTAGCGTCGGCAATCGCCGACGGCTATTCTGTTTCAAGAGGCGAAGCCGTGATTTGGATGGACGCCGATTGTTCCCATCCTCCAACACTCATTAGACCACTTCTCAAATCATTGCTGAATCATGATGTCGCTGTTGCCTCAAGATATGTGGATGGAGGGGGAGATGCCCGTCCCTTGCTTCGATCCGCCGCAAGTCGCATCCTCAATATGATCGCTTATTACCTACTCGGAACCGTCAGAGACTACACAAGCGGTTACGTCGCAGTGAGGCGAAACGTACTAGACCATGTGAAGATCGCTCAGAACCTCCCTCACGGTGCCTACTTCATAGATTGGCTCTACCGTGTAGTAAAATGCGGATACTCCGTAACCGAAGTTGGGTATGTTAACACAGACAGGATCGCAGGAAAGAGCAAAGTCTCGGGCGGAGTCAGAACATTTCTTGTCTACTTGAAGACGATCTTTGCTACACGCTTTTCATGTTGACGCGAGCAATCACCTGCAAGGCTAGGCAAGCACTCGAATCCTTGCCGCGAAGACAAGTCTCGTGCTTGCGACGATTCTTGGTGCGATTTCGTAGTTCCGCTTCCTCTTTCAACGAATCCCAAGTGCGAAGGGGGATAGATCAACCGGCTCTGTCGTAGAGAATTGTCCCTTCGGTCCAATTCTCCCATGACCAACGGCTTCCGTGCGACTTGAACCAGTCGACGGTGAGCTTGAGACCCTTGTCTAGGTCTATTGTTGGTTGCCAGCCTGTCGTCTTCCTTAGCTTGGTATTGTTGCAGATGAAGAGATCGATGTCGAACGGTCTGAACCGCCTTTCGTCTACTCTAATCCGGTATTTCGTCTTCCCCATGATACCAGCGATCTTGTGAACGAGTTCCTCGACGGAAGCCACGAAACCCGATCCAACATTTACAGCATCACCATTGGGAATATCAGAGCAGATCGCTGCAATCAGTCCTTTACATGTGTCTGAAACGTAGGTGAAGTCTCTCTTCGCTTTCACATTCCCCAGTTCCACATCATCACGTTTGTCCAATTGTGTGATAATCTCTGGAATAATGTAGGGTTCAGTCTCCCTTGGGCCATAGGAGTTGAAGATTCTCGCTATAACTACAGGGATAGAGTGTTCCTTATGCAACGTGAAGCAAAGCCTGTCGGCGGCGGTTTTGCTGACCGCGTACGTGTTCATCGGGTTGAGTTTGTGATCCTCATCCATGAGAGGTTGTTGCGCTTCTCCATACACCTCGGTGGATGACACGTAGAGAACCCTCTTGACCATGCTCATCTTACATGCCATGAGGATGTTCAGGGTTCCTTCGACGTTTATCCGGAAGAATCGTTTCGGCACGTCGTACGCCGTCGGAACATATGTGTCGCCCACAAAATCAAAGACGTACTCCGGTTGGAAGGCATGGAACGCCTTCATCAGTGTCCATTCATCCAGGACATCACCGATGAATATTTGAGAGACCTGCTCTTTGATCTCAGCTAGATTCTCTCTCGTCCCGTGGAGAAAGTTGTCGTAGACCGCCACGCTGCATTTCAAGTCAATCAGCTCGCGAACAAGCTGTGACCCGACAAATCCTGCGCCTCCTGTGACAAGGACTCTGCACCCGGACAGTTTGCGAGCATAATCCATGATCTGTGGGGCAACGGAATGTTCCAAGCTACTTCCTCGCGAACGACTTGATTAGCTTGCATACGTATATGATTTGCTTGTCAGTAAGACCGCTGCCTGAGGGCAGGTTTATCCCATTTCTGGAGAGGAGGTCCGCGACAGGGTACCGGCCGTGCTTCCGCGCGAGCTCCTTGAGAGCTGGTTGACGATGGAGTGGATAGAATGTTGGCCGTGTCTCCACGCCTCCCTCAGCAAGCTTCTCGATCAATCTATCCCTAGCCAATCCGTACTCTTCGTCGTCGATCAGGGCTGTGTACAGCCAATAACCGTTTTTCGCCCACCTCATTTCCGGCGGCGTCGTGATTCCTTGGGTTCCGTCAAGCAGTGAATTGTACAGTGCCGCATGTCTTCTTCTAGCCTCCACAAACTCATCGATCATTGACATCTGCGCCAGTCCAACAGCTGCCTGCAACCCTGTCATGCAGTAACTGAAGCCCACGCTACTGTGGATGTAGCGGCTTGAGACTCCTCTTCCGAAAGAAAGCTCCACAAGTTGCCTAGCTCTGTCGTAGATCCTACGTGAGTTTGTAACGACCATTCCACCCTCACCAGTCGTGATGATCTTGTTTGAGTAGAAACTGAAACATCCCAGATCGCCCAAGGACCCCGCTCTTCTACCCTTGTATTCCGCCCCGTGTGCTTCAGCAGCATCCTCTATGATCATGAGCCCTTTCTGGGCGGCTATGCGCTTGATTGGATCCATGTTAGCCGGATGTCCGTAGATGTGCGTGAGCAGAATCGCCGTGGTTCTTTTCGAGCAGACATGGTCGACTTGGGTCGGATCAATGTTCCATGACTCGTTCTCAGAATCAACCAGTACCGGAGTTGCCTTCTGATAGACAACTGCATTGGCGGTGGCGATCATGGTGAATGTGGGCACGATCACATCGTGCCCTTGTTTGACGCCTGCAGCAGCTGCGCCAAGGTGAAGTGCGGTCGTACCGCTGTTTGTCGCTACTCCATACTTGCATCCACAGTACTTGGCAAATTGGCTCTCGAATTCGGATACATATTTACTTCTTCTACTAATGACTCGACTTCGCACGCAATGTGACAGAAACTTGAGTTCGGATCCAGTGAATACAGGTTCACAGATGGGTACCTTCAATGCGTCATCAGACTCTCTCTTGTGGTACTGAAACTGGACATCGGTTCAACCGTGTTTGGCCTCGGCTTGGATATCCTTGGACATTAGAAGCAACTTGCCGAAAAACTTGTCAACCTCCGCAACAGAGTGAAAGCCGGATTTCTTATAGAGCATTATCGCTCCCGTATTGCTTGCAAAGACGGATAGAGTGATTACTCGTACGCCTTGCCTTCTCATGTATTCACAGACCGCTTCGACAAGCCCGATTGCAATAGACCTCCTCTGATAATCATGTCGAACCGCGATCGCGAGCAGCTCTGCTGGCGATGGCGCCCTTGCCATTCTGCCCACTCGCAACATGTAGGCCAACGCCTGTGCGATCAAACCAAGTGCCCGTCTTAAACCTGCGCGCCTGGAGGGAGCGTATCGTCGTGTGCTTATACCCCGGAGAAACGGAAAGATCAGTCTAATTACTGTGCGCGTAGCCAGTTTTCTTGAGTCTGTCGTCCCGATTGCAAAACCGACTAGTTGCTCCCCTTCCATAGCAACGCAGAATCCATTTGGTTCGAGCCGAAACATAACCGAATACAGATCAACCAGAAACTTCACGCCAAGTACTGACAAAAGGGAATGCTTGAACTGCAAATAAGCGATTGCCACAACATCTTCAGCTCTAGCGTCCCTAAAGATTATCTTCGATTCCCTTTCAGGCAGATCCAATAGAATCAACGCCCAGACGGTTCGGTATTGCATCAATCAGGTGAGCGGCACACATGCGCCTCACGGGCTCAGCATCTGCATGCATTGGCGAGTCCCACCTTGAGGACGAATTCTGCCCTGCGACATGACGATCAATTTCCGGTGCCAGCATGATCGCTACTGCCTGAGATACCGTATCTGGCTTCTTTGCAGGCAGATAGAACGCTCGGGTGATCTTGGACATCTCCGCGGCACATTTGACGACACATTCCTTCTACGATGTTTATGACAGGACGACTGCCAAAGAAAGGGCTCGTGTCATGAGGCTCGTGGTACAACCTTCTTCCATCTTCAGTGCTCAGCCATGGTCTCGATCGACGATGGTGCGTTTCTCTTAATACTTAACGCTTTTCGACTCGTGGTTTAACGTGTTCTATTCAGTGTGTCATGTCTCTGAAGCATACGTCCGCCGGATATGATTTGACCTCTCGTAATTCCAGTTCACTACCCACCTCTGCCGGGCCGCCTTCGATTCAACTCTAAATGTCCTTATCAATGACACATCATAATGGATGGCTCAGCCTCGCCTCGAGACAACAAGCGCTCGTGAGGAGGACCACCACGATGACGTTTTCTGATGTGGCTCTCTCTTCTTGATTCGCGGTAATGTGCACTAGCGCGCACAAGAGACATCGTGCAACAATATCAGGACCTGTCTTCACCAGACTGGCCCGAACCGTTGTTTCCTGTCATCAAGCGCAATAGATCAACGATCAGCACCAGCATAGCCATGAGTTGGACACTCACTCATCCTCAAGATGATTGGAACGCGAGAATGGAACGTATAGAGGCCATTCCAACAAGAATGCCAAAGGCAGAATTGCCGCAACTGCGATTTTCGGATCTCGGAAAAATGCCGGTTTGGACTGGCTGGATCGTTGAGGTCTACCCAACATGCCCATGCTGGCACGTCAGAACGCGCATATAGGACACACTTGTACAGAAAGTATGCGAGGCCGCAAAACCAATGCAGCGACTCGCCGGAAAGCACGTTCCAATGTTGACAAGTCTATCGTAGCATGCCTGTCATCTTTCTGCCAAGGGCAGCCAAGCTAGCAGAGTGCGCAGATCCAGACTTTGAAATCATGATGACCCATCAGCCACTCTCTGATCAGTGTGTCCATCCGGACAGTCAGGCATGCGTATCGACTCTACGTTCTGAAAGCTCTACCAGAAGGACTACTATAGCCCGCAGAATTATGCGACCACACCATCCAAGTATAGGTCTGTCCATTCGAAAGCAAACCAGAACCAACCGTAAACGAAGTACCCGTCACAACCTGAGTGACGACGGTAGATCCAGACCAAGTGTAAATCCTCACAACATAATCAGTCGCCCCACTCGAACTCTGCCAACTCAAAGTAGGCGTCAAAGAACCAACAACCTCCCAATCAGCAGGCGAAAGCAGAACAGGCGACGAAGGAGCAACACTCGGAGTCCTAAACGCCCTACCAGAAGGAGCACTAAAACCACCAGAATTATGCGCCGACACCAACCAAACATACGACTGCCCATTCACAAGCAACCCGCCAGGAACAACAAACGAAATATCAGAAACCATCTGACTCACAACAAGACTCCCACCCTGAACATAGACACTCACACCATAATCAGTCGCCCCACTCGAACTCTGCCAACTCAAAGTAGGCGTCAAAGAACCAACAACCTCCCAATCAGCAGGCGAAAGCAGAACAGGCGACGAAGGACTTGGGGGCGTGACATCTGAGATCACCGCCGCTTCCTGGTATATCCCGAAGAAGCCATTTGATGGGTTCATGGTCATGTAGAAGTAGCCGCCCTGTCCGTAGTAGGTGTCTCCGCCGCCGGTTCCCCAGCTGTTCCGCGCAATCCACCAGCCGTTGCTTTCATCCCCGTACCACCCCACAATAACGACAAAGTGTCCACCATAACTGCCTGATGTGTTATGCCCATAGTAGTAGTATCTCCAGAAGTCGGGCTCCCACCATGGGAAGTCGTCGAACACCGGCATCCAGACCATCACGGGGCCGTGATTGTAGAGATTGTACTTGATGGTCGCTGTGTCCGTTGAGATCCAGCTCCACCCGGTGATCTTGTAGGTCCTTGAAAGATAGTCCGAGCAACGACCAGTTCCGCAAAGATGATCCGCTGCGTTGTACGGGTTGCACCCCTCGTCAGGGGTCCCAGACGTTTTCAGGAAATCGAGAGTACTGCTCATGTACCAACCTGAACAAGATCCGCCGGAACACTGGAGAACGTTCTGCTCGGAGAGATCGATTCCTGTGCTAGGGTTGCCTTTGTTGATCTGGTACTGAGCTTCCATGCCACCAATAGAGGCGAATGCCCAACAACTTCCGCACCCTCCCTGATCCCTGACCGGAGTCATGTAGTTGGTCCCAATGGTATAGAGGCCGTCCCAGCCGCTCCACGAGAAACTGGTGGGCAAACTCCCGATGTTCCCTCCCCATTTCGCGAGGGCGTTTGCGGAGATCTTGTCTGGCAGAGCACCGGATACTGGTCCGGTCCAGTATCCTCCCGTAGGAGTACCCAAGGTTCGCGTCGGGGGTGTGATCACGGGCAGCGAGAATGGTGCGTATCGGATGACCCTGCCGGTTGAGGCTCCGCCATAGTCCTCGCCGACATAGAGCGCCCCGTTGTGAAACAGAATGCCCTCCTGTTCGGTGCCGGGCAGCTCCCATTCCTGGAGCAACTGACCCGTGCGTGTCGTCGCCTTGAGTCGGTTGGGCCCGTCGAACACCGACAGCAGCACGCCCGATTCATCGTCGTAGGAGAGATCCGAGAGGTCGGCGAGCCCGGCCTCAAGGGTGATGGTCCCTTTGAAGGTGACATTCGTGCTGGTGGAGCTCGATACGATCGGCAGTTCGAACAAATAGATGCGACCATCGGCCTGCAGCCCAGCGTAGAAGACTCCGCCTTCGACACTATCGGAACTCGGTACGAACGTGAGCCCCTCGAGGCCCTGATTGTCCGGACCGGTCATCCATGGCGTGAGATTGAACGTGCGAGTCACCATGCCGGTGCGGATGTTGAACTCGAGAATGCTGTCGGGATGCTCGACGCCGATGTAGACATAGTCGCTCTGGGGATTCGCCACGCAGATCGCTTCGAGATCACCCGGCACACTCCAATTGACCAGTCCGCTGCCGTCGGTATTCATCGATGACACGGTTCCGCCATCGCTCACGGCGAGGAGTTTTTGAAGCCGCGAATGCCATGCGAGGCCACTCGTTTCGTAACCGGCCGGCAGCGTGCCGATCGACATACCAGGCAGGGATGCCGATGGGAAGGGACTGGGGCTTTGCAAAATGGCTACCGTCGCGGTTGTGTAGCCAGTCACCATCGTGGTACCAATCGAGGTAAGCAAGAAAGCAAGCAGAACGCATGTCACTCCTCTCGAGTGGGACATGGTCTATCGCTCACGTTCCAATCCTTCGGATTATATATATCGCTTCCGACAGTATGAACCAGACATTATACCAGAAAGGTGGAGAATGACATTGCGTCTTGGTCGTCGCCTTGGGATCGCTCTGTCGCTGCTCACCGCAGTACTGATCTGTGCGGTCGTTGCGTCAGGTACATTGATGGCAATGACCAAGACGTTGGGAGTACCTCCTCCCCAATCCGGCGTTCTCCCTCCCACCGGAGGATTGCCTGAGAAATCACTCGCACTCAAAGGCAAACTCGCGTTTGACAGCGACCTATACAAGCTGGATGTCGACGCATTGCCAGGGTATGTAGTTACGTTGCGTTTCGCTTCCTCCGAGCTTGAGGCTTGGGCGGCGGCTCACGTGGGACAGGATGTCACAGTCTTGGGCTACTGGGATAAGACCCGGCCATCGATCTTCCTAGTGGAGTCGGCAACTGTCGCATGATACAGCGCGAGTCCGATTTGTCCATTCATTCAACCAGTTGGCGCCACCACCGCTTGTTGACCTTGGACCAATCGATCGTCTTCTGAAGCCTTTCCTCAAAGCCTACCTGAAGCTTCCAGCCCAAACGATGAATCTTGTCGCAATTCAGAGAGTATCTGAAATCGTGGCCAGGACGATCGCCTACGAACTCTATCATTGCCTCAGGAAGAGATAGACAACGAAGAATCTCGAATAATTTCAGACTCGCAAAGCGCGTAGATCGAGCCTTTGAAAGTACGATGAACGACCACCACTCGGCGATTAGGTGTACTCCAAGCAAACAGCGAGGCACGCGTATCAACTAGGCGTCATGAAAGCCCTACCAGAAGGACTACTAAAACCACCAGAATTATGCGCCCACACAACCCAAGTATACGACTGCCCACTCGAAAGTAGTCCACTACCAACGGTATACGAAGTACCCGTCACAACTTGACTGGTAACAAGAGACCCGCCCCAAGTGTAAACTCTCACAACATAATCAGTCGCCCCACTCGAACTCTGCCAACTCAAAGTAGGCGTCAAAGACGACACGGCCTCCCAACTAACAGGCGAAACCAAAACAGGCGACGAAGGAACAAGACCCGGAGTCCTAAACGCCCTGCCAAAAGGACTACTAAAACCACCAGAATTATGCGCCCACACAACCCAAGTATACGACTGCCCACTCGAAAGTAGTCCACTACCAACGGTATACGAAGTACCCGTCACAACTTGACTGGTAACAAGAGACCCGCCCCAAGTGTAAACTCTCACAACATAATCAGTCGCCCCACTCGAACTCTGCCAACTCAAAGTAGGCGTCAAAGACGACACGGCCTCCCAACTAACAGGCGAAACCAAAACAGGCGACGAAGGCGGCGCGTTATAGTTGAAGTTGGCTGTTACGGATACAGCGTTACTGGGCATATTGAAGGTGCATGGATTACTCGAGGAGCCGCCAGAACATGACGCCCCAGAAACACTCCACCCAAAAAAAGTATACCCTGGACTCGCTATCGAATACGAGATCGACACAAGGTCCCCAACACTCTTCTGGTACGAACCAGGCGAAGGACTCGTCGTCCCACCAGCACCACCAGAAATCGTCAAGGAGGATGTTGAACTAGAATTCGCAATGCTCGTTGTTGTGCTCGTTAGCACTGTGCTTGTTGATTCAGCAGTCGAGGATGTTGAGTTGCTTGCGAGGGTTGTGGTGGACGAGAAGGTGGAACTGCTCGTTGAATTTGTTGTTGTGGTCGTGGTTGCTTGAGTTGTTGATAGGATTGTTGAATTGGACGTTACGGTGCTTGTGACTTGAGGCTGAGGTTGATAGTTGGCTGTGTAAGTGATGGGAGACGAGGGCGTCGTGATCGTATGCGATTGGTTTCCTCCATCGGACCAGGATGTCCAGATATATTGGGTACCTGAACTGTCCGAGATTGGCGAGTTCGCGAACAGTGTATGAGGAGTTCCCGGGACCCAATCGAATGTCTGCGGCGACACGCACGTTACACCGTCAACAACTATCGAGCCTGACGGGTTTGTGGCCACGGTGACAGACACGGTAGCCGGAGACAGCGTTGTGCTCGTCCAAGTGCTTGTCGTTACAGTGCCCGTGGTTACGGTTGTCTGGTTTGATGATGTAGTCGTTGAGTTGAAGGTGGTGGTTGTCGTTGTTGTTTGGCTTGTTGACACGACTGTCGAATTGGAGGAAGTGGTCGTCGTGGTTGTCACCTGTTCCCCTGTCGTGAACGTGAGACCCTTCTCGTTGTTACCTTCGTTCAGCTCGACTATCTGGTTGTCTGGATCCACTATCCAAGTGGTTGTGTGGGTGCCGGCTTGCGCTGTGAGCGGGCCCACATACCAGGTCTGTACCTCTCCGGGGGCTATGTTGTCCGGCCCACCCCGCCCATAGTCGCTGTCATAGTAGACATCCAAGTAATAGCCGGATGCGAGCGCGTCCCCGATGTTCTTCACGGACGCTACGATATTGAACTGTTCACCGGGCGCCACCGATGCGACGGCTTGACCGGGATCGGCGGCCTTCTCAAGCCAGATGCTGTCGACTGTGAGATCAACTGAGGCCGCATGAACGGGATACGCAAGGCTCGAAGTACAGATCAACAGCAGAGTCAGGAACGATAGAAACGGGATCTTGATTCGTGGTAAGGTGGCGTGTCGCAAGCGAGACATACGTATTCTAGGCTTCTGATTGATGATGGCAACCCATCCCCGGCTACTTTCGTAATACGTAATCTTCAACCAGGGTCTATGCACGAGTTCCATACGAGTAAACGTCTTGTAACTCACGTCTTTGAGCGCAAGGGACGGAGGCGGTGCCAATCTTCTAGAAGACAAAGGAAGACGAGGCGGGACGGAATCAAGTCTAGGCTGCAACCCGCACCAGTGGAAATGAAGGCTGGCAAGGTGTCCGAACGGCAAATGAAGGACTGTGGAGCTCGACTGAACACCGCTATTCCGATGCGGCTTGGCAGAAGACGTTCGCTGGCGACGATGCGAGCGTCTAGAGTAGATGCCTATTCCATTCTAATGATACATACCAGAAGACGCTG
>Ga0315281_10005858_pt1 | contig 17536 bp, 24 predicted proteins | sample YL17G07_0_MG_FD_204540 | JGI IMG/M metagenome (GOLD analysis project Ga0315281, IMG submission 204540) | Sediment microbial communities from Yellowstone Lake, YNP, Wyoming, USA - YL17G07_0 | ecosystem: Environmental > Aquatic > Freshwater > Lake > Sediment | place: USA: Wyoming | collected...
TTCTCTCACCGCGGCTTGTGATAGCAGATCGGCCCCAGGCCTCGTTTCACGCTGAGAGGATTCCAGATCGCTCGACCGCAGCGTCCGCATCGAAAGCGTTCAGCCCGAGGAGCTTCGTCCGCGAAGAGTTGTTCGACTCGCTTGACCATCGTGTCCCAGACCGCCGCGTTCCAGATTTTCGAGAGGCCGTACTTCTTTGCTAGAGCGGGGATCTCTGCAAGTATCGGCGATACCTGGGAGTCTTGGCTCATCCGCCAACTGCGTCTAAGCGCCCAAGCGGACAGGAGTGTTTGGAGGATGACCGATTCGGAGACTTGGCCCGTCTCCTCTTGCTGTTTGAGTTTTCTATAGCTCTCTAGGAGGCGCGATCTTTCTTCGGTGAGCATTTCATCATCAGACCTTCCTGGATGCCAGGGGGCTCGTGGCAATCTGATCTCGGGATGCCAGAACATGTTTGGAAGCCGAACCATGGGCCCGTTGACGTATCGAATCATGGAGACAGTCATCTAGGCCGCCTCCTTCCTCTGAGTGTCGCGGAAGAGGAGAGCTCGGAATTCGGGAGTGATGATGATCGCGCCCTGTCTTTCGAGTGCGCCGAGAAATTGCGCAAGGGCCTGTGCTGTGTTCATTTGCTTCGGAGCCTCCGCGCGTGGCGATGGAGTTGTTCGAGTCGGAAGCGAACTGCTTCCTTCACCAGTTCGGCCCGGCTTCGGTAGCCTCGTCTTCCGACCCAAGGATCCACATCCCGAATGAGGCCTCTCGGGAGACTGACGGATACCGTGGGACTTCGACGAGTCATTCACGCTGGGACCTCCTGAACCTTCGGTTCAAGATCTTCCAGGCGCCGACGACAGGCATCTCTCACAAAGTCGATGATGCTCGTGTAGCCATGTTCACGCGAAATTCTTTCAATCTCGGAGTACAAGTCCGCTGGGATCGCCGTTGTCTTCCAACGCGTTTTCTTCCTCCGCGTCATTACAAAGGCCTTGCTAAGAACTTGCTAACAACAAATCTTATAAAGGTATTGCAAAGGTATTAGCAATGGATGCGCTATGGTCAAGCCAGAAGGTTGGCGTACAGTGGCGTTGCCTGAAGAGCTCATCGACAAGATCGACAAACTTGTGGGTGAGAAGAAACACGGCTACCGCAGCCGAAACGAGTTTGTCACAGATGCGGTCCGCCGAAGACTTGAAGAATTGAAGCCGTTGGGCCGCTGAAGGACATTCTTTTATGTGGTACGTGTAACTTACCCATACACAGGCGACTGAAACTGAGAACTGGCCAGCCAGGTCGAGGTTCATTCGTATCCGTGAGCATCCCGGAGGAACTGATCAAGGAGATAGACAAGATCCTCGCGAGCCACAAGGGAGGCTACGAATCTCGACCGGAATTCATCAAAGAGGCGGTGCGCAAACGCCTAGAAGAGATCAAAGCTCTCGCCAAGTGATAGCATGGCATGAGGGCCTCTTAGAAGTATTTTAGTCTACCAAGGAACATTGATCTGATCACGGCGTTCCTATGCGGCTCTGCCCTCCTAAACGACGGAAGTCGGATATGCGCCCAAGATTTCGAAACGCTGAACAAGTTGAAGATGTATTTCGGATGGTACAGGTGACTTCCCTACTACAACTAAGTCAATCTGGCAGCTTAGCTAATCTGAAACGTACAGTACTGGATCACAGCGTTTCTAATGGACTAAGCTGACGCACAGAGCTATCACTCGAAGCCTCAGATTTCAGGACTTTGTCTATCGGTCTTTCTCATGTTGGAGATCGATTGTCACGTAGCTGGATCCTGATTCTATTGTTCCCTAGGCGGCTTGATCCAGCAGCCTGGATCAGATGACAATAGGTTTCCAGTCTCCTCGTACGCCCTGCCTCTACAGCCCGCGCAGACATCCCTGTGGATACACCTGCCACATTGGCCTTCAAGAAGGTCTCTGGAGCGAAGCTTGGCGAGAACTGGCGAGTCGTCCCAGATTTCCGTTATGCTTTCCTCACGGACGTTGCCGAGCTTGATGTTGAGTAGCATGCATGGGATCACATCTCCGTTTGGAAGTATGGTAATGTAGCCGTTGGGCATTCCTGCGGCGCATCCGCGGTCATAGTATGGTATCCGACGTAGCAGGCTGGCGGGGAAGTTTCTTGGACGGATATTCTTCTCCTTGAGGATCAGGGGATACATGGGGCAGGCGGGCACCCTTATTGGGATGGGACAATCGGTCTGCGCTTCAGCAAGCCACTCCATCACCTTTCCCCTTTCATCTGTGCTCAATACTTCCTCTGGGCATTGCTCCTTGACTCTCTTGACCTGCACAAGATCGAAGAGCTCGGCCGCGTTTGCTCCGCTATCCACCGCTAGCTTAAGGATCTCGGGGACCTCGCTGAGACAGGGCTTTCTAATCACAACGTTGAACTGGAGCGGCAAACCTGCTTGCTTGCAAGCTTGGGCTCCGTTCAATGCCTTGTTGAAGGCTCCTTCCTCGCCTCGGAATCGGTCGTGAGTTTCAGGTTTGGCCCCATCAATGGATATGGCGACAGCTTGGACCCCTGCTATTCGCATCTTGGCAGCCGTGGGCGCATCGATGAGGGTGCCGTTACTTCCGACTACGACTCTTGAGCCTCTGGCGGAGGCATGATTTGCTATCTCGTAGAAGTCTTCTCTGCAAAGTGGCTCGCCGCCGTCGAAGATGAGGATCCTGATGCCCCAGTCTGCAATCTCGTCCAAGAGGTCATTTGATTCGTGCGTCGTGAGTTCGTCAGGCGCGGGCGTCTCGGATGCATCGCTGTAGCAGTGCTTGCATTTCAGATTGCATCGGCGGGTTATAGCGTACGAGACTAGGAATGGAGGCGGCGTCTTCGTCAACAAATGTCGCGCCTAAACGGGCTCCGACTGCGCTTAAAGGTTGATGTCCGCTGCGTCTGAGTTTGGAGTCTCGGTTGTGGCCAGCCTGCTTCAGTTTCCCGACATCACTTCAGTAGTGTCCAGGCGGCCGCCCTTGCACCATCTTCAGCGAGCCTTTCGGTATCCCCTCCAGCGATTACTATAACGTCGTTTTCGGCTGGTCGAAAGTTCTGTACTATTTGTTCAACGACACTTGGCGATTCCATGATCTTTGAGTCACCGGCGGAGGGGATCCTTAGCTGACCATCCTTGAAGACGAGTGTTACGGTTCCGTTCGCGCCAACTCTGACCGCGGCGTCTCTCTGCTCGATTCCGCTGCTGACCTTGTTCGCGGCCCTTCTCACGAGGATCCCAAAATCATAAGGCCCTACTGTGATCGAGCTTCTTGGGATCCTCGCCTTCGGACCCAGCTTCGAAGTCAACTGTCTCAGTATCGAAAGGCCGCTTCTCGTTAACTCGCATCCACGCCTTGAGATCTTGGCAAGCCTTGCTTCCAGAAGTCGATCGATCAGCGTCCTTGTAGCTCCCTCACCTAGGCCAATTCTTTGTGAGAGCGCTTGCCTACCGATTCGTTGTTGACCGATGATTTCGATCGCCGTGGCTAGATGGAGCTCCGTGAACGATGGCCTGGGCCCTGCTGCCCTCTGCTCAGCCAACTGCCTGAGCGTATCCAGGCTGTACATGAAGATTCTCGGTCTAATTCTGAGTGAGCGGGGGATAAAATCTTGGCCCAGCGACAATGGCTGATCGCTCACTGGCGCCAATTAGATCAAGAAGGCGCCTCATGTCCTACAGTATGACTCCTCTGGGCAAATGTTTGAGCGGCATGTCGGACACGTCCTACCGTTGGATTCGTCTCTGCGTGGAACACCTAGGATTGACCTGTAGACCTCGTAGTAGAACATCTGCTCCTTGTCTCTGAGAGCAACCCTGTCTTCTTCAAGGTATTTCCTCACCTTCCGCTCAAACTCTCCATCAGACATGGCGCTCTCGAAGATCCTTGGAAACACCGTCGTTCCAGTGCCGCATTCGATAGGGGTCTTCACTCTCCAAATGATGTCGTCGGGCAGCATGCCTTCGAACGCCTTCCTGAGGATCCATTTGCCTTGCTTCCGGCATCCCATAGTACGAACCAGATAGTTGGGATCCAGCGTCGCGGCGAAGGACTGGACTTCATGATCCAGAAATGGGAGCTTCGCCTCCATGCCAAGAGCCCCTGCTATTGGTAGGGATGCGAACCGCATCGTCTTCCACATCTTCTGCAGCTCTATCCGAATCCGCTCCGGATCGTATTCGAAAAGGAAGCTATATCCCGCGAAGAGCTCGTCACAGCCGTCGCCCGTTATTGTTGTTGTCTGATCGTTGGCCTTGGCATGTTTGAGAGCGATGAATATCGCTACGTCGTTCCTCACCTCCATCGGATCGAATGTATGCATGATTTTTACGACCTGTGGGATTGCTTCGAGAGCTTCATCCCAGTTGAAACGGTGTATGATGTGTTGTAGGCCGAGAAGATGGGCCACCTGCCTCGCAAATTTCAGGTCTGACGCTTCTGCACCATCAAATGCAACTGTGATCGCTTTGAAGGTGAATCGTCTCGAAGCTATTGCGGCTAGAATGCTTATGTCTAGGCCGCCAGAGAGAAGCATGCACGAGGCCCGGTTTCTCTCAACAGCCCTCTCCAATGTGTGCCTGAGTTCTAAGCAGACCTGATCGATTCCCTGCTGATGCTCGCCAGAATCCGATTCTCCATGAGTCAGGGATCTTCCCTCAGAGCTCCTTTGGCTGCGAGGAAAGTCGATGAGGCTTCAGGAGCAACACGGAGTTCTTTCTTTCGAGAGTGAACTCTTCGATTCTTATGGAGCGCTTGAAGATCGGGCCGTCGAGAACCATTGTATGGTACTCGCCGTTCTCACCGCAAACGTCTATTCCAGATCTTTGGTGTAAGCCCTTTAGAGCTTCGATACGCTGCCTGTCCAGCGGGAGACCTAGCCAACTTGCGTCGAACCAGGGCTCCTTGACGCATGTGAAGACCGGCCTAAACCCGTCCGAAACGACCTCGTCTAGGATTTTGTGAGCATCTTCCTTCCACAGAGGCATCATGACATGGATGCCCAATCCTTCGCACACGCCCTCCATCCAGCGCTTGTGGTCTTCAATCCAGACATCTCCAGTCACGACGCCTTGGATTCCCTCTGTTCTAATCAGGCCGGAAATCGCATCTCTATAGGTTTCCTTGTAGGGCTCCTGAACTTTGAGGGTCACATGCGGTATCCCTAGTGCCTCAGACTGGAGAGACATCATTGAGAGCGGATGGCATAGGGCGGGCCAATCATCTAGGATGAAGGTGACGAGAATCGCAATATCGTGCCCTTGAGCCATGACCCTGTGGCAGGCCAGGTTGGATTCTTTGCCTCCGCTCCAGAGGACAGCAACTCTCACGGCCCTCTGGCTCCTGATGTTTGGACGGAACAGTTACTTTGGTGACCAGCGTAACTCAAACCGTCTTTCAACACTCATCAATCCCAGCGCACGCCGGAATGACGCCCTAGGATAGGGGAAAAGATATGATCTTTGATCTCTGTAGAAATAGCAGGAGCGGAAAATACGCTGTTATCGACAAAGCAAAGATCACGGCGTCTTCAATGTATGAGCCCGCAGCCCCGACGACGAAGGCGTAGTAAAGCGCTTCGAATGCACCGAACTCGACCTTATACATTCCGACAGGTATGAGGATGAAGATCATGGTTAGAGAATGCGCTACTGTTGAGATGAACGATATTAGTACGATTGCGGCTGCAAACCTCTTGATCTCTATTTCTCTGAATAGGTTCCTGCTCAACACCGCAGCTGGGTAAATCAGCAGGAAGGCTACTAGGCAGTCGAGCATAGCCCAAAGGGGGAGCATCACGCCGTAGGGATGGATGAAGTATGCTGTCAACATAAACGCATAGAGTGCAGCAACGATTCTCCACCTGCCCTTGGCTACGAGCCCCGCTGTTGCAACGCCGACGGATTCACCTGTTACTCCGTAAATGAATGAGAACAAGTTCGCTCCCACTACCGCCCTGGAGATAGATCCGCCAGTTACCGCCGTCAATATTCCGAGTCTGGGCCCCAATAGTATTCCCTCAAGAGGTTCCAAGTATACGGCCCATTCCCTGAAAGGGTAGATGGGTATAGAGTCCATTACCACATGCAAAGCCGCGAAAACGGCGACAATTGCCACAGGCCTGCTCTTGCTCAGCGTCTTCAGATGCATCCCTCACTACTTGCAGAAGACAGTGAACTGTAGATTAATCTGCAAATTTGCTTCGCCTTTTTCAGCATGGTCCTTCTATCACGGTTCTCGATAAGCATCGAGCAAAGTGGCTTCCCTTCCCGCACTACAACGCCTGGAGCAGGAACGTCCCTGCATTCCTTGATGGCGCTCAAGTCAGGTGGGACTGAACGCTGCTTTGCGAACAGGACCAGTCGCATGCAAGACCTCGTGGCCCTCTCGGAGATTGCCGGAAGCTTTCTCTCCGCGCATGCCTTCACATGGGTCTCTACGAGATTCAACCCAAGGACACGTTCCACACATTCGATAGTTCCCTGAAATCTAGGGTTAACCTCTATCACATGGGGCGTGCCTTCCTTGGAGACCACTAGATCGACACCGTTTGTGCCGATTAAGCCAAAGTGTGACACAACTCGTTCAGCAACATCCCTACACTTATCCATGATCTGTGTAGGTGCTGAGAGGGGAACTATGTTTCCACAATAGCCAAACGGCTCTCTTTGGCCAACCTCAGGTCTCCCTAACAGTTGCTCACTCACGGCTAGCGTCATGGCCTTACCCGGAACAGACATCACGGAAGCGCTGGCATGTGTCCCCAAAACATACTCTTGAAGAAGGATGCCACTAGCTCGCAGGTGGATTGACTTGAACGCGCCCTCTAGTTCTTCAAGACTAGAGGCTTTCCTTATGCTCACACCTCCAAATCCTTCTTTGGGCTTGAGTACAAGCGGAAACCCAAGATCTTTAGAGACGCTCTTTGCTTCTGCAAGGTTACGGACAATTACTGTTTTCGGGTAAGCTACTCCTAACCGCTCAAGCTCCAGGAAGAACTTCGATTTGTCACGGACCTTGAGGAATGCCTCTGGGGTGTTTCCCAAGATAGGAACCAAGTCGTCAAGTGTGACAAGAGCGTCTGGCCAATCGTCCAGACCAGATGACAGAAGCGAACGCTCGATCTCATAATTCCTCCGAAGATTCTTCGCTAACTGAAGAAGTGCTTCCGGGATGAAATTGCTAAATACTCCCGGGCAGGGTTCTTCTCTTCCTTGCTTCATGAAAGATAGAGTTGCGACGCAACTGTGCTCAAGGTCTTGGTCGCCGTAGTAGTCAACGGCGTAGACGTCGTAACCAGCTCGCCTCGCTGAAGCGGCCAATGGAGTGACATCAACGGCTCCTATGGCTAAAACGCTGCGAGTATCAGACTTAGCCATCCTCTGTCTCCAGTCGTCAGCACCTGATGCTGGTACGCTTCATTCTCCTTGTAAATTTGAAATTGCTCTCTATTCAATGGCCAGCTAACGGCGTCCGTCTGGAGTATAGTGAGGACCCACCGTCCAAAATGAAAGTGACGAGAATCGCAGCATCGTGGACTTGAGCTGTCGCCCTGTCATAAGCGAAGTTGAATTCTCTGCCTCCGCTCCACAGCACAGCCGCTCTCATAGCGTTCAGACTCCCCGATGTGCACCTCGCCATAGTTACCTTCGCTGGAGTGGGTCGGCACTCCGATCTGTGGGAACTGAAGGTCTTGTCGTGGCCTCCTGAATCAGCTTGATGATCTTCACTCCCACAGTCGTCAGCAAAACGACATTATTCGCAACAGCAGTCACCATGCTCGGAATGGCCATGGCTAGAACGGCTATCATTGAGATGTTGAAGAACAGGGCAAACCATGCGTTCTGAAGGAACTCGCTGAGAACTGTGAGGACTGCTACATAAGCGCCTAACCCAAAGATGCTCGGGCTTCTGCCGAGTCGACGAACCGCCCCTCCGCCCACACCGAAGATGCCTATGATTGCTGCGATGAAGGGGGTCCAGGGGCCAGGCATCATGAACAGATCTGAAATCACTATTATGAAAGCGCCCGTCAAGAAACCTAACGGAGCTCCGAAGACGAAGCCGCCGACGAAAGCCAAGGTTTCCGTTAAGCCGACTTTGATCAGGATGCCATACAGAGGAGTTGGGGCTCCCAAAGCCACCCGTCCAAGGCCGATCCTGCATACAGCACCAACAGCGACCAGTGCTGAGACAAGACAGGCCTCTCTCGAACCAAGCCTACCACGCAACGCTTCCACCAGGGTTATATTGGATGGATAATCCAACCAGATAACCCTGATGGTGAGCAACTTGTCGGGGGAAAAAATGATACAAGCACCCGGAGGGCCGAGGCCTCCGCTACTCACGTACCTTGAAGAGAGAGGAGTGACGCTGAATGATTTAGTTGAAAGTGCGCTTGAGCTGTTCGTTCCTCATCCAGGTGTGGAGGACAAGGAGAAGGCAACGAAGATAATCATTGAAGAGTTTAACGATGCGCTCTTCGACGTGAATGTCTCCTGCATGGTTGTGGCCTGCTATAGGGCTGAAGAAGACGCCAAAGCAGGGCTGGTTCCAGGTCTCACACGTGAGAGATTTCTGGGCCGTCCCGGGCTGGTGGCGGATGAGCTTCTCGGAATGACCATAGCCAACTACATCGCGGGCGCGAAGGGCATATTCGAGTTCATCAGATTCGACCAGAGCAAGCCAGGAATCCTCAGCAAATTGGGAGCACTCACGAACGATGCTGTCGGCGGCCTCGTTGCGGGTTGTTCGTCAAACATGTACTCACGGGCATTGAGAGGGAGCACGGGAGCCCCACAATGAGCGTACTAAGCGGCCTAAAGAACTCTCTTGCATTCCTAACTGTGATTCCGGTTGGAATGGATGAGGACGGGATCGCTCAGGCGGCAGAGTACATGCCCTGCTTTCCGATAATTGGAGCAATAATCGGTTTAGCAAGTGGAACGTTAGTCTGGGCTCTTCATGATTTCCTGCCTCCTCTGGTAGTTGGAATGCTGGGCTTGGGATTCATTCTGCTGGTTACTGGTGTTCATCACACTGACGGGCTACTCGACTTTGGAGACGCAGTCATGTACCGCGGTTCGCGAGAGAAGAAGATGCAAGTCATGCGTGACCAGCAGACAGGAGCTGGCGGTGTAAGCCTCGGTCTAGTAGTCTTGTCCACAACGGCTTTTGGCATGGCGGCCCTGGACCGCAGCATTGTTCTCCAAAGCATGGTTGCATCGGAGGCAGCAGGCAAGTTTGCCATGGTATTCCAGGCTTGGGCCGGAAAGTCCGCTCGCAAGGGATTGAATACACCGTTTGTTGAAGCCATGCACGGGAGATGGCGACGGCTGCGTCTCGCCACAGCGCTTGCCCTGCTACTTGCAGTATCGGTGTTGGCTCTGCGAATTACCGGCTTAGTGCTCACTGTTGCCGCGCCTCTTGTGGCTGCGGCCATGCTCATGATCTCACGCAGACAGTTCGGGGGCATAACGGGTGACGTGATGGGAGCAACCAACGAACTGACTCGACTGGTCTCGCTTCTCGCGGTCTTGGTGAGTGCAAAGTGGGTGTGAACGCTCTCATCATGGCTGGCGGGAAAGCAACACGAATGAATACTCCAGTGGAAAAGCCCCTTCTTGAGTTGGGCGGGAAGCCGATGATAGAACATGTTGTGGAGGCTTTGAAGCAATCGAAGACGGTGGATCGAGTCGTTGTCGCCGTCACTGGAAACACACCGGAGACGACTCGCAGGGCGAAAGAATTGAAAATAGAGGTCGTACAGACGCCAGGGGACGGCTACGTCCCCGACATGAGATATGCCATCAGGAGACTCGGTCCATGCGCTGTCCTGACAGTCTCTGCCGACCTTCCATTCATTTCGGCCGAAATCGTGGATCAGGCGGTGGAGAAGTACATGTGTTGCGCGAAGCCAGCTTTGACGGTGATCAGTCCAGCAGAAGTCTATGAACGACTTGGATCAAATCCAGAATACGTCTTTGAGGTCGACGGAAGAAGCATGGTACCAATCGGATTGAACATCATTGACGGAAGCAGGATTGACGAGCCTGAATTGGAAGAGGCTGTACTCGTCACAGAGTCGGAAGAGCTCGCTCTCAACGTGAACACCCCACGGGAGCTGGAGGCTGCAAGAGAACGCTTCAAGAAGATGGAGAACACGACACCGATGAACGAATACAGTGAACCATCACCATCTAGAAGAGTCCCGAGGACATACCGCCTTGCGCGTATCTCCGTGTTCTCCGCTCTATCTGTCATCGGATCCTTCATTCATCCCCCAACCCCCATCCAGACGGCGGCGTTCGATTCGGCGCCAGGTTTCTTCGCCGCTCTATACTTCGGACCCCTAGACGGCGGCTGTGTTAGTGGAATCGGACACGTCATAACATCGATCATTAATGGCTTCCCACTCGGCGTGCTCCATCTACCAATCGCCCTAGGCATGGCCATTGCAGGTGCAACCATGGGCTCCATCAATCGGGTTAATCATCCGTTGGCACTGGCGGCTGCTGTCGCTGTCGGGATCGCGATCAACACCGGCTTGGTAGTTCTCGCGGTTCCTGCGATCGGGTGGGCAGGCGCGCTCGCCTTCGTTCCCTTCCTTCTCATGGCGGCCAGCCTGAACAGTATCCTCTCTGCGGCCGTCTACGTGGGAGTGAGAGGAAGACTCAGATCTTGAGAAGCCCATCCAGGCCGAGGATCATCAAGACAAGCAGAGATCTCTGCCTTTTCCAACTGGATAGAAGACGGATCATCACCGTAAGCTGCGACTCTTCAGGGGGCATAGGTCCTAAACCACATGACAGAATCAAGGTAGATGCCCGAACTGTGGGCAGATTTACGGCAAGGGTGGCTCTAATGGAAGCGCTGTCAGTAGGTGCTGCACCGATCTGCCTGGTGAACACACTCGCGGTTGAGCCTAAGCCAACAGGTCTGCAGATCATAAAGGGGATACGGGACGAGGTAAGATACGCGGGCCTAGACTCACGGATCCTCATTACGGGAAGCATGGAAAAGAACATTCCTGTCGCCCAGACAGGAGTTGGGGTAACTGTCTTAGGAACGGCCACTCCGCGATCACTGAAGATTGGACGTTCTAGGCCTGGAGACGTGATAGCCGCAATAGGTCTGCCTCACGTGGGAGCCGAAGTGAAGCAGGGTGAGAAGGAGCGTAGAATTGCAGACACGAGAGATGTGTGTACTCTTCTGAATCTCCACACCGTTCACGAGATTATTCCAGTCGGATCTCAAGGAATATTGCATGAAGCCCGGACGATTGCAAGGGATTCAAATCTACACTTCACCTCGAGACGCCACTTGGAGTTCGATATCTGCAAATCCGCTGGCCCCGCCACAGTTGCCTTATGCGCCTGTCGTCAGTCATGCATTGACGCGTTGTCGAGGCTGACTGAAAAGCCAGTCACTCTCATCGGGACTCTGAACTGACACGCACCACGACCATTTCGATGCCTCCAGCACCGTGAAGATGCAGAAGACAACAGGCACCATCATAGTATGCAATCTAGGAGCTTACGCCCTCCTGAAAAGTAAAGTCGCGGCAGAGAAGCTTGTCCTATTGGAGCCTGGTGAGAGTGCTGAGGTGAAAGGCGCCAAAGTAACGGCGATCGAGTCAGTCCATCCTGGGAGGAAGCCTCTCATGTTCATTGTAGAGGTCGATGAAGTTTCACTATTCCACGGGTCTGACTCAGGCTACACAAGCGACCTAGAGGAGTATCGAGGCAGGGCGAAGGTTGCATTCGTGCCTGTCGGAAGGCCCTCGCCAACCGCCTCAGTTGAAGACGCTTCAGAGTGGTTAGGGCTCTTGGATCTAGCACCGTTGTGCCCATACATGGCTCCGAAGAGGAAGCATCATGCTTCCAAGAGAGACTTCAAAAGGAATCGCCTGATGTCCAAGTGATAGTTCCTGAGCCCCTGAAGACGTACAAGGTATGACAACAACGACTCGGAATAGACCAGCTCTATAACCTGTTCTGGAGATAACGGCAAGAAGTTAGGGGTTCTTCCCCTAGCCGATAGGAATTGACTTGTGTGTTGCCTCCTTGGTGCGGGCATCTAGATTTGAACCCTCATAGGAGGCGCAGTTAGCTAGCTACAAGACCTCATCGAATAGGTCTGCGAATATTTGGTTCGCTCGGGCGTCTCTAGACTTGAGTTGGCGGTTCAGGAATATGCGTGTCTCGCAGCTGTTGCCGCATTGGCATCGAGGCGCATCTTCCAAGAGTTCGAGGAACCTCTTGACCGCTGCGCCAGCTAGTATCTCATGTTTCGTGGTTGCCGCCAAGTTGACCCTGAATTTTCACATGAAGGATGCAACGACTTAAGCGAAGAGGGGATGAAAGCGGAAGCGGAGAGCTAGACGTAAGTGTGTCAAATATGTGGGAAACTGCCCCCTGAACTCACGGCCTCGAACGCGCCCTCGGCTCTCGGGTTCACAGGTTGAGTCTCCTCACATGGCCTTCCAGGACGGCGACGATGTAGTCCTCAGGCTTCGCGGCGCTCTGCACCGCCACAAGGAGCCTACATATTCGCCTGTAGATCCAGTAGGGAATCATGATCTGGATGTCGCCAGGCGGCTCGCAGTCCACAGATTCCATGACCCCCGCGATGGGATACGTACCATTCATAAGCGATGAGGGAATACAAACGTAAGGAGAGACTTAGTCAAAGGTGTCAGAGCCGAAGAGTCCAAGTTCACAAGCCAGATCAGGACGCTGATGTGATCGTTCTCACCCTGAAAGCTGGCCTCACGTCTCTAGAGTAGTTTCGGACCTCCCTCTCGTCCCATTGTTCCTCCGATATCTTATCCTCCAAGTCTCTCTCGCGAGCAAGCTGAGAGTCAATGGGAAGAACGATACCGTCATGGCGAATCGTCGTCGACCAAGAACTCGCAGGATTGGCTAGGTTCAAGCAATTCCGCAGGCCAGAAGACCGCACCGTATTCGATGACTTGGCTGCACAATGCAGACTCTACGCTTCAGAGGCTGGAACCCTCGCCTCCCCCATCAAAGAAGTCCCCTTGCTTCTATCGATGATCTTCGCGCAGCACAAGAGACTCATGGAACTAGAGAAACGCATCAAGGAAAGACCAGGGTGAAGATGATCTCTTCCTTCCGATCTGTTTCACTAGAGAGTCTGCTTTGCCGGTCATCTCTTCGGCCCATATTTGCGATCTCGCTTCGTGTTAATTCATGATGCGGAGAACGAAACGACTAAGAGATTATCCACAGCTGCCTTGGGTTGACCAGAAGATCTGTCCACACCCATTGCCGACCCTCTTAATGAAATTCAATGACGCCGATGAAACCATCTTCCGTTGCGACGTCTGCGGAAAAATCATGACACATCTGGAACTTGCCAGCGAAGCTGTGAGGTGAATGGCTTGTCTGAGGCCCCAAACGACGCGTGCATTTGCTGCGGAAAGGAACTCGCTAACGGTCGCTGTCTCAAGTGTGGACCCTGTGACCGGTGCGGCAACTAGACGCGGAACAGGTCGTTCACCATGTTGGAGCGGTATGTCAAGGACCAATAGCTATACGCATGCTTGCCGATTAGTGAGGATTGGGTGGAGGTACTGATTGTCTAGAGAGTCTGTAAAAGCTGAGATCCAGCCAAGGACTGTCAATTGGGATTCGGTTCCCACCCGAGACGATTTGAAACCCCATCAGATTTTCATACACCGAATCAGTGACCCACAAGCGCTAAGGAGAACTTATGATGGCCAAGAATGGGACACTGAGGTCGTGCTCCAAAGTCCATCGCACGACGGGCCGACAGCAGCTAAGCCGATTGGTTTTCCCTTCAACTTCAACCCATTCACACAACTCTTCTCACGATGGGGCGCGATTGTAGTTCTCAGGCTCCACGTCGACATAGTTCGCAACAAGGGAAAACTGGCCAGTTGGCCGCACTTGGAGCCTGACCCCAAATACGAACTCGAAAAGCACATTGAGATGTACCTAGCCAAAAATGAGATCCGGGGCGAACCTGTCCTTGCGGTGTTCGGCCAGTTCTATCACGACTGACACTGGAGTTCTACTCGCCATCAATGATGTGCACAACACAAGACTTCAACGCCTAGACTGAGAAGCACCCAGCCTAACTGCCATTCTCCAATTCATCGTTCCTCTCATTCATCGTATCAAAGGTAGATGATCGAGTATCTCATGTAGTCACTTGCATGAGTTCGCACGTGCCACGAGTACTACTTCATGTTTGGCCGCAAATTAGGGACTACAGGTCTATTGACTCGAGTGCTCCAGTGGCTTTGTCTGAAACATGACTCCGCGTGATCTGAGTGCGGCAGATACCTGCTCCGATGATAGGGCCAGCAAGAGCAAAGACCCGAGAACGCCTATGGCGACTATGCTTCCTAGGAGTACTCCAAGCAACCCGACTTCTAGAGGCATCCCGAATAGGTAGCTGAGGTAGGTTCCAACTATTGCGGTGATGATTACCACTTGTGATACAACTCCGAGGAAAAGCCAGGGCTTCCCTCTATTCAGTGAGATTCTCCATGCGACGTAACCCGCGATCAAGTTTGCCAGACCACCCCCAACGATGTCGATTGGTCCTAGACCACCAAAGAGGTTTGCAACGATCGTGCCAAGAGTCAGGCCAAGGATCGCAGGCCATCCAAACAGCATAGATAGCGGAAGTAGTGCGTCTGCGACTCTCACCTGAAACACTTGAAAGCTGATCGGTCCAAGAACAACGACGGCGACGGCATAGAGAGCGGCAACAACTGCCGCCAAAGTCACAGAGAATGAATCTGTCTTCTTCACACGTTCACCTCCCTACTCCGGGGTTTGTTGAGCGCAACGGGTGGGAGGCCCCACTCACGCGCAGCCTTTGACCATGGATCATCTCTAGTTAAGACTTGCCATTGAATGCCTGTTTGTGTGAGCGCCATCGTTGGTGCGAGCGTCGTGAATTTGAACCGTCGAGCGTCGTCGTTTGATTCATGTATTCTGTGGTTGTGTGCGCAAGAGACCCACACGCTTTCGCTCTAGCCGAACGGAGAAGTTGTAATGTATGAGAAGCCCTAAGATGCAGGTGGAGGCGGCGATTAAGTGAGCGATGAGCCAAGAAGAGACTACCCCATACGCGAAGGCGGCTTCCTCAAACAGCTAGGAGGATTCGACATCTACCGCTCCAACAGCCTGATCATGGCTGTAGTGGCGGTTGAGACAGGGCAGGGCGCGCGGGATATTCGATTCTACCGTTGGCAACTCCGAAAGAACGCGCAGTCCGGAGAGGAATCGTGGAAGGTTGACCTCGCACGTTTCAGCGTGGGCCGGTTCGATTTCAAAGACATCGCGGCCAAAGTCGAACGCCTGAAACAGCAGCTCCTCTAGCCATCGCATCAAGGTAAGAATAGTGGGCGTCTTCCAAGGTTATCCACACGCCCCCCATTGACGCGATAAAGGGAACATAGAACCTTTTTAGCCAGAGCTACCGTGACCTTTCTCGGAAGTGGGTATCCAAGCCATGACTATCGCCTTCGTCATGTTGAACGCTGAGGTTGGCTCTGAAGACGAACTTGTAAGGGAACTCAGAAAGCTCAACAACGTTAGAGAAGTGTATCCCGTATATGGTGTGTATGACATCGTCGTCAAAGTCGAGGCGGAGACAATGGACCAACTCAGAGAAGTCGTTTCGAGGATTCGCAAGCTCAACAAGGTCAGATCATCGCTGACTATGACGGTCATGGAAGGAGCCAAGAGCTAGATGGAACCATGTTGAGGCACAATTATTTCATCTATACGATTGGCACCTCGACATCCGTGGAAGCGCGAAGCACTCAGCTACTACTAGAGCGACACTCGCAAGGGAAGACACACGCGGTAGCTGCTGACTGAGGCGTAAAGCTCAACTCATAGCATTAGTGATGGGGAGAACATGGATTCCGTTCCTACGTTGGATGATGCGATTCTCCTTGCTGCGCAGAAGCATTATGGTCAGAAGGACTTGGCGGGGGCCCCATACGCAATGCACGTGCTCCGTGTCATGTTTCGCCTACGGCGTAGCGATGAACGGATCGTCGGCGTCTTGCACGATCTCGTTGAGCAAACAGATGTAACCCTCGAACGCTTGAAGGAACTCGGATACCCAGATCGAATCGTCGAAGCCGTTGATCATCTGACCTGGCGTAAAGAGCAGGAATCCTATGAGCAGTACATTCAGAGACTGAAGCGGGACTCGCTGGCGACAACCGTGAAAAAGGAGGATATCAAGGATCACTTGGCACCCAACTATGATGGGAGCGTAGGCTGGCTGGAAGAGAACCGCCCCGACCTCTACGAAAGATATCGGAAAGCTTTGATGGAGTTATACGAATAACCCCCCGACGGAAACGTAACGCGAGCCATCTCCAAGGGAAGCAAATCTCTGTTTCCTTTTTGCTTACTATCAAGAGAGCGGTTACGCTAAGGCCTGTTTCACGATTCTTCTCGTTGTCTCATCGTACGTCGTCTTTCATGTAGTGTGTGGATTTCTTGGTTCGAGCGTCGTAATTTGAACCGTCGTAGGAATGATTTTGTATGTGCGCGCGCACCAGCCTACCAACACACAATGCCATAGAAAATGACAACGAACGACGAGTCTCGTGCTGCGCACACAAATCAAGAACTCAATTCTACAATGGATCGCATGAAAACTAGACCGGCAGGCCTGCTAAGAGTTTCTTGGTCGACGACACGCATGCGCGGTATGCAATAGCTGAGATCAGGGCCGTCAAGATCAGCGACGTAAAGCAGGCCACGGCAAAGTAGATGTTCCTGTCCAGCCATTGTAGCTTGAAGAGTACGTATAGTCCGTATGGTGCCAGTATGGTGCCTGCAACGGCCATGCCGAGCAACATTCCCGTTAGCATTCCAGTGAGGCGGATGAAGCGGCTTCTTATGGTCTCGCCGAAATCTGGATACTTGACTCCCAACGCCAACCCTACAAACGATTCGGCAAGGATCAGGGCTGCTAGAACGAGTAGGAAGGCTAGTGAGGCTTTGAAGCTCGTGTGCCCGAGCAGAGTGATGCCAAGCCAGAAAGCGATCGCTATCGGTAGAGACAAAATAATGTTGGCGCTCACTTTGGCTCTAACGAACTCTCTCGGCAATATTGGAGAGGAGTAGAGGTTCCAGACCGCTGAACCCTCCTGCCCGACGCTTATCATCGAAGTGAATAGGGCGAAAAACGTAACGCCGAAAATCAACGGGAAAAACCAAAACATGATGCCCGAGGAAGAGGCTGGACTCTCGCTCGTGGACATTAGCGAAGGAATCAACATCGACGCGACAATAAGAATCGGGATAGCCAGGAACCTAGCCATTTCCCTGCGGCGGCTGAGTGATCTGAAGTCCTTCTTGACGATGGCGCTCTCGGCGGGGTTCAGACCCAGCCTGCTTAGGAAGCCAGCCCTAGGCGCGTATGTGGCTGTTGATAGTTTGACCGAGACTGGCATGGGCATCCAGTAAGCCTGTCTCAACCTCGCACATGCCA
>Ga0315281_10005859_pt1 | contig 17535 bp, 16 predicted proteins | sample YL17G07_0_MG_FD_204540 | JGI IMG/M metagenome (GOLD analysis project Ga0315281, IMG submission 204540) | Sediment microbial communities from Yellowstone Lake, YNP, Wyoming, USA - YL17G07_0 | ecosystem: Environmental > Aquatic > Freshwater > Lake > Sediment | place: USA: Wyoming | collected...
GGCGACCGCGTGGACGCGCCGGGCCCGGTGGTGGATACGCTGATCGCGCGCGGCGGTCCCGCGGCGCTGTTTTTCGAGGTGCTGGGCGAGCGCACGGTGGCGCTGGCGCAGCTGGAGAAGCGGCGCGATCCCGCGCGCGGCTACGAGCCGATGCTCGAGCGCCTGCTCGAACCGATCCTGGCCAAGTGCGCGCGTCACGGCATTTCCATCGTCGGCAACTTCGGCGCCGCCAATCCGCCCGGCGCGGCGCGCCTGATCGCCGCCCTCGCGGTGCGCCTCGGCATACCGGACCTGCGCATCGCCTACGTGGAGGGCGACGATATCCGCGGGCGCATTGACCTTGGCGAGCAAGAGGTCTACGAGGCTGACGCGAGCCTTGAGCCGCAGACCGGGGAAATGGTATCGGCGAACGCCTACCTCACCGCGCAGCCGATGGTCGAAGCGCTCAGGCAGGGCGCGCAGGTCGTGGTCACGGGACGCACGGGCGACCCCTCGCTTGCGCTTGCGCCGCTGATCCACCACTTCGGCTGGAGCGCCGAGGATTGGCAGCGCCTTGCCGCCGGCGCGCTCGCCGGGCACCTTCTGGAATGCGGGGCACAGGTGACCGGCGGCTACTTCTACGACCCGGGTTTCAAGGACGTCCCGGACCCCGCGAACATCGGTTTCCCGATCGCCGAGGTCGGCGCCGACGGCGGCCTCACCGTCACCAAGGCCGATGGCACGGGCGGCGTGGTCAACGCGCAGACGGTGAAGGAGCAGTTGCTGTACGAGATCCACGACCCCGCCAACTACATCACGCCGGATGTCGCCATCGACCTCACCGGCATTACGGTAAGCGAGCGCGGCAAGAATCGCGTCGAGGTCGCGGGGGTGCGCGGCAAGCCGGCCCCCGAGCGCCTCAAGGTGACCGCATGCTTCGAGGGCGGTTGGTTGGGCGAGGGCGAGGTGTCGATCGCCGGCCCCAACTGCCTCGCAAGAGCTCGCATGGCGGCGCAGGTGCTGCACGAGCGGCTGCGGTTGCGCCGGCTCGACGTGCGCGCGCGTGTCGATCTGATCGGCGTCGCGAGCGTTCACGACAGCGACAATGGCGCGCTCTGGCGCAGCTACCAAGGCCCGGAACCCTCGGAAGTGCGCGTACGCCTCGCGGCCTCCGGCCTGCGCGAGGACGACGTGGACCAGGCGGCGCGCGAAGTCCTCGCGCTGCTGTGCTGCGGACCTGCGGGCAACGGCGGGGCGCGCTGGCGCACCACGCAGCGCATCCGCACCCAGTCGTATCTCGTTCCGCGCAGCGCGGTAGAGCATCGTGTCACCGTCGGCAGTGCGAAGGAGCTCGCATGAGCGAGGACAAATACGTAGAAGTGCCGCTGCACGCCGTCGCCCACGGCCGCGCGGGTGACAAGGGCAACCGCCTCAACGTGAGCCTGTTCCCCTACGATCCCGCCCTGTACCCGCTGCTCGCCGAACAGGTCACGGCCGAGCGCGTGCACGAACTCTTCCGGCATCGCGGCGCGACCGGCGTGAGGCGCTACGAGCTGCCGCTTATCGCCGCGTTCAATTTCGTCATCGACGACGTTCTCGAGGGCGGCGTCAACGGCAGCCTCAACCTCGATGGCCATGGCAAGACCAATTCGTTCCGGCTGCTCGCGCTGCCGGTGCGCGTGCCCGTACACTTCGTGCGGACCGCCAATTCTCCGAAAGGAAATCCATGAAACGCCAGGCTCTGCTCGCCGCATCGCTGCTTGTCCTGCTCGCCGTATCCGGAACCGGGCAGGCGCAGGACTATCCCAACCGGCAGGTGAAGTTCATCGTCCCTGCCGCCGCCGGCAGCGTGCCGGACTTCCTCGCGCGCATCCTCGGCCAGCGCCTCTCGGACAACTGGCACCAGCCGGTGGTGATCGAGAACGTCATCGGCGCGGGCGGCAATATCGGCACCGAGCGCGCCGCGAGGGCGCCCGCCGACGGCTACACGCTGCTGCTCAACACCATCGCGCCGATCGCGGTGAACGTGAGCCTCTTCGGCAAGCTGCCCTACGACCCGGTGAAGGACCTCGCGCCCGTCACGCAGGTGGCGAACACCGCCAACATCCTTGCGGTGCATCCGACGTTTCCGGCGAAGAACCTGCAGGAACTGATCAGCCTGGCGAAGGCGCAGCCGGGAAAGATCAACTACCCATCCGGCGGCAACGGCACCACCCAGCACCTGTCGGGCGAGTTGCTCAACACCATGGCGGGCATCAAGCTGGTGCACATCCCGTACAAGTCGACCGCCCAGATGACAACCGACGCGCTCGGCGGGCAGGTGCCGATCATCTTCCACAATGCGCCGGTCGTTCTGCCGCACGTGCGCTCGGGCGCGCTGCGCGGCATCGCGGTGACGAGCGCCAAGCGCCAGCCCTACGCGCCCGAACTGCCGACCATGAGCGAAGCCGGGCTTCCCGGCTTCGAGGTGAGCGCGTTCTTCGGCGTCATGGTGCCCTCGGGCGTGCCGCAGGCGATCATCGACAAGCTGCACCGCGAGATCACCGCGATCATGGCGATTCCCGAGGTGCACGAGCGTTTCCTCGCGCAGGCCGCCGAACCCGTGGGCAACCGGCCGGCCGAATACGCCGCGTTCATCCAGTCCGAAATCACCAAGTGGGCGCGCGTGGTGAAAGAGGCGGGACTCAAGATTGACTGACGAGGAATCCATCATGGACATGAAGAGCAATCCGAAACTCAAGCGCGCATCGAAAACGGCCAGGGCCAAGCTCGTCTACCAGCGCGGCTTCGGCAACAGTTTTTCCAGTGAGGCGGCCAAGGGCGCGCTGCCCGTGGGCCAGAATTCGCCGCAGCGGGCGCCGCGCGGCCTTTATGCGGAAGGCGTATCGGGCAGCGCTTTTACCGCGCCGCGCGCCGAGAACCTGAACGCATGGCTCTACAAGCTGCGGCCCTCGGCGATGCACGGGCCCTACGAGCCGATCGGCAACGGGCTTCTGCGCTCGGGGCCGTTCGACGAGGTCAGGACGCCGCCCAACCGGCTGCGCTGGGATCCGCTGCCGATCCCGTCGAAGCCGGCCGACTTCATCGATGGTCTGGTCACCATGGCAGGCTCGGGAGATCCAGCGGCGCATTCGGGCATGGGGGTGCACGTTTATTGCGCCAACCGCTCGATGACCGAGCGCTATTTTCACAACGCCGATGGCGAGATGCTGATCGTGCCGCAGCAGGGTGGTCTTTTGATTTTTTCGGAATTGGGCAGAATCCAGGCGGAACCGGGCGAGATCGCCGTTGTACCCCGCGGCATGAAATTCAAGGTCGGCTTGCCCGACGGTCCGTCGCGCGGCTACGTGTGCGAGAATTACGGCGCACCGTTCCGCCTGCCGGAACTGGGGCCGATCGGCTCGCAAGGCCTCGCGCAAAAACGCGATTTCCTCGCCCCGGTCGCCGCGTTCGAGGACCAGAGCGGAAAATGCCAGGTGGTGGTGAAATTCCTCGGCAACCTGTGGGCGGCCGAGTACCGCCATTCGCCGCTCGACGTGGTCGCCTGGCATGGCAACTGCGTGCCCTACAAATACGACCTCGCGCGCTTCATGGTGATCAACACCGTGAGCTTCGATCATCCGGATCCGTCCATCTTTACGGTGCTCACCTCGCCCTCGGGCCAGCCGGGCGTGGCGAACTGCGATTTCGTGATTTTCCCGCCACGCTGGATGGTCGCCGAGCACACGTTCCGCCCGCCCTGGTTCCACCGCAACGTGATGAGCGAGCTGATGGGCCTGGTGCACGGCGTGTACGACGCCAAGGCAGAAGGTTTCCTGCCTGGTGGCATCTCGATCCACAACTGCCTGCAGGGCCACGGGCCGGACGTCGCCACCTTCGCCAAGGCGAGCGCCGCCGACTTGAAGCCGCACAGGATCGAGGACACGCTCGCCTTCATGTGGGAATCGAAGTTCGTCTTCCGGCCGACGAAATTCGCGCTCGGTGCGCCACAGCTGCAGAAGAACTATGACGCGATCTGGGGTGGGTTCAAAAAGCATTTCAAGTGAACGAAACGCACGATCCGAAGTTAAGCAGCTGGGTCGAATCGGCGAACATCGAGGGCTGCGACTTCCCGGTCCAGAACCTTCCGTTTGGAATTTTCCGGAAAAAGGGCGGCAAGGAACGCCCTCGCGGCGGCGTGGCGATCGGCGACCAGATTCTCGACCTCGCCGCGGTGGGGCTGTATACAGGGCCGACGCTCAACATGCTCGCCGCAGCGGGACGCCCGGCGTGGAAAGCGCTGCGCAAACTCCTTTCGGGCGTGCTGTCGGATCCGAAAAGCCGGAAGAAATTTTCCAGATTCCTGATGCCGATGAACAAGGCGGAGCTGTTCCTGCCGGTCGCCATCGGCGACTACAGCGACTTCTACACCGGCATCCACCACGCCCAGAACGCCGGGCGGATGTTCCGGCCGGACAACCCGCTGCTGCCGAACTATCACTGGGTGCCGATCGGCTATCACGGGCGTGCGTCCTCTGTCGTGGTCAGTGGCACGCCGGTGATGCGCCCCAGCGGACAAACGAAAGTGCCGGATGCGCCCGCACCGGTATTCGGTCCGAGCAAGCGGCTCGATTTCGAGCTCGAGCTCGGCTTCGTGATCGGTCCGGGCAATCCCCTGGGCAAGCCGATTCCGATCGCGAAGGCGCTCGACCATGTGTTCGGCGTGGTTCTTTTCAATGACTGGTCGGCGCGCGATATCCAGGCCTGGGAATACCAGCCGCTCGGACCGTTCCTCGGCAAGAGCTTCGCCTCCACCCTGTCGCCCTGGATCGTAACCATGGAGGCGCTCGAGCCTTTCCGCTGCGCGGCATTCGCGCGCACGGGCGACCAGCCGGCGCCGCTACCCTACCTGCTGAATCGGGCCGGCCAGCGCGAAGGCGGCTACGCGATCGACATGGAGATGCATCTCAGGAGCGCCCGCATGCGGGCGCAGGGAATTCCGCAGATGCGGCTGGCGCGCAGCAACTTCCGCCATTCTTACTGGACCGCGGCGCAGATCGTGACGCACCAGGCCTCCAATGGCTGCAACCTGCAACCGGGCGACCTGCTCGGCTCGGGCACCATCTCCGGGCCGACGCCGGATTCACTCGGCTCCATGCTGGAAATCACGCAGGGCGGCAGGAATCCGATCGCGCTGCCTGGCGGCGAAACGCGCACCTTCCTGGAAGACGGCGACGAAGCGATCCAGCGCTCGCGTTGCGTGCGCGAGGGTTTTGCTTCGATCGGCTTCGGCGAGGCCAGGGGCGCGCTCAAGCCCGCCGTGAAGTAGCTACCAGGCCGGCTTTCGTTTCTCGAGGAACGAGCGGATCCCCTCGCGGGCTTCTTCCCCCTCGCGCACGTCGGCCAGCACCGCCGCGGTCTCTTGCGACAACTTCGGCGTGATCGCCGCCTGCGCCACCTTTGCCAGCAGTTTCTTCGAGCGCGCGAGCGCCTGCGGTCCGGCCTGCGCGAGTTGCGCGGCGAATTTGTCCACCCGTGCATCCAGTTCCGCGATCGCGACGCATTCATGCACGAACCCGATGCGATGCGCCTCGCGCGCCGCGAGGCGCTCGCCGGTCAGCACATACCTGCGCGCCTGCTGCCCGCCGATCGCGCGCACGATGTAGGGGCTGATCATCGCGGGCACCAGACCGATGCGCACTTCGGGCAGGCAGAACTCGGCTTCTTCTGCCGCGACCACCAGGTCGCAGGCGGCGACCAGGCCCATCCCGCCGGCGAAGGCAGGGCCGTGCACGCGCGCGATCAGCGGCTTGGGGAAGGTGTGCATACGGTAGAGCAGTTTGGCGAAACGGCCGGCCTCCGCCTTCGACTTCGATTTCGTCATTTTCGAGGCCTGCTCCATGCGCGACAGATCGCCACCGGCACAGAACGCCTGGCCGCGGCCGGCAAGGACAATAACTCTGCAGGAGGTATCTTTTTCCAGTTCCTTGAGTGAATTCGATATTGAATTCAAAACCAGATCATTCAGCGCGTTGCGCAGTTCCGGCCGGTTGAGCCAAAGCCAGGCGGCAGGGCCGCGCCGCTCTATTTCCAGCAGGTCCATCAGTTGATCTGCAGCCGCTGGCGGGCGGCGACGTATTCTGCGGCCAGCTGGTCGACCACCAGCGCCACAGGCAGGATGGCGTCGATCTGGCCGACGCCCTGCCCCGCGCTCCAGATGTCGCGCCAGACTTTCTTCTCGGCGCCGCCGGCGGTGCCGAAATTCATCTTGTTCGGGTCGGACCTGGGCAGGTTGCGCGGATCGAAGCCGGCCGCGACCACGCTGTGCTTGAGGTAGTTGCCGTGCACGCCGGAGAAAAGATCGGTGTAGACGATATCGGCGGCGGCGGCGCGCAGGATCTCCTCCTTGTAGCGCTCCGGCACGCTCGCCTCCGGCGTGGCGAGGAAGCGAGTGCCGATGTAGGCAAGGTCCGCCCCGGCGGCCTGCGCCGCAAGGATCGCGTCGCCGCTGGAGATCGCGCCCGAGAGAATGATCGGCCCGTCGAAGAAGCGCCGCACCTCGCCGATCAGCGCGAAAGGCGACAGCGTGCCGGCATGGCCGCCCGCGCCCGCGCAGACGAGAATCAGGCCATCGACGCCGTCTTCGAGCGCCTTTTCCGCGTGCCGCACGCTGATCACGTCGTGCAGCACGATGCCGCCGTAGGAATGGATCTTCGGGATCACATCGCTGGGCGCCCTGAGGCTGGTAATCGTGATCGGTACCTTGTGCTTGATGCAGACCTCGACGTCGTGCTCCAGCCGGTCATTCGACTTGTGGCAGATCTGGTTGACGGCGTAGGGCGCGGCACCGGGCTGGCCGGCAATCGCGGTCTCGATCTCGGTCAGCCACTGATCGAGCGCCTCTTTCGGCCGCGCGTTGAGCGCCGGAAACGAGCCGACGATGCCGGCCTTGCATTGCTCGATCACCAGCTTCGGATTGCCGGCGATGAACATCGGCGCGGCGATCACAGGGATGCGCAGGTGCTGCAGAATCTGCGGAAGCGACATTGTTTTATCTCTGTTTCCTGTGCCTCGGCCGAGCGTATCATGCCTCCCCGCGCCGACGCAGACCGGATCACAGCCTCTGAACACTCCCGCTCTTTTTGCCGGTTGCGTCGCCATCTGGAGCACCACCTGGTTTGCAATCACCTGGCAGCTCGGCACAGTCGCCCCTGAGACCAGCGTCGCCTGGCGCTTCCTCCTCGCCGCGCTGTTGGTGGCGGCCTGGTGCAGGCTGCGAGGGCTGTCGCTGCGGTTCGGCGCACATGAGCACGCATCGCTGGCGCTGTTCGGAGCGAGCATGTACTGCGTCGCGTACATTTTTGTGTATCACGCCGAAGAGCACCTGGCATCCGGCCTGGTCGCGGTTGGCTACTCCGCGGGCCCGCTGCTCGCAATGCTCGGCCTTCGGATCGCGTTCGGGCAACCGATGACCGCGCGCATGGCGCTTGGGTCCGCCTTCGGCGTGCTCGGCATCGTGCTCGTATTCTGGCCCGAGTTCGGCCGCCTCTCCGAGAGCCGCGAGGTGGCGAAGGGTGCAATGTTCACGATGCTCGCCGTCGTGGTGACGACGCTCGGCGGCCTGCTGGCGCACCGCAACCATGAGCGCGAGCTCCACGGCTGGCCGACGATGGCATGGAGCATGGGCTACGGTGGCCTCACCGCGCTGGCGATCGCGCTGGCGTTGGGACGGCCGCTGAATTTCGAATGGACGCCGGACTACATGCTCTCGCTGCTCTACCTGATGGCTATCGGCACCATCGCCGCCTTTGCCGCTTGGCTCACTCTGCTCGGCCGCGTCGGTGCGGCGCGCGCCTCTTACGTAGGAGTGATGGTGCCGGTGGTGGCGCTCCTCATCTCCACGTTTTTCGAGAACCTGACCTGGCACCCTCTGATGGTGGCCGGCATCGCAACATCGTTTGCCGGCAACGTGCTGGTGCTTGGTGGGACGCCGCGCTCAGCGTAGCGCTTCGCCTTTCGCCGCCTTGTCGCGCAAAAGCTTCGGCGGCGCGAACCGCTCGCCGAATTTCTTCGCCAGCTCGTCGGCGCGCGCGACGAACTTCGCGGTGCCGACATGGTTGATGAACTGCAGCGCACCGCCCGTCCAGGCCGGAAAGCCGATGCCGAAGATGGAACCGATGTTGGCGTCGTGCACCGTGGTGAGCACGCCCTCCTCGAGACAGCGCGCGGTCTCGATCGCCTGGCGGTAGAGGATGCGGTCTTTCATTTCCTCGATTTTCCACGTCACCCCGCTGCGGCCGAAAATCCGGCCGAGCTCGGGCCAGAGGTGCTTCCTGCCGTCCTTGGGATACTCGTAGAAGCCACCGCCGGCCGCGCGCCCGGGACGATTCAGCTCCTTGACCATTTTCACGATCACCTTCTGCCCCGGGTGCTCCGGCGGCAGCGGCTTGCCCTCCGCCTTGAGGTCGGCGATCGTCTGCTCCATCACATGCATCGAAAGCGACATCGAGGTCTGGTCGATCACTTCCAGCGGCCCGACCGGCATGCCGGCCTGGCGTGCCGCGTTCTCGATGGCCGCCGCGGGGATGCCTTCGGCAAGCATGGCGCAGCCCTCCTGCACGAAAGTGCCGAAGGTCCGGCTGGTGTAGAAGCCGCGTGAATCGTTGACCACGATCGGCGTCTTGCCGATCTGCAGCACGTAGTCGTAGGCCTTGGCCAGCGTCGCCGGGGAAGTTCTGTCGCCCTTGATGATCTCCACCAGTTCCATCCGGTCCACCGGCGAGAAAAAATGCAGGCCGATGAAATCCTCGGGGTTCGCCGAGGCCCTGGCGAGGCCCGATATCGGCAGCGTGGAGGTGTTGGAGGCGAAGATGCCGCCCGCGGCGAGCATCGGCTCGGCCTCCTTTGTCACCTGCGCCTTCAGCTCGCGCTTCTCGAACACCGCCTCGATGATGAGGTCGCAGCCGGCGAGGTCTTTTGTTTCCGCAGTTGCAGCAATAAATTCCAGGGCTTTCCCGTCTTTCTTGCGCCGCTCGAGAATTTTCGCGGCATGGGCCTTGCCTGCCTCCGCTTTCTCCTGCGTCACATCCTTCAGCACGCAGGCGATGCCGCGATTCGCGTTGGCGAACGCGATGCCGCCGCCCATCATGCCGGCGCCGAGGATGCCGACCTTCGTCGCCTTCCACTCGGGCATGTCCTTGGGACGCGACGCGCCCGACTTGATCGCGGTTCGGTTGAAAAAAAGCGAGATGAGGTTTTTCGCCACCCCGCCCACGACAAGCTTCGCCAGGTAGCGCGATTCAATGCGCAGCGCGGTGTCGAAATCCACGTACGCGCCTTCGACCATCGCCGACATGATCGCCTTGGGCGCCGGATACAGGCCGCGCGTCTTCTCGATGAGCATCGCCGGCGCCATCGCCAGCATCTGCGAAATTGCCGGATTCGACGGTCCGCCGCCGGGCATGCGGTACTTCTCGTCGTCCCAGGGCTGCTTCGGCGACGGATTGGCGCGAATCCACTCGCGCGCCATCCTGAACAGGTCTTCGCGGTTGGCGGCGAGTCCCTGTACGAGGCCGAGCTTGGCTGCCTCCCGCGGGCGCATCGTCTTGCCCTCGACCAGATACGGAAAGGCGGCCTGCAACCCGAGCAGGCGCACCGTCTTGGTGACGCCGCCCGCGCCGGGCAGAAGGCCGAGGGTCACTTCGGGCAAGCCGAGCTGGATCGAAGGATCGTCCAGCACGATGCGGCAATGCGCGCTGAGCGCGATCTCCCAGCCACCGCCCAACGCGGTCCCCTCGAGCGCCGCGACCACCGGGACGCCGAGCGTTTCCAGGGCGCGCATCTGTTTCTTGGCGGCCTGGATCCAGCGAAACACCTGCGGCCCGTCGTTCGGACCGTACCTGAGCACGTCCTTCAGTTCCGCGCCGGCGAAAAAGGTTTTCTTCGCGGAGGCGAGGATCACGCCCGTGGTCGAAGACTTCTCGCGCGCCAGGCGCTCCACCGTTTCGGTGAACGCCGCCTCCCACGCCTCGGTCATCGTGTTGACCGGGGCACCGGGGGCATCGAAGGTGACGGTGACTACGTTTTCAGAATCCTTTTCGAAGCGAACCGGCGAACCCGCCATTTCAGAGTCGCTCCACGATCGTTGCGATGCCCATGCCGCCGCCGACGCACAGCGTCGCCAGGCCGTAGCGCAGCTTGCGGCGCTCCAGTTCGTCGATCAGCGTGCCGAGGATCATCGCCCCGGTGGCGCCGAGCGGATGGCCCATGGCGATCGAACCGCCGTTGACGTTCACGATCTCCTCCGACACATGCAGTTCCTTCATGAATTTCATCGGCACCACGGCGAACGCTTCATTGATCTCGAACAGGTCGATCTGCTCGATCTGCATCTTCGCCTTGGCGAGCGCCTTCCTCGCCGCCGGCATCGGGCCGGTCAGCATGATGGTCGGATCGGCGCCCGAGAGCGCCACGGACACGATGCGCGCCCGCGGCTTCAGGCCGAGCTGCTTTCCCTTCTCTTCCGAGCCGATCAGCACCGCCGCGGCGCCGTCGACGATGCCCGAGGAATTGCCCGGCGTATGGACGTGGCGGATGCGTTCCACCTGCGGATAGCGCTGGATCGCCACCGCGTCGTAGCCCATCTCGCCCATCTTGTCGAAAGACGTCTTGAGCGCGCCCAGCCCTTCCATCGTGGTCTGGGGCCGGATGAACTCGTCATGGTCTAGGATCACGTCGCCGACCGCGTCTTCCACCGGCACGACGGAGCGCTTGAAGCGGCCGGAATCGCGCGCCGCACCGGCGCGCTGCTGCGAGCGCATCGCATAGGAATCGACCTGGTCGCGCGTGAATCCTTCCAGCGTCGCGATCAGGTCGGCGCTGATGCCCTGGGGGATGAACGCGGTCTCGAACGCCGTTTCGGGATCGCAGGCCCAGGGCCCGCGGTCGGTGCCCAGCGGCACGCGCGACATCGATTCGACGCCGCCCGCGACCACCAGGTCCTCCCAGCCCGAGCGCACCTTCTGCGCCGCCATATTTACCGCCTCCAGGCCCGAGGCGCAGAAGCGGTTCAGCTGCACGCCCGAGGCGCGAAAATCCCAGCCGGCGGCCAGCGCCGCGGTTTTCGCGATGCAACTGCCCTGCTCGCCGACCGGCGTGACGCAGCCCATCACCACGTCGTCCACCTGCGAAGTGTCGAGGTCGTGACGTTTTTGCAGTTCCTTCAGCACTCCGGTCAGCAGCGTAATCGGTTTGACTTCATGCAACGAACCGCTCGACTTGCCGCGGCCCCTCGGTGTGCGGATTGCATCGTAGACGAAAGCCTCGGTTACGTTGCTAGCCATCTTTGCCTCCCAGTCCCAGTGATCGGGAAATGACTTCCTTCATGATTTCATTGGTGCCGCCGTAGATGCGCGTGACGCGCGCATCCACAAAAGCCTGCGAAATCGGGAACTCCCACATGAAGCCGTAGCCGCCGTGCAGCTGCAGGCATTCGTCCAGCACCTTGCCTTCCATGTCGGAGGCCCAGTACTTGGCCATCGAGGCGGTGGCGGTGTCGAGTTTCTTCTCCAGCAGCAGCTCCATGCAGCGGTCCACGAAGACGCGCATCACCTGCACCTCGGTCGCGACCTCGGCCAGCTTGAAGCGCGTGTTCTGGAAGCTGGATACGGTTCGGCCAAAGGCCTTGCGCTCGTTGACGTAGTCGATCGTCCAGCGCAGCGCGGCCTCGCACTTTGCCGCCGCCCCAATCGCGATCTGCATGCGCTCCCAGGGCAGTTCCTGCATGAGATAAATGAAGCCGTTGTTTTCCTGCCCGAGCAGGTTCTCGGCCGGCACTTCGACGTTGTCGAAGAAGAGCTCGGCCGTGTCCTGACCCTTGAGGCCCATTTTCTTCAGCCGCTTGCCCTTGGCGAAACCTTTCATCGTGGTATCCACGACGATGAGGCTGGTGCCTTTGGCGCCCTTGGCCGGATCGGTCTTCGCCACCACGATCACGAGGTCGCAATTCCAGCCGTTGGTAATGAATGTTTTTGATCCATTCAAAACGTAACCACCGCCGTTGCGAAGGGCGGTCGTCTTGATCGCCTGGAGGTCCGAGCCCGCGCCCGGCTCGCTCATGGCAATGGCGCCGATCATCTCGCCGGCCGCCATTTTTGGCAGGTATTTCTGCTTCAGCGCGTCGCTGCCGTAGTTGAGAAGGTAAGGGGCGACGATCTCGGAATGCAGGCCCCAGCCAAGCGAGGAGTTGTTGATCCTCGACTGCTCCTCGATCAGCACCACGCTGAACAACTTGTCCGCGCCCGAGCCACCGTATTGCTCCGGCATGCTGATGCACAGGAAGCCGTTCTGGCCCGCCTTCCTCCAGACGGCCTTGTCGGCGTAGCCCTGCTCCTGCCAACGCTCATCGTGGGGCCTGACCTCGGCCTCGAGGAAACGCCGCACGCTGTCGCGGAAGGTTTCGTGCTCGGGGGTGAATAGCGTACGGGGAATCATTGACGAATGATATTCCATTGCGGGAACCGCGCGTCGAAACGACGCCGTCAACCTGCTATCGAGCTTCGCTCTTCCAGGGATCGACGACCGGAACTTGCAAATCCTGAAAGTGCCGCGTATTTCGCGTGGCGATCGTGGCGCGGCGCGAGAGCGCGATGCCGGCGATCTGCGTGTCGCGAAAATCTACCGTCCGGCCGCTCTTTTTCCGTTCGGCAGCCAGCGATGCCGCTGCCGTGGCTGCGGCGCTATCGAACGCCAGCACGCGATCCTCGAGGTCTTCGGCCAACAGGCGCGCAAAGGCGGCTTCCAGCGCCTGCCGCCGCCTACCCTTGGGCAGTACCGCCAGACCGTAGCGCGCCTCAAAAAGGGTGACGCTGGTGATCCAGACCGAATCCGCCTGCTGGTCATCGAGCCAATGAACGACAGGCCGCTCAGGCACTTGCCGCATCAGTGCTGAAAGAACGTTGGTGTCGAGGATGATCATTTGCCCAGATCCGCGGGACGCGCCGGCTCACCGTGCAATTCGGGCAGGTCCGCGGTCAAACCCACTTTCGTGAATCGGGCAGAGATCCTCGACCCGAGCCGCGGGGCGGTCGCGTTACCTTGCTTCACTGCGTTGCGCAGAATGTGCCGCACCTCCTCTTCCATACTGCGGCCGGCGCGGATGGCGCGGCGCTTCAAGCGCGCCTTGACGTCTTCCTCAAGCTGTCGAACGGTGAATTGGGCCACAGCCCCTCCCGCTGGTCTGTTCTGCTATCATGATATCAAAATATTGATTCTGCTGCAGGCGTTTCACCCGCGCTTGGGGCCACCCCTATAATTCCCCACATGCACGCCCAAACCGTGTTGCGTAACGCGAGGCTGGTGTCCGGCCTGATCCTGATGGTTTTCGTCGCCAGCCATCTGACAAATCTCCTGATCGGCATCCATTCGCTCGCCGCGATGGAGGCCTGGCGCGCCACATTGATGGGGCCCTGGAAGACCGGCGCCGGCCAATTGCTGCTGCTGTGGGCGGCGTGCGCACACGTTGCGCTCGGGCTCTACGCGATGTCGGCGCGCCGCTCGCTGGCGATGAGCCGGACCGACATCGCGCAGCTGGTTCTTGGATTGCTGACGCCGCCGCTGCTGCTCAACCACGTGGTCGCGACGTACATCGCCGGCCAGGTGACGCCGGACTTCGACTCCGCCTACGGCATGATGCTCGCGGTCTACTGGAGTTTCGCGCCGGGCTACGCCTTCCAGCAGTTGTTCGTGGTGGTGATCGTATGGGTCCATGGCGCGCTCGGCCTGTATTCATGGCTGGTGCTCAAGCCGGTGTGGCGGCGCATCGGCGGCCTGGTGCTGCCGGTGCTTTTCGCGGTGCCGATCCTGGCGCTGGTCGGCTTCGCCGAGTCCGGCAAGGAGGTGCTCGAAAGGCTTGCGACCGATACGACGTGGAAGACCCATATCACGGACAACATCGGCCGCATCGTCAAGGTCACCACCCAGCTCGAGGCATTGCAGACGCAGATGCTCTACGCCTATGGCTGCCTGGTGCTGCTTGCCATCGGCGTGCTTGCGCGGCGCATGCTCCACGACCGGATGAAGCCCGTGCGCGTCTCCTATGACGGCGGCCTGTCCGCGCAGGGGCGGCGGGGGCTCTCCGTGCTGGAACTCAGCCGCCTGAACGACATTCCGCATGCGCATATGTCTGCTCGGCGCACGGCCGATGCGGAACCTGCCGCATCCACGTCGACGCCGGCGCGCAGGCGCTGTCGCCGCTCAACGATATCGAACGCGCGACCCTGGCACGGGTGAGCGCGGGGAAGCCCTTGGGCGAAGGCGTGCGCCTTGCCTGCCAGGCTTGCGTTCTTGGCCCGGGCGTCTCCGTCACCCGTCTGCTGCCGGCCTATGCCGACCCCTCGGCGGCGCGGCTGCCGCAGGAATGGGTTGCCGACGCCCCCGTACCGGTCCGGGAGCCTGCGCCTTGAGCTGGTTGCTGAGCGTTTTCTGCGTCGCGGTGCTGTCGCTCGCCGCGCCGGCGCCGGCGCCGGCGCATGCCGCCTCCGGCGACCAAAGCATCGCCGAATGGTCGATCGGCGCACTCGCGGAATCGAAAGCGAGGATCGAGTCGCTTGCCGCCGACCTCGCCCAGGCGCCCGGCGAAACGCGCGAAATGACCGACCAGACGCGCAAGGCGCTGATGAGCGGAACCGGCGTGCGGGGTTTCACCTACCTGCTGATCCTGCTGCTCGTCGGCAGCGCCACCGAATGGCTTTACTGGACCTACGCCTACGCGCCCCTGCGGGCGCTTCAGTCGACAACCGTGCAGACGCCGCGCGAGGCGCTGCGCGCCGGCCTCCGGCGCCTGACCTGCGGGTACGGGCCCGTCAGCGCCGCATGCGAAAGTCGTTGCGGCCCGAGCGATCGACGCCGCCCATCAGATACAGCGTCCGCAGCGAATGGTCGGCAAGGCTGAACTCCCGCGCTTGCTCGCGCGCGATGTCGCGGTCGAAATACGAGGTCGTCGGCATGAAACGAAGCGTCATGCCGCGGCGCGGGCGCGGCGAGCGGTTGGGCTCGGAGCCGTGCAGCAGGTAAACGTCGTGCAGCGACATCTGGCCCGCTTCGAGGACGAGGTCGGCAGCCTTCGACTCGTCGTATTCCGAAGCGAGCAACTCCTGATTCAGCGTCGCGTCGTCGGTGTCGAGCTTGCGGTGCGCGCGCAATTTCTGGCCATGGTGCGAGCGGGGAATGACGCGCAGGCAGCCGTTCTCGGTGGTGGAATCGTCGATGGCGATCCAGACCGTGCAGGTCGCGAGCGGGCGGATCGGCCAGTACTGACCATCCTGGTGCCAGGGCGTGCGCTTGCCGTCGGCCGCGGGCTTGGCGAAGAGGCTCGAATTCCACAGTGCGATGTCCGGCCCCAGAATCTGGCTCACCATCGCGACGATTTCGGGCGTGCGGGCAATCTCGAGGAAACGCAGGTCGTAGGCGAGCAGGTTGGGGCAATACTGGCGGAACTCTGGATGGCGGGCGACCAACCGCGCGTAATCGGCGCGGAGATCCTCCAGAACGGATTCGCCAAGCCGGAAATCCGGGATGACGTAGCCGCGATCCTTGTATCGATCCAGTTGCGCGCCGGTCAGCAAGGTTGGCCCTGGGGCGAAAAGTCAGGCAGTGCCGGCACAGCCAAGCACGGCGTGCAACAGCACGTTACACCCCGCGGCAATGTCCTCGGGCCGCGCGTTCTCGATTTCGTTATGGCTGATGCCGCCCTCGCAGGGCACGAACACCATCGCGGTTGGCGCGATCCTCGCCATGTAGACCGCATCGTGCGCGGCGCCGCTGACGATGTCGCGGTGCGAATAGCCGAACTTCTTCGAACCTTCGCGCACGCTCTCGACCAGGTCCGCAGCGAACTCACTGGGCGGGAAATAGACGACCTCCTTGAGATCGATCTCGACGCGACAATCCGCGGCGATCCGCGCGACGCAGCGCTTGAGTTCCTCGACCATCGAGGAGAGCGTCGCGTCCTTCGCATTCCTCAAGTCCACCGTCGTGCGCACCTCGCCCGGCACCACATTGCGTGAATTCGGTTTCACCTGCATGAAACCCACCGTGCCGCGCGCATAGTCGGGAAAGGTGGTCGCGATCCGGTTCACTTCTATCACCAGGCGGCTGGCGGCGAGCAGCGCGTCCTTTCGCGTCTCCATCGGCGTCGGGCCGGCGTGCGAATCCTGGCCGGCGATGAGGACATCGAACCAGCGCTGGCCGAGGGCGCCCAGCACCACGCCGATGGTCGTCTTCGTCTGCTCGAGCACCGGGCCCTGCTCGATATGCGCTTCGAAATACGCGCCGAGCTGGTGCGGCCTCGCCTTGCCGGCGTACCCCGTGCTCGCCAAGGCCTCGCGAACGCTGATTCCGTCCACGTCTTTCGCTTCAAGAGCATTTTCTAGAGAAAAAACACCTGCAAACACACCTGAGCCCATCAGGGTCGGCACGAAACGCGATCCCTCCTCGTTGGTCCAGGCCGCGACTTCGATCGGCGCGCGCGTGCGGATATCCGCGTCGTTCAGGGTACGCACGACCTCGAGGCCCGCCATGACGCCGTAGGCGCCGTCGAACTTGCCACCGGAGGGCTGCGAGTCGAGATGGCTGCCCATGGCTACGGGCAGCGCGTCTACTTCGGTCCCGGCGCGCCGGCCGAAGATGTTGCCGATGCCGTCCACTTCGACCGTCATACCGGCTTCCTTGCACCAGGCGACGAACTGGTCGCGCCCGCGGCGGTCGGTGTCGGTCAGCGTCAAGCGGCGCACGCCGCCCTTTTCGGTGGCGCCGATGCGTGCGAGATCCATGAGAGACTGCCAGAGCCGGTCGGGATTGATCTGGAGCATGGGCGCGCTGCTGCGCTACAGGGTCTTCAAGGAGAGATTCTGCAAACTGTACACCGATTGGCATTGACTCGGGCCGTGCGCCATGCACAATCACGGTCCCGGTCGAAAACGCCGCAGGCCCACCCGAAGGAATAAGCCATGCATACCATGAAATTGCTCGCCGCCTTTGCGGCCTCCGTCCTCGCCGCGGCGTCGCTGCAGGCTTCCGCGCAATCCGTGCTGCGGATCGGCATGACCGCCGCCGATATCCCGGCCACCACCAGCCAGCCCGACTCGGGCTTCGAGGGCAATCGCTTCACGGGCGTCACCATGTTCGACGGCCTCACGCAATGGGACCTGTCTTCGGCGGACAAGCCCTCGGTGGTGATTCCCGCGCTCGCCGAGAGTTGGGCGATCGACGCCAAGGACAAGACCAAGTGGATCTTCAAGCTGCGCAAAGGCGCCAAGTTCCACGACGGCACAGAGGTCAATGCGGACGCGATCGTCTTCAACTTCGAAAAGGTGCTGAAGAAGGACGCACCGCATTACGACGCGAAGCTGGTCGCGCAGACCACCCCGCGCATGCCCACCGTTTCGGGCGCCCGCAAGATCGACGACAGCACGGTCGAGGTACAGACCAGCGAGCCTGATTCGTTCGTGCCGATCAACCTGACCAACCTGTTCATCGCCAGCCCGAGCGCCTGGGCAAAGACCAAGAGCTGGACCGAGT